>Ga0056128_1012961_pt1 | contig 10136 bp, 2 predicted proteins | sample WorMetLIZISLAND2_FD_71113 | JGI IMG/M metagenome (GOLD analysis project Ga0056128, IMG submission 71113) | Marine gutless worms symbiont microbial communities from Max Planck institute for Marine Microbiology, Germany - Olavius geniculatus... ... | reverse complement strand
TTCGTAAAGTTATGTTTTACATACGTCTTTTTTATAGTCACAATGCTTTTATGCATAATCTTTTTTTATTGTTTTTATCTAGTAATCACAATGATGATAATTTGCTTAAAAGTGTTTTCTATAGTAGGTCCGCTGCCATAAACAATGTATGGACTGCATTTGCAAATTATGTCGAAAACTGATTTTTAATGTTGTATTATCATTTATTGTGTATTGTGTCTTCTTATTTGCTCATTTTGTATATTTCTGTTTCTCTGTCTGTCTTGTTGCCTAATGTGGCGAATAAACGTGTTCATAAAACTCACGCGCTGACTTAGGCCTACAGTAGGCCTATTCTAACTTACCCTATGGCGAATGTAGCACATTTTTAATTAAATACATTTATTCAATTACTGCATCTGCATGCTGAGATGACGCGCAGAAAAAAATCAACAACAATGTTGCCACATTTCCTCGCAGAATTTCAATTTGGGCTACCATAAGCCTATAAACGTTCTTCAAAAGTTTCTATTTACCACATTTCAGTTCTTAAATTAAATTAAATGTTATCATTTTTGCCACACTTTTTTAAAATGAAAATTTTACGAATATTTAGCTAGGCCTAACAAAAAAAGGCCACCCTCAATAATGCGCAGCAGACAGCGCAGTTGACTCACAAAGGTAAAGCTGCAATGAACTGCGAAATTTCTCTAAATGGCCCTCGGAATTGGGTAAAAATTTTCCGCGGAACATCGTTAGTCCTGAAGCAACAACCGTGAATATACAACACAAACGACGCGAAACACGTAAGCCTTCACAGCTTTGCGAAAAACTGGAGAAAAATGAGTATTTATCTGACCAAGCCTCTAGTCGAACCTCACAGCTGAAATATGCACTCGGAACTTGCGGTTGTCACTTGGCGAATAAGAAAAAACAATTTCGCTTTTTGCCAAATTACTTTAATGGTTGTTTTGCTGGAGTTGTATTGCACTTGTGTATGCAAACTCCTCTTTACAGGCCTGAGAGAACAGTATGGAATATACGCGGTATAGGTGCAAAAGTTACACTCGTTCAGTACGAGTCAGTCGAGTGTGGCTGCAAACGGTATGTACGCAGATATCATATATAGACAGAGTGCTCAGCGCGTGCGCGGCTAACTGACAGTGGTGCAATTTCCTGGCGTCGAATACTGATAATTCTGCAGTGATGTAGTCGACTTCTTTTAGTCTGAGTCCAAGTTTGAGTCCACTGCCTGACTCAATTACTACATCTAACAGTGTTCAATATTTAATATTACACAACCATAGATTGTCTGTTGATGCTGCGTTTACAAAACGTTTAGAATCCAATATAGGAATCAGAGTAGACTGGTGCAGTTATTTCCACACTTAGATCCTCTGGTCCTTGACAGAACAACGGGCAGCAAGAGTTCGCCATCTGCTTCTGTTTGTAGCCACAGCCCGGACGCTGTTCCAATCGACTCCTCGGTCCAGCAGGTCTTCTTTAAATGTAGACCGCCAAGTCTTCGTTGGACGATCTTTTCGTCTTCCACTACCACGAGGGGTCCATGACATGGCATGATTGGCTGGTCATCCAGGTGGCATCCTGATGATATGGCTTGCCATCCGAAGTCGTCTCTCTGCTACAATGTCCTGTAATTTTCGCTGCCCAGTCCGGCTTAGCACCTCCACGTTAGTCACGTGGTCCTTCCATGTAATGCCCAGAATCTTCCGTAAGTTGCGCTGGTGAAAAACGTCCAGCTGCTGACATATTCTAGCCATTTGAAAAAGAAAAATTCTTAAAAATTTTTCCAAGAGGGGCCCCGCGAGAATATTTCCCAGGACCCCAGTGTGGCTTTCGACGGGCTTGGCCAACACTTCGATGAGTCTATATGGGTCTAACGGCCGAGCAGTTGGTTCTGCAATGACCACTTAGTCTAGACGTACGCGTTGTCTGCAAGGGCACAAAGGCAACAGTCAGAAGCGCTGAATTGGCATAGTGACGACGACGTTGCCGCTAACGCAGACAAGATTTTATTGACTTGACGCCGCAACTAGAGATGTTACTATCGACTAAATTCACGAAACTTTTAACCGACGAAAGCTTAACCATGATTCAAAGATAACCATGCGCTTAACGTAGTGAGCTTAAAGCCGCGTCGTAGATTACAAGAAGTAATCTGAACAAAGCTCACGTGACGCGCGACAACATCGGTGCTGCCATCTGGGAAATCAGTGTACAACGTGCAAAAAATAATAATGCATTTCCAAGGGGTACCCATATTTGAACGCCCCCGTAGAGAGAATTCCTTGAACGTAGGGGGGGGTCAAAACTTAGACTGCTAAAATCTACGTTTTGTGCTAAAAATTTCATACGCAAATTTTTCTGCTTTAAGTCCAGTAATTTCGGTGCAGTGTAGTTCACTGTTAACTTATACGTTGCAGGTGAAAATCGCAAAAAAATATTAAAACCCGTTTTTAGATTTCAAGGTCGTCAATTTGTGTACCCCGGGAAAGTTTTTCAGCATTGCCTATTTCATCAGCGTGTATACACTGAAAAAAAATTAAGTGCTGCAAATGTTTTACGTTAAATCAGTGAATAGTAGCAAAAATCGTACACTTTAAAATGTACGTAAATTTGACGCTTAAGCACGGAGGACTTCTTCTACCTAGAGAGCCAAAATTTAAACTGCTAAAATTTACGTTTAAATCCGAAAATTTCATGTGCAGATTTTGTTGGTCTAGCTTTGGATAGTCTCGAAATGTGCGCTTAAAATCGCAAAATAATCATTAAAACCTCTTATTTGGAGGTTTAAAGTAGTTTAGAGTCATCGGTGTTGGTAACTTGGTACCCTCGGCAAGCTCAACAGCAGTGTTTGTTACTATGAGCAGCAGGTCTGTGCTTATCTGCACCCGTTTTCAAGATAGACGAGTCGATATGCGTAAAATAACGACTTTTTAGGTGGTGCACTTCTTTGAAGCTCACGTTCGAAGGAGCTTTCCTCGCCAGCAAAAAAAATTTGCCACAAAAAAACTAGAGGCTTTGAGACAGACCACAGTAAAGATTTTGTGATCCTAGCTTGCAGCGCTTTGATGGTGCAACAGGGTCAACAGGGTAACGGACACACAGGCAGAGAGACGAACGGACGTCTTAACGATAGCTAAGACTCGGTTAGCATATCTGCTGTAGCTCATGAAAATAGAGGCAAGCGGTTTCAATAAATTGTCCCGACAGACAGCGCCATATTTCCGACAAAAAAAATTGTGGATGTTCATAAACATCAATTTTGCCTTTAAATTTCCTCATCACGAAAACATTTTAGCCTACATTTTAAAATAATTTTTCGACAAAAAATTCGGACAATTTTTTCGACGAGTTAAAATTTAAGAGGGGAGCAATTGTCTTAATTTCCCCTGCCACTGTACAAATAGGCCTATCTTAAAGAAACTTTTCGTTTTGTCTAAATCTTGGTTTCCAAGGAGAGTTTGCGTTAGTTTAGTCGCGTGTATAGTCACGTCATATCATAAGTAGAGTGCACGATCGTGACAGACAGACTACTCTACAGAGATATGCATAGCCAAACAGCATACCGACGTTTATTTTCGTTTGAATGTCGTCATGCCTAGCGAGGCCCGCCTGCTGCTGCTACTGCTGATGCAGCACGCGCTGACTATCAGCATCTGTAGCAGCACTCGCGCCCGTGCTGAGACACGACGGAAAATGTCGACCGGCGGGGCCCGATCTACGTCATCGTCTGACCACCACGCTACAATAGTCGACCGCCCGGACACCGGGATCAGGATGAAGATTAGACGCACCACCGACCACCCCACCCACACCGGAACCGGAAATACACTGCCACTGCCAGCAGATGACGTCACCGACCCGACAACTACGACAACGACGAAACGCAAGCGGTTGAAACAGGCGACAACGACCAAGATAGGAAACGACAACACAGGCTAGTAGCACACTGTAGTATACCGGGGGGGGGGAGGACGTTGGACAGTCTGTCTATTATATTCCACACGTACATCTATAGACATGTACGTTAAAGCCATGTATCTCGTCTAATACTGCAGCGCAATGGGTGAGAAACTTCAGTGGTGTAATGGTTAAGATGCTAAAACTACACTTTTCAGGCTACGTGTGCCATTTCCGCTCGCACTTTGTTTATATTATAGCTTCTTGTTATCTCTAATTCAAAATTCGCGATGTGAACTCCGCCTCTGTGATTGTGCCAACAGCGACAAATTAATTACAATTTTCCACTATATTTACTGCCCTTTCCCAAAAGCCTCTGCCTGCTGTCGGTCTTCAGCCTCGAATTTCAGCCTTTCGGGCCAAATGAGTGCCCCAAGACAAATTCCTGGCTATGCCAGTGACGCTTGCGCCGTGGGCCCCTGTGTGTATAAGATGTTTCTAGTATGTTTCGTTGCCGGCGGCTGTTGCAGGCATGTGCGTCAACCACACGCATGCGTCGAGAACAACCGGAAGTCGATCGCCGAAGCGGAAGCGCAACTGCTTCACGGGGTCACGTGACGTCATGGTGTCACGTGACGGCTGGATGTCAACAAACGGTGACTCGAAAACGCCGTATGAAGAGGACTCGTCATCAGCCGGTCAGAGTCCTTCATCCGTGTGCTCCACGTCACTGGCACTAGATGGCGCCACTCTGGGCAGTGCACAGCCGCACAACTCAACCACCTTCTCCTGCCGGGTGCATTATCATTCTCGAGCTTACTTACTTACTTAATTATTGATTCCGACTGGCGATGACATGGACAAGAGTTTGCAGGGAGGATGTCCTGCTATTTATGACTCGCGGTGCATTTACAGACATACGTGTACGTAATCAATGTTTGCGCCTCAATTAATTTTATCGCAGTTATAATATTACGTATTGGATCTAAAACTGCAGTGCGAGCATTGGTGATTAAAGTCCTCACGTAGACCGCGTGAAGAAATCATGCATCGGATCTAATGATCTGGAAAGCCAGAGAGAAGTGTGACGTAGAATCTGGACTTTGTCTCTCGCCGAAACGATGGCAGTGAGTTGGCAGTTCTCGTCGTTGGTGCTGTTGCGGATCGAAAGTCTACGTGTCCAGCGACCACGTCTGCTGTCAGCCATTGCCGTCATTATCAGCAGCAGCAGCAGCAGCAGCAGCGATTGCAGCACGTCTCGCTGCAGATGCCGTGGCTACACCCAGCTGTCATCAACCTCGCTCTGTCCATAGGCACATGCCGGCGTCAGATGTCGTCTCCAGATATAACCAATCTTTTTTTCATTTCCGCTCTATAGGACGCGTGCGCATAGGCCTACGCAGCGTTTTATAATATCAGCGGCGCCTATAATCTGCATCTGACGCGATCGACTAGAAACCATGTAACATCTACGCTGAACATTCATGAATGCAATGATTATAATTACATCCAGAGAAGAATTGACAGGGTCTGTTTTTCTGTCTGCCTGTATGCCAGCCAATATCACGGCCGGCAATGATGGCGCTCTGAAATCCGTTGACAAGTTCTGCTACCAACCAGGGCAGCTTCTTGTCCAACACCCTCTCTGCAGACAGCGACATCACATCCCGTCTCGCCACGGCGGGCAGTGCATTTGGCAAACTCCAGCGACGATTGTGGAGAGTGCCTGACGTCGCCCCATAAATACGTAGTTTGTTTGCGTCTAATCTGTACAAAAATACGTACTCCATGCAGTTGTATTAAGGGTTTCATGAGCGTGTTTAGCTTAGTGTATGGGAAAGCCATCTTAAAGCCAGGAAGAATCACCTTTTACCCAACACAATGTCATGCGAACTCCTTTAGAAATTTACAGTATTAACATTTAATATTTTATTCGACGCATGTGATGGTTTCTATTTTTATTGAGCGATAACGATGATGATGATGATGACATGTAGATGGATGCGTCGACGCTGACTGATCCAGACTGTTTGGGTCCGTGTGAACCTGGCACTTCAGTCACACTCGAAGGACTAGTTTGGGCTGAGTCCAACAACGGTATGTACCCGCGACCGTTCGTGCTTATTACGACCAATTCACATCTACGACGCCGACGCGACTCAACTGTCTCCGACAGTCGCCGACAGTTGAGTCGCTGCAGAGAGTTGAATTGCGTCGGCGTCGTAGGTGTGAGTTTGCCATTACAACTCATGATGTGGACTATTTTGTTTAAATATTTGAAGATATTTCGTGATATTCTGTAGCCAGCCAGCGACTCTAGAGCTCTGAAGCTTCGACACTCTGGCGCCCTATACACAGCGATTAGCCGGAAATTTGTCTTTGGTGCAGTTCTGAGGACCGGAGGACCGAAATTTGAGACCAAAAGCTAAGGGCAGCAACGGGTTCTTCCCCACGAGCTCCAGGGTCTGATGGAGCTTCTTTGATAAGTCCCCCAGCGGGGTTCGGGTCGGAGTCCCGATTGAAAGGGCGTTTTGGACGCATTAGGAGCCCAGGAAACACGTCTAGTGGCTGCAATGTGCATCTCTGTCATTTGATCGTGGTAAATAAACTCTTGCTAAACCGTGTCTGCAACTTTCATACTGCTAAAAAAGTGTGCTTACTCATTTTGGGGGTGCACTCCCGCCCTACTTACGCTATGGCTCTACGATACATGACATTGTTAGACCTACTGTTATTTTTATTATTATTATGCTTAACTGTCAAAAGCCTTCCGACAGGAAATTTGGATAAAAGCAGTAGGCTATAATTACTGCATATAGTGTAGAATTCGTGATTTTTAAACAAAAATATGGCGAGATGGAAATGCAGCTGGTACGACTTCATTTCAAAGTAGGCCGTTACTGCATTTCATTGCAAAATCCAAAATTTAGTATTTGTTGAGTTCGTTTCTGGACTGCGCTGTGATAGGCCTATAAGATGATGAAGTCATTGTGCGGTAATAAATCGCAATAGGCGTCTATCATGAAGCGATGCACGTGCTGCTGCTGCTGTGACAAGCGTGTGCTTGCCGTGCGTGCTCGTCTCCGATAATATCACCCACTCACCCGCCATCCCTTCATCTCTCTATGTCTCTGTCTCTGTCGCTGTGTGTCTCGCGTGTCTCACGACGTGCAGAGAAGCGACTGACTGCATGGCGTGGCGTACGCCTGCCGTGGCCGTGCGGCCCATGCCCAGGCCCGGCGAGCAGTCGTATTGATTGTGACAAGGAGGCAACGCAAGCACCCATCCAGTGCAACAGACTCCACGCAGCAAGCAGTCTCCAGCCTCCAACGGTCTTCAACCCGCCGCCCGCCGACCTATTGCCTTCTCACTTCCTTTTCCACCTCGTTTTGACACTGCTGCAGTCAAACACCGCGTCATGGCCCTATCTGTAACAGTAATGTATTGATGTTGCGCTCACCGCGGAAAATAAAACGTGAAACAGCAATGATCATTAAAGAACTTTTCAGTTGCATAAATCACAGACCCTTTGACTCTAGCCACTTCCCCTAATAACAGAATTCCCACGCGCCACAGTCACTGACTCTGCGTCTAGCATATACGGAATTACTATATAGGCCTATTAGCCTACTAGAACAATTCCTCTTCGTAGTGTTATTGTTATAAGTGGTGATAACACTTGTGCATTGTATTGTGCATGGTATAACTATTTTAGATTGCTCTCAGTTTTTTTACGTTATCAAATAGTATAACTCGTGGTCATGAACTGAAACTGGTAAAGACTTATCGCCGTATAAATTGTCGCGCTCATTTCTTTGCCAATCGTTGTATTGACGTATGGAACAGTCTTAGGTCTGATACTGTGCTTGCCTGTTCAGTAGCTTCTTTTAAATGTCGGCTAAATGCTTATGATTTTAGTAAATATCTGCGTATTGTTTAGGGATGGCTGTAAGTGTCATTATGACCATCCATTCCTTTAGTGATGGTTTCTGTTATGTTACAATGTTTGGCATGTATTGTTACCATTGCTAATAAATGAATATACATACATACATAACATCCGGATAATAACAAGTAACTTGAGAAAAGCTCACGCGACGCGCGATAGCAGCGATCTTGCCACCTGGGCAATCGTGTACAGCATGCAATAAAATAATACTGCGTTTTGAAGGAGTACTAACCGTACATGTATGAAAGACTCCTTGAATTTAAGAGATTAAAATTTAGATTGATAAAAGTGGATGTTCTATGCTAAAAATTTCATAAGCCTACGCAGGTTGTCCAGGTTTTATCTCCAGCCATTTCGGCGCAATTTACTCTTGAAATGAGCACCACAGCCAAAAATTGCAAAAAAAATCACTAAAATCTTCTAACGTTCAAAATTCAAGGTCATTCAACGTCATTCAAGGTCATCGATGTTGATGCTATTCAAAAGCTCGTCACTAGTGCCTGTTATGATAAGCAGCATGTCTGTGCCTATCTGCAACTGTGTTCACGCTAGACGAGCTAATGCCGGTAAAATAACCACTTTTTAAGAAGGTACCCCTCTTTTATGCCCGCCTGCGCAGGCCTCCTTGAATCTAGAGGGCAAGGGCGGCGATTTTCAGTGAGCATTGGGGGACGGACTAGGGGGTCTGGGAACGAAAGTCCCCCAGCGGGGTCCAGGGGCAGAGCCCCTGGTGGGGGTTTGGCGACGAAGCTCCTAAAAGCACATTGACAGTTAGATGATGTGATGGTGAGTGATATCACCTTTTTATGATTTTTGCTGTTTTCGATGTGTCAGCCATTGCATGTCGCCGTTAACAAGTATATAAACTGATGTGTTGTAGATTTATCACACCATAAGAGCCAATAACGGCAAAATAACGTCTTTTTAGAAGGTACCCCTATTTGACGCCCTCGTTCGAGGGGAACCCCCTCACCCAGGGGCACGAAATTTTTTCAAGATAAACTATAGACTCCTTGGGGCAGCCCACAGTGATTTCGTGATCTTAGCTTGCACCGTTTTGACACAATACAGCAGTGTGACGGACAGACAAACAGACAGACAGACAGACGCCCAGACCATGGCTAAGACGCCCGAACCATTCTGCTATCGAGCGTAAATACTACAGTAATGATAAAAACACTACAATACTACACTGACGCCCAGTTTCGAAACTAGAAGTTAACTGCGCGTTAGTCAAGCCGAGATCAGGTGGTTACCTTGATAGTAAATCTCAATTGGTAAGTTTTTGCGTTATACACATTATCAATCAATCTGTTAATGCATTTATTATGCAGTCGTCCTAATAGGCCGCATTACGGGTTTTGTCCGTCTGTTCGTTTGTATGTCTCATACATACGGGCTCTTAGTCCTAACTCAAAAACAAACGTTTAGAAAAACCAACATTGGTGTCTAACTGTCAAGGGTCACGGACCAGGGGTAACCGATGTGCTGGTTTACATCTTAAAAGGTCAAAGGTTGATTGTACAGTGCAGTGCTAGGCGGAAAACCGCATAGTATGTCGGCACTAGGCGGACATTTTTGTTCTTTTTTGTAAAGATTTACGCTAATTGTATATTGTTGTCGTATCGTATCGTAATTGCAAATTGCCATCACCGCTGGCGCACTAAATGCATGCAGTTTACTACAAATGGTCCATAAGGTGCTGAATTTCGTTGTAAAGTCACAGGTTGTTATGGGATGTTCAACAGTCGCTTTATTTCAATTTTTTTTACAGAGTGTGCTAGTAGACAAATTTTAAGATGGGTCTATATATCTGGCAGAGATATGAATAGAAGTTAGCTGGTGCCTTTTATGGATCAGTGTCGTGTACAACTTATTGTAGAGCCAGCGAGATGCGTAAAGGCCGATAACTGCTGCTATATTGTAAATATATAATGAAGCACGTGGTCAGTAATGGCGCTGCTGTGTACATTGGTTCCCGGAACCGTTTTTGGGTCAATATTGGGCCAGCAGTTTATGCTGGTTCGGTCAGGTATGATTTTTGTGATGCCCCTTAGTCTAAGGTAGTGTAGCGACGCGCTTTAGGTGTGGTGGGATACTTAATGGCGGTTTTATCGTACATGGTCCTCAGAGTATGCCAATGACAGATGGTCTAAAATACAGAGTGGTCCAAAAAAAACCGCACAAAGTTAATGACACCATAATTTTGCAACCGTACGTCATAGAGTCATGTGGTTTTCAGCAAAATGTTCCGAAAGAAATTTCTTACGTGACTAAAGTCAAT
>Ga0056128_1012957_pt1 | contig 10138 bp, 9 predicted proteins | sample WorMetLIZISLAND2_FD_71113 | JGI IMG/M metagenome (GOLD analysis project Ga0056128, IMG submission 71113) | Marine gutless worms symbiont microbial communities from Max Planck institute for Marine Microbiology, Germany - Olavius geniculatus... ... | reverse complement strand
CGCTGTCATAATTTTGCTTCGTTTCGCTCATGTGATTTTTATTGAGATAAACGTTGACAAAATAATAAACGCGTTTACAAAGATTTTTTGTAAACGTTGTAAACGTTTATCACATCTATGCTCTAGAGCAGCCAATAGCCGCAAAATAACGTTTTTTGTCAGGGGGTGCCTTTTTTCCACCCCTCGTTCGAGGGGACCCCCTTCACCCAGGAACATAAAATTTTGTCGCGAAATATTACAGACTTTAGGCTATCATGTGATGAAAACTCGAACTTTCTATCTTACTTGGACTTGAATTGGTAAGCCTACCAGGTAGTGACGGACAGACGGACAAACGGACAGACAGAATTACTATAGCTGATACGCGCTATGGCGCTATGAAATGAACTGCACTGAACTGAAGTTAAATGAAACAAGAAGCCCAGATGTCGCTAGGATAGCCGACCGTACTGGTTGTCAGTGACCTTCAAGGTCATCCAAGGTCGATGATTTTCATCTTAAAAGGGCGTATGCGATTTTTTAATTAGTGATCAATACAACCTTGGCCTCATCTCTCACCATTTTCGAGATATGGCCAGTTTTCCATTGAATTTTATACTCGTTCTTTTATTTAACCACAAATTTTAGCCTACAATGTTTTTTGCATTAAATCGTTGAAATTTTGCATGCTTAGGCCTATAAGTTTAAGACACATGGCTAATTATCTTATATCTGTATCAAGTTTTCTTTTACGACCTAACGCTTAGCCACAATACATCCGTTACAGACGACAGACAGACAGACGACGACGACGACGGACAGATGACAACTCGTACCATAAGCTTGACCGTTACTAAAGTACAGTTGGCTAATAAAATGAAAGCCAGTGCGCTCGACTCTGATTTTATTTCATTTAACTTCAATTCATTTGACTTCATTCCCGTCGCTCGGTTCGCCCCTTTAGTTATTACTTCCGCCAATGAGGTTATGTGATACCGGGCGTTATCTTCTGGCACTTAGTTTGTTAGCAGGATTACACAAAAATGTTACAGATGGATTTGGGTGGCATTTTCAGGAAAAGTTAATAGGCCTAAAGAAGTTTTGACCCATGCCCAAAAAGCCGTTAAATTTTGGCGGTTATTCGGATCAGCATCTAAATTCAGGATATAATATTGAAAAATTCTTTGCCATTGCCAGATTGGGCAAATTTTCGCTGAATACAGTGCTGCCATTTGGCGAACACAACGGAAACAATGACATAGGCCTACCGTTGACAGAGGTTTGCGCGCTTTGAGTGCCCTTCTAGTTATTTTATTGTTATTTCAGTCTCACGTTTTCTTGATTAATGTAGCGCAATGATTGTCTGTTTTAAGGCTCAGCGTATACAACTTCGCACTGTTTGTGAATTTTTGGCATGCCACAGTTCAAGTTCAAAGCTCGAGCATTTCATGTGGCCTAGGCCTATTGCTTACTTATTTACTTCTTTGCATTTGCGTCATACCGTGACGTAATTCCTGGTGTTATTAACTTTTATTAGTTTCATTATTTGTTATAATACCGGTACTAAATCGATAAAGTTGCATACATATCGTGTTATATATATATATATGTTTCGCGATGTCCACTTCGTCGACAGTAAACGTAGGAGCTGAGGGGGACGTTTTCTCGGAGCATCATTCTACGCTGCCGCCGCCAGTGACAGTTTTGGAAGCTTCGGATATCCCAAAAGCTTCAGCAGAAGCGTTACAGCTACTGAAATCTTTTGGCAAGCAATACAAATTGTTTAACATTCGTCGCATTTTCTGTTTCTATTTCATTAAACGTAACAGTAGAGGTAAAGAAGCAAAAATGCACCCAACAATAACTTTTGAATAACCTTATTCCGAACTCTACTTCAGCTATTAAGGGTCACCCAAGGCATCCACAATACACTTATTTGGATCCGGCTGGCACTGTCGGTCGAGATAAGCTTATTTGTGACTAATTAGCCCATATATGCCCAGCATTTTTTGTAAAGGACACCTACTTTGACGGTACATCATAAAATAACTCCGGCACATATGGGTTAAAAAGAGGGACTTGTCTGATGTCACGTTCGGTAGAGTTCAGTCGCAGCCTCACAGTACGTGTTGCTTGGTTGGACTGCAGACGATGACGCGGTGGAGCACTTTCTGCAGACTGACTCACTGGACATCCTGTCCGACGACGAGACGCGGGCTCTAGTCGGCAGCGTGTGCGCCCGCGTGTCCAGGAGAACGCAGCTGCGCGGTGCGCCGACGCTCGACGTGCGTGTAGAAAGCTCCGGCAAGATCTCTGGCACCCAGTCCGGCACTCTTATCACCGCCCGACTCACTATGGGCCTCGACACTCTGGAACAGCATGTCCAGGAGTTCGTCAAAGTCTGTTTAGTTTGACAATCGCTTATTATCAGTCAGTTAATCGATCAATCAGTGAGTTCAATTCAGGTTAAAAACCCATAAAACAGAGAGAAACGGAGACAGACCGATAGACAGACAGGCAGAAGTGAACAAACAGTGCAAACAGTGAGATAAAAACACGAAAAGTCAGAAGTAGATAGCACTATTATAAAAGCTGGAACTAAAAGTTTTTTTCGTGCTGTCCATATAGTAATAAAATCATCATTACTACATTAGCACAAAATAGTTTAAAGACGTGTAGGCATAGGTTTACGCCAGGCTTGTTTGAAGTAGTATGTTTTCAGATTATGTTCTAAAGTGTGGAATTCTGACGTCGTGGAATCATGTAGAGCAGTGCGTGCATTACCTTTAAGCCTACTGTAGAGGTTACAACAAGAACGGCATGTCAAGTAGTAAGTTAGATTCTTGTATGAGTTAACGTTAGCAGTTTAGCTTTAGAAGACAGACTAACAGTGCAGTAGCCCTGTACAAAATTACATGCAGTCATGCTCCGCACAGATTTGTTTCATTTATGCTGGTATTTTTGTGTCGACCAAAGTGCCTGACGTATTGCAGACTCTGGCATTCATGTTGTTGAACAACATTGTGCATTTTTGCTATTGATTATAGCTTTCAGTGCAGTGTAATAATCGCCTTCGTAATTAGCCTCCGCTTAAGTTGTGCTTGCTATATGTAGGTTTAGTTGAGTAAGTGTTCTCTTTCAGTCAAAACAGAAACGTTACTTTGGCCATAATACTGATGTAATTACAATTATTATAAAATACGTTTTCACTCAGTAAACATAACATAAAGGTTGCTGTTTAGTTGTCAGGCTGTCCAATGAAACGTGTGACCGACTTATACAAAGAAGATACATTTTACAGGATTGTTCAGACACTAACCATAAATGAGGTAAGCCTAAGAATCTATAAATGTAATCAGTATTGTAATGTGTCTTATTTTTGCTCAACTGGTTTATTTGTGTCCTCAGGTTCTGCATTTTGTCTTTAATGGTCTCTGAAAAAACAAGCACGCGGTCTGCAGTTTGTAAGTTTTTCTTTTTAGCACATGTGCCAAGTCGTGACCGTGAAATGCAAGTATTTTATGACTGAAACAGTAGTTATTTACTAACATGGTCGGATGTTTTCTCACTGTGTTAGCTAGCAGCTATTTAGTGGCAGCCATGGTCAGGCCCGTCGAGAAGGTGGAGTAGGGGGGTTAGCTACCCCGGGCCCCGCCACGTTTGGGGGCCCCACCGTCGGCCAGAAATGTGAAGTACGCTAGAATGTACAATTTTGAAAAGAAAAATCAAAAAAAAATTCACAGAGGGGGCCCAGTGAAAATGTTTGGGGGCCCCGCGAGAATGTTTCCTCGGACCCTGCTGTGGCTCTCGACGGGCCTGGCCATGGTGATTTCTGGACTTGCGTGTACTACACTCCACTTGAGCACAATATTGTTATTTTTTTTCACATATCTTTCACGCTGTGAGTTGTGACTGCATTACAGGAGGTGAATGTTTCAGAATATCTGATACCCGTTGAAAATTCAGAAGGCATGATCACCGAAGGTATCATAACTTTAACATTGTTTACTAGACATAATTATAATTAGACTACAGTTTTGGACAAATAAAGCCAGTCGAATATCGTGTATCAGATTTGCATGGTATTTGAATTACTTAATTTTTAAAAAAATGTTATGTTGCACGTGAATTATTTGTTCATTCCAAGTTTTACAATGACAGTTTAGAAGTTACTGTCAGTTTGTTGGTTTCTAGTTGATTGCATGTTTTTTGTGATCTAAGAGTGGGTTGTGCATGTGGAATGTTGTTTGATGTATAGCTGGCAACGTGGTACTGCAGAAATTGCTGGTTCTTAAAGGCGTACCAAGCAACTGTGTTTTCATCGGCATTGATCAGAACGCTCACGTCTGCCCAGTTGCCTATGTCGGTTATCATCAGCTATTTTTCTTTGCTTTTTACGCACGAGAGTTAGCACAGCTATAGCGCGTATTAGCTATGGTAATTCTGTCTGTCCGTTTGTCTGTCTGTCTGTCCTGGTGTCACGACCCGGTGCCGTTTCAAGACCAGGTAAGATAGAGACTTTGGGTTTTCACCACATGATAGCCTAGATTCTGTAGTATTTCGTGACAAAATTCTATGTTGCTGGGTGAAGGGGGTCCCCACGAACGAGGGGACGAAAAGGTGCACCCCCTTAAAAAGGCGTTATTCTACCGTTATTGGCTTGTCTAACGTGAAAATGGTTGCAAATAGGCACAAACATGCTGCTTATTATTGTGATAGTTATTATCATGGCGTGGTCTGTCCGTTTGTCTATCTGTCTGTCTGTCCACTTGTCACAGTCGTGCACCCAATCTCTAAACTTTAATGTGCTATATAGCCATTCGACGGACTGCTCGAGATGTGGTCCGAAATAGCAATATGCTAGACTGTAGTGTTCCCGATTCTCCATGAAAGTGAAGAATTGGGATGTCAGACCCCTGGTCATAGCTTAACTTTAAAGTTCAGGATTAACCAGTATGGGTGCAACCAACCGGGCATTTTGTACTGCCGAATGACTTTGTAAGTAAGTAAAAAAGTAAAACGGGATCTTATATAGCGCATGACATTACAGTAACCAAACTCTAATGCACTGATAGTTGCTGTCGTTGTTATTGCCGTGGGGTGGGGGTGTGTGTGTGATGAAGGCGACAATGGAGAAGCGACTGGAGACTGTCGAAGACTCGCAGCTGGAAGTGTTTGGCATTCAGAGAATTATGAGTCCGCTAGATGGTGACCCGGTTGAATGGCACAGCTACTACTCGCCTGAAGGGTTCTATCGTCCAACTTTTCTTTAACTTTCTTTAACTCTTTCGAGGCTGAATAATTTTTTTTCCATTGGCCTTTGAGGCGGAATACTTTCTGCGTTAAGGTTGTGACGTTGTCGTCGTCTGTTGACACATCAGCAGTTACTGTCAGCATCCTATCTCTCAGTGTTGACTTTTGTCGACATCAGTCTCGAAAGAGCTACAGGCTTACTTAGGCCTATACTAGGGTCTTTTAATGTTGTTGCTTCTGCTGTTAGTGGTAATGGTATATAGGCAGCGCGGGCTATTATACTTTGCTGCTGATGTTTCATTACGTAGTTAACTAAGTTGTAAAACCCTGATATATTGATTGATTGATTGATTGATTATTTTTTTAAATATTTTGGTGCGTAATTTCCGAGTCCCCCTTGCCGTTCGCTGCAAAACATTGCTACGTAATCGGAAATGGGTGTAATTTTAAAAACCATTTTTCTAGAACCAGGGCATGAGGCTGCACGATTAAAATTCAACGCGATTTTGGACAACTTTGGACTTTGATCGCGAATATTATCGAAATAAAACAATCAATAAGTTAATTGGTGAAAAACGTTCCAAACTATTACAAGCTATGTGCACTGTCTAGTTAGTTTCCGACTTTCTGTTTTTCTGCAATTTGTTTTGCAACATTTTCGATGAAACCCTCGTCTTTAAGTTTTAGGCATTGTTTGTTTTAATCACTTTGTTACAACGTCGTTAAGTTACTTTGACGTCAGGTTTGTTTCTTTAGGCTAAATCGTCTAAAAAGCAGGCAGTTGATTTGGGTATTTTTTAAAATAACTATTCTAAAAGGCTTGTGTTTGCAAATATAAGCATTGAGCAATAAATTGTTCAGTTTGTAATGCTATACGTTTCAAATAGTACTGACATTAAGTATACATCTTTTAGAGATAAGCTACTTGTACGGATGTATGGACGGTGATATAGACAACTGTTAAAAATGCAAGTGATTGAATAAATTACTATTTATATGTAATTCTGGATAGCTTGTGTGCGTCGACGGCGGTTGTTTGTGTCTGACAGTTGTCTGATCAGTCGCAAAGTTGTCGGCTCTCCTGTCTTGATGAAAGTCACAACGATGCCTTCGGTTCTCTACCAGCGCGCCTACGGTATATATAACCTATACCCCGTTCACATGATCAAGCAATCATCAAGCAAACATCAAGCAAACATCGAGCAGACATCGAGCAAACGTTGAGCAAACATCAAGCAAATATGAAGCATGCATAAAGCATAGCCTACACGAAGCAAACATCAAGCAAACGTCAAGCAAACATCGAGCCAGCTCGTCGAGCCAGCTTTATTGTGTAAACGGGGTACTACTGGTAACAAGTAGTCTTTGCTTGCCTGAGCAGAACTTTGTGGCTTTAATCGCATGGCATGAACATAGGGCCCAACTTCAGAAAGTTGTTTTTAGTCGAACTTCGAATGTCTGAGGAATTAATCAAACTTGCGAAATTCTAAAGCAACTTATAATCATAAGTCGTTCGCTTAGACAAAACTCGGGAAATTTTTCGGTAAAAATTTGTGAAAATTCCCACACCAGGGAGTTTCGAAAATTAGGCTTCTGCTACTTGTAATCATAGGCGTAATTTTACTGCAGCTGTTGCATGCAAAACACGCCGCATATCCGCTTCATGTGGGCACGTTTATGAAGATTTGCTGACAGTCGTTAGCTATCATTGTACAGATAACGAAAGTTTTGTGAATAAAAATAAACTACATAGGTTTGATTCAGTAAAATAAAAAAATATGTCAGCAATCAATGTTTTACTGACTGAAGCATAATTTTTACTTGTAATTGCACGCTGAACTGTTCTGTATTTTGACAGAAGAGACAGTTCGTCAGCAGTATTTGGAAGAGAAAAGGAAAGTTCACTGGGAAACGGATCTGGAATTGCATTCAAAGTTTCTGGATAGAAAGGTGCTGATATAATCTCAAGAATAATAGTTACGGCTTTTTTTCGGCGAAGATCCACAGCTACGTCGCCGGAGGCGTTTATGTTTTACTACTTGTATCGATGTACTTCAGAAAAGCCTAGGGGCAATCGCTTTCTCTTCTCGTCCAGAAGTCGGACGCTGGTTTTCGGACATAAGCGGGACGGTCGGCCTTTCTAGCGACAGCTGAACTTTTTGTATGTAATTGGTTTTATATTGTCTTTGTTATCGTGGGCTGCTGCTAGTTTTGCTACTCGTTACGTCTAAGTAAATAAATAAATATTTTATAGTACTTTTTTAAAGTCAGCTGAGTTGGCTTGATCTGCCTCACTTTACTAAAGGTAACATCGCCAAAGACACCAACAGATCGGTGAACCGAGCTCCGTCTGTGAGACAGAAAAGAAGGAGAGAAAATGCTGAAAATAAGGCTGGTCTCTGCCAGTATTTTGCTGTTTTTGAGCAAGCAAAATGGAGCTGATTGTGGGTGATGGTTAAAGGTTACGCAGTGGCACCTGCCATATGGGATGACACAGCATTACCTGCCACCCGACACAGGTGAACGCGCCCTACCTTAACCCCAGCCAGATAGGCCGGTACTCGATTTACCTACCCCGGAAAGATGGAAAGCTGAGTTGACCTTGGTTTTATAGTAGTAACCCGATAGTGACCCGACTGGGGTCGAACCCAGGACCTCTCAATCGACTGTCCGACACCCCGCCGCTCCGCCTCTTTGGCCTCTCCCTCACAAATTTTTAGTTCCGCCACTGGGTCTGAATAATTGTTGCAGTTTTAGTGCTAGTTTTTTTCTGTTGGTAGGAGCCTTATAAAAGACGCATATGTAACACTTTGCTCCATACCGGTAACAATAGAGGAACAAATAGGCCCCTTCGAGAGGATGGGAGGTAGTAGGGAAGGGGTAAGTCACCCCGTGCCCCGCGACGTTTGGGGGCCCCGCCATCGCTCAAAAATATAAAGTACGCCGGAGTGCGCCATTCTAAAAAGGAAAGTTCAAAAAATTTCTTCCCAGTAGGGCCCCGCGAGAATGTTTTCCCGGCCCCGCTGTGGTTCTCGACGGGCCTGGGACAGACAGAGTACAGTATTGGGCCGTAATTTTTGTTTTGTCTGGGGTGCAGAGGCAGCTGAGCGCGGAGCACGCCAGCTACGCGGCACGTCACCCCGACCTGCGCGCTCTGCTCTCCGGCTTCGTCCAGCATCTGCTCACTGACAAGCCGAGCGACGTGCTCGACTTCTGCGCCCAGTACTTCGACGCCTTCTCACCCACCTACACGACCGTCGACGTCGTCGTGGGTAGCGGTGACACGATGGCCGCCGGCAGCGCGGGAAGCGCCGGCGACGTCGGCAGTGTGCACGCTCTGGACACAGCGGAGAGACCGCGGGAGAGTCAGGGTCAGCCGGCGGCGGTCGACGACGAAGCCGCGGAACAGGCGGATCGACGATCCACGCAGAAAACCGGCTCCGTGGCGTCGATAAGTTGATCGACACGCGGTGGTCTTCATTGCGTAGCCGCGGCTGCGGCTGCGGCTGTAGAAATTTGGAAATTTAACATATTCCATTCTCGCTTTTCGATATTTTACAGTTACGTTTTTTCTGTTTTCAATCCCTTGCCACTAAGTCATAAGACGAGTAACGTACACGCTCAGACTGCTGGAGCCCGGCAGCCCGAACGCACGTTCGGTTAGAATAAATCACACTTTTGCGGTATAAAAACATACAACACTTGCTACTTAATATCAGTAAAAAAGACAAAAACAGACATAGGCCTATAGTGTAGTATTAAGCTGTAATTTTGGGTCTGAAAAATTGTGTTGCTAACTTGCTATTTTTGTATTTTTGCATTCACCGTCTGTGTAAGCAGTTGGGCAGTACAGTACAATACGACGTATAGCAAAATTACTATATTAAAGTTATTTTGAATAGATGGCTATCATATAATTGTTTTTTTCCATATAAAACGCTGTGCTTGACTTGTATAATTTTTATCAAAAACGCATACAAATATTTTTTAAATAAAAAATTAAATGATGATACAGTAGAATTTTAGAAAATACAAATTATGCCACAAGACTAAACATCAGTGTATCAAGAATAACTCGGTGCATAAAACGCAATTGCTGGGAAAACATTGGAAGGCAAAAAGTTTGTATCAGTCACGAAATACAACTGGTACAAATGTTACCACTGTAGCCGCCGACGTTCATGCGCTTTTCTGCATTCAAGTAGGCCCGTCGGGAGCCACAGCGGAGCCAGGGGAAACACTTTCGTGGGGCTCCCTAACATTTTCGCGGGGCTTCTCTGGGGAGAAATTTTTTGAATGTTTTTTTCAAAAATGGTGCATTCTGGTGTATTTTATATTTCTGAGCGACGGCGGCCCCCCAAACGTCGCGGGGCCCGTGGCAGTTTACCCCCTACCCCACCCTCTCGACGGGCCTGCACTGACATAGTGGTCGATGATGGCGTTCAGCTTGTGATTAGCCAGCAGACTTGCCTACGTATACCATACGTTGCGTGCATATACAGGGTGCGGCAGAAAAAAAGTAGCTCCCTAAAGTTTTTTGCTGTTTTCTCAGCAACCGTTTAGCATTTTAATCTGAAAATTTGTAGATTTATTTACTAAATTGTTTTACGGCTAAGTGCCAAATAAAGTTTGATTCCATTGAAAAATGACGGAAGTTATAGATTTTTTAACATGACCGCTTACCGATTTTTCAGCGTGAAAAAATGTTCAAGCTACAACACCAGTACAATAACATCGTTGAAACAAGTCAAACAACACAGTTAATTAAAGATGCCAAAATTCCATTATGTTCGAAGTGTCCACCGACAGCTCCAAGCTCCAACACAAGCCTTCAGTCGCTTAATTTGAGAAGTCTTTCACAGTCTTGTCGATCGGTCCTTGTGGTAGGTTGCTCCAGATAACCTGA
>Ga0056128_1012955_pt1 | contig 10138 bp, 5 predicted proteins | sample WorMetLIZISLAND2_FD_71113 | JGI IMG/M metagenome (GOLD analysis project Ga0056128, IMG submission 71113) | Marine gutless worms symbiont microbial communities from Max Planck institute for Marine Microbiology, Germany - Olavius geniculatus... ... | reverse complement strand
CGTAGAATGGTTTAACGTAACGAAATTTCACACCGTGTCAACTGCACGGTAGCCTGTAACACAAGAACACAGGCAATTTTTTTATTTATTTATTTTCCGATCACAAGCATTTTAATACAACATATAGTCCTATCATAGATGTAAAAAACGTTTTTACGTTTTTTTTATTCTTGCCACGTCTTTTTACGTTTTTAACGTTTTTATATTTTTTTGCAACGTTTTTTATTCTGAAAACGTGCATGAAAAACCTATCAAGAACGTCGAAAAGCATTTATGGAACTAAAGCAACAAATTAATAGGTCATAGTGATGAAACATGTAGTTTACTTAGTTAGTTCGAATATACCAAATAAAAAGTCTTATGTAGTATATTTGGTTAGTCTAGTGCTATGGTCTCGTGACAACACGGTGAAATTAAAATTAAATAAAGTTTTTTATTTAGACTATAGTTTTAGGTATACTGCACCTACAGCATTAAACATTAGGCAAGAGGTTAAACAAATTATGGCCAACGTTTTTTTATTTAACGTTTTTAAAAGTTTTAAAATTTTTTTACACGTTTTAAACGTTTTTTAAACGTTTTCTAAACTTTTTTTCTGGAACGTTTCTTTACAATAATGACATAAATATAAAGCCCTACATTTTATAAAACACACTGAAAAAATGATCGGATTTGTTTACGTCAAGAGTTGCATTTCATTTAAGTAGCATATTTTGTAGTTAATGCAGTAGAAAAGACATCGCGTTTGTATAACTAAGCCTATAAAAGACGCACAAAGTTGTACAGAATATTTGTGTTTGCTTTTTGCACAAACCTACAGCATATGCTCGTTTTATCGTGCGGTGTGACTAAACGTAGAAAAAAAGTAAAATAGCAGTTACAGAAGTTTATGTTGGTTATCGATTGTCTGTCTTAGCTAAAAAAAATAGTTTTCATGTTACTGTACTACACACACGAAATTCGGCAAACGTTCTTTTTCACGCGACGGACCAGCAACGTGAAACACTCCTCCGCACACGAACTGAGAGCTGTAGCAACTTTCAATATTTTTTGAAGGCGTATTACAGTCAAAACTAAGCTCTGATATTTTGTTGAAAGTTGTTAACCAAATTGACTACACTGTCGGAGCGCGATAGCAACTTACATTCGAGAGTTGAGACAAGCAACTTAGCAAACATGTATTCACGACACATTATGACGAGTCGCCTCACTTTACAAAAAAACGAAATTTGCGAGGGAAAAGTAAAAGGTAAATGGTAGATTTTGGCAAAGTGTGGAATTTGCAAGAAACAGAAAATGCAAGGACATACAAAGTTGATTATGATAAATGGACTGGAACCTAACTGTTACAAAACCATGTTGCCGACTTTCATGATTTGTGTCGCCGACTTTCGTGATTTGCGTCGAACTTTGTCGCCGACTTTCTCCGTGCATTGTAACAGGCTAAATTCCATTAGAGCGACAAAAACGGATTTGTCGCAGATTTGTCACGACCTCTGTCGCACACATTTCGACATGTCGAGATTGTTTCTGTCCGCGACTTTTATGATTTATGTCCTCGACTTTCACCGAAACTTTATCATTTGTCACCGTTTGCGTTCGAGACTTTCATGATTTGTGTCCACGACTTTCCCCGCAGGGTTTCGACGGAGGGGCGCCAAACGCCGAAATCTAGAGAACTCAAGCCGTCGAGATCTCGAGAAGTCGAGCCGCTCGAAGTCTCGAAATTTTTTTAGATCTCGGAATTTTAGATATCTGTCTAACGAAGTGTATTCTGCCACCCGTGGCGCCCTGTAACTACTGGGAATTTTAGAACTCTGTCTAACAACAATTTTTGCTGTCAATGCAGACTGTAACTTTCCGGAATTTCAGAGAACTATCTGTCTATGTCATTTATGGCGTTACAATCTCGGAATTCTAAAGCTCTGTTTAATAAACATTTGTACCGTTCATGGCGCCTTGTACATTTTCAGAATTTCAGAGATCTGTCTAGCTAAGTGTTGGCTAGGATCGCGAGTCTTCTAATTTTGGCTCCGCACAATACTTCAGTCAACATTATAACGTTAACGAAATGCTGATTGGCGACATCGTAGTCATTAGTCAGTATGTTCAATTGTTTACCTGTAGCTGATGCAATTTCTAGACGTAAAAGAAATTTTTTTCACGGTTCAGCCAGTGTAATAACTTTTTGTGTCATCTCTGCTGTCTTGTTGCATCAAATTGAGTTCTGACTATGGACATTATATTACATTTTAGTTGAGTCTTAGTTAAGTTCTAGTTAAGTTTTATTATTTTCTTTGTTTATTCCTTGTTTATTTTTTTTGTCTACCGAATACGGTGAATAAAGATGCGTGTGCATTAGTTAGTGTTCAAACTCCTGTCCTTTTACTTGGACACAGATCCGAAAACATTTTTTTGTGATAAATATCTATAGTTGCAAAGCAACGCGACGAACGGAAAAGACGCGCAAATGCCATCGAATGTTGTCCATCCGTCTGTTCGTCTGACCGGTGTAACGTTGATTGATGCACGATGGTCAAAAAAGTTGGGCGACCTTGAAAGCTATTAAACGAATAATTAGTTAATGCGTGGTTTCCACCCAATGCAGTGCACGCAAAGTACGCAGCGAACACTGAAATTGGTCACGTGTCCAGGGCAGAAATGAAAAATATTACACGTTCGCTGGTGTTGATAGTTTATTGCTTTTTAGCATCGATCTCAGGCCACGTGCGAGCGTGAACTCTGTTGCCGCATCTGTTTTTCTGCCCGAATGATTTTTTTCGGCATTGCGTAAAACCTAATTCAATCGCTAATCTTTGCTCGTTCTATTAAGTTCCGTCTTGCGCGCTGCTGCTGCTGTCTTCGTCAACGGACAAAAACCATCAACAGAATAAATTCCTGTTCTGATTAACTCTTTTAAGAATATCTTGCCTAATATAAACCTATAACATTATTTTGTTTTGGGTGACTATTTATCCGGCGGCCGGGCAAATAGCTTGTGGGCTATTTTTCCGGTCAATAATTTGTTAGGCGGCGGGACCAGTAGTCTCAAGTTGCGTTACTGTTAAGCGCAGCACCCTACAATTATGGTTAATAGGGCCTATTATGGTTAAGGTTTAAAGTTTAGGCTTAGGGTTAAGGTTGAGGTGAGATTTAGGGTTGGAGTTGGCGTATCTCAGAGATTTATGTGACAATAATGCACACCTTAACACCTTAACTAACCGTGTAACATTGGTAATTAATTCTATGCTGCTAGAAGCAAGCAATAAACTTGCCGACTGGCGAATTCGTAATTCCCTACTTCGTACGATATCTATCCGATCGTCGTATCAATAGCCACTAGGCTACCTTTAATACAGCTTTCTTGCGATTTCTGGTTGTGATGATCCGGAGAACAAGATGGTGCTCGTACTTCCGCTTGTCCAAACTGCAGTTTCTAATACTACAGGCCACCGCCCATTAAAAGTCAATTTGCCGATTAAGACCATACTTGATAATGACTAATATTGTTATAAAACATTTAAAGGTTAAAAATGGTGATATAGCTCTTTATGGGAAGCCTATCTCAAAGCTACGGAGCGTCACCTACCATATGAGATTACACAGTGTTACCCGCCACCCGACACAGGTGAACGCGCCCCGCCTTAACCCCAGCCAGATAAGCCGGTACTTGATTTACCTACCCAAAACGGATAGAAGGCTGAGTTGACCTAGGCGGTTCTTTACATACCAAGATGGTTTACCTGCCCGCAGGCAGTCACTCATCAAAATACTAATCCGGCCCGGCGTAGAGTAACTTCATTGATCGGATGAAACGCGTTACCGCTACGCCAAGCAACCAACCAATTTGTAAAGTTTTTAAAAGATTTAAATTATAAAAAACGTTTCACATTTTAATTCGCCGTTCGCAAACGTTTTTATAAAACGCGTCTTGGTGTTTTAAAATATTTTTGGCATACGTCATTGCTGATTTTTTTCATATTTTATCGAATTAATATGCACTGTTAACAGGTTTAATCAAAAACAAAAAAAGCCGCCTGGCCTTAGCTTAGAATGCCAACTAAATCACTGTAATAAAAGCCGTAAAACAAAAAGCTGTTCCATGTGAATAGATCGTGACTATGTTCCACATTGCCAGCAGAATAAAACACTTTGAAATAGCAAAACTTTTGTACAAATTCACTTAACGTTACAATAAGCTTATGTTTACAATGTTCTCTTGCAAAAAAGCTATTACAATATCACTGTTTATTTGGTCAGAAAACAATAAAAGCGTAAAAGCTAAAAGTTTGCGCATTTAACCATTTTTTCGTGTAAAAACAAAACAACGAAATAAAACAACATCAGAAAATAATGCAAAATCTCTAGAAAAAATATCATAAAAGGAAAAACAACACAATAAACATAAGTAAACTGTAAAATGTTTGGGTTCCATGAAGTTACGCCAGCAGCAAATTAAGCAGTCTTCAGTTTAGGTCATCGTATGAGTAAAGGCCGTCTATTTTTACTGCAATGTGCCACTGACCTGAGCAATTAATGTTTTTACCAAGCTGTGTTCAGTACCGCTGCACTCCGATATGGGTGAAAAAAGCACTTGCTAGTTTTGTTGCGCTGCAAGAGCTTCCGGGTGTCAAAAAAGCTGCTCCAAGTTGACCGTTGTTCTTAGCATCTGGTCGACCATTGTCGACGATAAAAGTATAAATGCGGTGAGTTGAAGACAGGAACGTCATCAACGTTCTTCAGCTGGACTGCCAGAATCTTGAAGAAGACGCCGTGCGTGATCCGACGAGCGATGAGGCAACTGCTTTTCTTAGCTCTGGCCGCTGCCGTCGCAGGTACGCATCTTCACGACTTCTCAGTTCATTAGGCCGCCAGGAACAATAGTTCGAAAAGGCCTTATGTTTTGCAACAGTTTTTAAAATTATTTTTTCGCCACCAGATCTCCGAGCTTCGTGGGCCAATCGCCGCGAAATTTTGCCACAGAATGGAAAGTATGTTCGATTTGATAATCTCGGTCCAAAAATTTAAGAGGCTTGCCCCCACCCCCCCAAAAATGTTTGCGACCAAAAACATGCTAAATTTGGCCCAATTTCGCACGACTTTAAACTTTCACCGCGAATATCTCCGAAAAGGATGAAAATATTTAAAATCGGCAAACTAAGTTATCGACTACTATTCTTTGTGCGTTAGACGGAATTTCGGCTTCTAAGGGGTGCTATGCCGTAAAACTTTTTACACGCGCTGCAGAATAAATAGAGCTTGCTAATGCACACCCCACCAAAAATACGGGTCCCCCCAACATTTTTTTTACAAATGGGACACAAATTGGCTTTAAATGTATCGTATGCGCGCCTATAACTTTGGAGCTAGAAATATGGGGCAGAGCCCAACGTGATGTGCTGCTAGGTGGAAGTGCTAACCCGGGTACAACTTTTTTGGGGGAGAGGACACTGCCCCCTTAAAATTTGGGAAGACAATAAACGTCCAAAATTCGTCGCAATTTAGCACAACTTTGGAGTTTGACCGCGAATATCTCTGGAACTTATGGGGTGTTTACACGATCCAGCAAACTTCCAGCAAACGTCTAGCAATTAGCACGTGCATTTTGAATACATTTGCTGGAAGTTTGCTGGACGTTTGCTGGATCGTGTAAACACCCTATAATGGAAATATCGATAAGCAGTAAATGGCGTTATCAACTGCTGTTTTTTCGCGTTAAACAAAAAATTTGTAAACTTTGGTCCACTAACAGCGACGGTTAGCGCGCGGATGTTGACCAACCCAAAGTCGCCATTGCGCGTTCTGTGTATACTAACTCCAGAGTTTGACCGTGAATATCTCTGGAACGGATATAAATATAGACAAGCGGTAAACGGCGTTATCAACTACGATTTCTTCCGCGTTGAACAAAAGAAATTTGGTAAAATTTAACTTACTTACAACGACGGTTAGCGCGCGGAGGTTAACCCACTCTAAGTCGACAATGCGCAGAAAACACGTGGCCCTAACTGCGAGAGGAATTTCTACTCCCAAACTTCTCCCCAGTCGGACTTACGGCGCCGGGCGGCCTCACGTTGGGCTCTGCTTCATATTTTTAGTTAACATTTAATGTAATTTAATTCAAGTTAGTCATTTACGAGTATGACCTTTATTACGAATGGAGAAAACGTCTTTTAGCCGGTGTACCAGTAAAGAGACAACCGTTTGATAGCTATAAAATATGACTGACCAGGTTTACAGTTATGATATTGCTAATCAACAGTTTGTAACTGTATAATCTTTAATAAATTAAATTTTTTTACTGACGTTCTTGCTTTGTTGAAGTATTGTCGTGCACGTCTGCAGTTTCCTATACTGTAAAAGTCCCACTGCAAAACTTCAGCCGGTTCTCTGTTCTGTATTTTTTTTGCAATATTAACAAGTGCTGTTACAACGCGTTATGCATATGGCGATTTACTGTAGCAAAGTGTGTGAATATTAAACTAAAATGGTTGAAGTTATTTGAAAATGTATCAGGGGTCCGGTTTTTGAGACACCGCGGGTAAATAGAGAATCACGCTTTCAGACTAACTGCTGTTGTCTACGTGACGTTATGGCCAACTCACACTCATGCGACTTAACGCGTCTGAGTCGTAAATGTTAATTGGACATTAGACGATTACTGTTAAAACACGGTTTTTTTTCAGTGAGGCAATAACAAAAAACGGTTTTTGTTTGATTGCATGTATACAGCGGCCGTTAGGTTCAACCGGGAAGAAATTACGGAATCAAGTAAGTCGTTGCAATTACTATAACATCATACATTTATTGACTGCGTATTATGGCAGCTAAATAGCTTTTAATGTGTACGTTTACTTAATCAGAATGCAAATAAGCGTTAGATCTACAAACATTTGACCGGTAGCCTATAGTGCAAGTATCGGTGGCGTCGCGGCAGGTGACAATTCTCTTAAATTTTATCGTATCAAGGAAAATTTCTTTCAAAAATGCAAAGTTTTGGTGTAAAAATCTACCATTTTAAAAGACTTTAGAATATTTTAGCACTTATAATGTCATCTGTTGAAAATTGCAACTTTTGCTCTACTTTTTTTAGCCCCGTACGATGCCGCTTTATGTGAGATTGCTATTGTTTATGACTGGTGTTGTTATATAATAGGCCTAATTGCATTGCTTTTGTTTTGTCGTTCGTTTAACTTTTGATGCTAAAATTACTGCTACCGTTGCCGTCACTGTTAAGACGAGCACAGAACGAACGAAACAAGTAAACTGAACTAAAACGAAATGAAACAGCATTTTATTTCGGTTTATTTTATTTTATTTTATTTTATTTTATTTTATTACGATTGCTTTGACATACCTATGGGTATGTACGCATAGTTTTCCGGCCGGGCGTGGAGTACACGTACCGTTACGAGTCGGAAGCTTTGAGTGGCATTAGGACGGTGAGTCATCAGTTGTCTGGAGTCAAGGTGCGCGCCGTCGTCAAGGTTCAGATCCATCGCGACGGCAACACGCTGCTCAAGGTCTGCGTCTGTGTGTGTGTCTGCTAATCTGCCTAGGACCTACAGCCTGAAAACAGTATTACATTTAGGTGTAATTTTAAGTCCTATTTCCTCTCTTTGCCTATGACAACACTTTAGCACATTTGTGGCAAAAAATTAACAAAATTTAAAAAAAACTGAGAAAAGAAATTTGTTTTCTGATATACCGTATAGTTGTAAATTATTCTGCATAATATTTTCCAAGTTTTTCTTTTTCAGTATGAAGTGGGGCAGTTTTGCTTAAGTTTTGTGTGTTATATAGTACTTTGCCCACTACTTAAATGTCTAGTCTTTGCACAGACAAGGTCGATAACGATACATACATCATGCATATGTTTTTTTTCTGAAATTTTTCTTTCAGTATTTCACCACGTATCTTTGGGATGTTTTCGATTAAGCTTGCAATGTCGTCCCGTTACCCGTTACGATGTCTGCGCCGCCTGCGTTGTGTTTACTGCGACAGCGTGTATAGTTGTAGCGTACACGTTGTTCGGTAGATGCGAGACATAAACGTGTACAAAATCAACGATGACGCGAGTCCGCGCGTTCATCGCTATGACATGTTGCGTGAACACGAGCTGACTCGGCTGACGGGTGAACAAGAACAAGTCATGGTCGAACAACTCAGCAAACCAGTCAAATGCCGGTGCGTTTTAACCGTTCACTGCTTTGTTGCCTTTCATCGTTTAAATAAACTCGTAGATCAAAGCGGCTATTAATTAATTATATAAATTCAAATTACAATTATATATTAAGTTTGTTGGTGACGTTACGGTAACCGCTGCTGCCGTATCAGCTGTCCGCCAGATGTCGTGATGAGTGATAGAAAGTTGTCATAGATTATGAAGAAGTTAGTAGAACTCTTTGCCTCAACCAGTTCATAGACTCGCCTTGTTTTGTTTTGCTGTTCACGTATCGCTTTTTTGATCCAATTAGGTTATATCAATGAAATTTGAGTTTTTTCAGAGTTCTTGGGGGTAGGAGGACAGCGAGCCTCTACGCACCAGGTACGAAGTTTGGGAAGCCTTGTAAGCTCCCCAATGGGGCTTGGAAAAATGCAGTAAGAATCCAAAAAAACGTCTAGTAGCTGCAAGTATTGTTTTACTGTGGTGAATTTTTACGCAATTTTTAACCGACCGTACTTAAGTAACGGTCGAGCTATTGGCATGGCTGTCGTCCATCTGTCTCTCTGTCTCTTCGTCCGTTCGTCTGTAACAGATGTACGCTGGCTAACCGGTAAGTTGCAAGAGAAAACTTTTTGCACAAATAATTAGCCATGTGTGTGAAAATTAGACATGCAAAATTTCAGCGATTTAGTCTGAAAGAAACATTTCTAAATTGGGGGGTAAATGAAAAAGGGGTAAAAATAATGTGCGTTTTTCAACGGAAAACTGGCCATATCTCGGAAACGGTGAGAGATAAGGCGAAAGTTATTATTAGCCACTAATAGGAAGTGGCATACGCCTTGTTAGATTCAATGAAAATTATTGACCTTGGATGACATTAAAGGCTGTTATGCGCTATTGTGACTAAACAATGCGGAATAGGGCCTAGGTTGCTATTGATCACTAATAGAAAGTAACATATTGGCTGTCAAATAATATGAGAATCATCGACCTTAGATGACCTTGCAGGTCACTGACCATCATTACGGTCAGTTATCCTAGCAACAGCTGGGCTTTTTGTTAAGTTACTGAGAGAACGTAGTTATTAGTTAGAGTTAGTAGTTAATAGCTAGTGCCACTAGTCTAGTGCCACTGGTGTTGGGCGAATGTCAAGGCTGGTATGTTACCGGATGTTTTTTTTCTCCTCGACTCGTCTACCAGTCCAGTAGATATGACCACATCACACCGCTGCTTTATCGTCTGCACTAGCTTCGTGCGCCGGAGTGAATAGCGTACAAACTGGCCGTGCTGGTCTACCAGTGTGTCCACGGACTTGCGCCAGCCTACCTGGCTGACGCAGGTAAAAACGACCTCCAAAACCAACAACAATAACTTAACAAGAACTCACCAGTTTTGACTAAAATTTCAGACAAATGAACTCTAAATTACGCCAAAAATAACAATATTATTCAAAAACACAAGCAACGTTAATTTTATTAAAAATTAATGCGCATCGCTTAAAATTTGAAGCCTGTCGCTGGACTTCCTGGTCGACAACGTCTGCGCTCGTCATCGACCTCAGCACTGGCTGTACCACTGACACGGCTTTCCACGATCGGCGACCGAGCGTTCCTTGTCGCTGCAGCAAAAACATGGAACAGTCTGCCATCAGAAGTGACGTCTTCAAAATCCTCGCAAACATTTAAGACTAAACTTAAGATTCATTTGTTTCGGTCCTCATTTTCACTATTGACTGTAAAGTGACTGCAGTGCTATAAGCACTTTTTCACTTTAAATTTTATTGTATTGTATTGTATTTAGAATGGAAGAGGGCGAAGTGCGAGACATGCAGACCGATCAGTCGGACCAGTCCTGGTCAATCAACATCAAGAAAGGTCTTCTCAGTCTCTTCCAGCTCAAGATCAACGGTCGGTCGAGCATCAGTGACGACACTGAATCATACTTCTCATCAGACTCATCCTCGTCGTCATC
>Ga0056128_1012954_pt1 | contig 10138 bp, 10 predicted proteins | sample WorMetLIZISLAND2_FD_71113 | JGI IMG/M metagenome (GOLD analysis project Ga0056128, IMG submission 71113) | Marine gutless worms symbiont microbial communities from Max Planck institute for Marine Microbiology, Germany - Olavius geniculatus... ... | reverse complement strand
AACCGTGCCAAATTTTATCTCAATCGGGTCAGGGGTTTTGATTCTGTGGGGGGTCGAATTTTTGGCTTTCCCATAAGAAAGAGAAGTCGCCGTTAACACAGGGCTTGAACTACCGTTTAGCCTGTGATAAGTGAACATTTATATAGCGCACTATCATTTCGAAGAAATCTCTAGTGCGCTGAATGCGTTATCAGTACATCAGAAACAAAAATTATTTAAGGAAACGTTTGAAAGTGTCCAGATTGAGTGTGTGATCATTCAGGTACGTCGGGAGACTAAGACTACAAGAACACGTAACAATAAGCTTAAACAGTGAAGTCACGTAATAGTAGTCAGCGCAATGAGACGTTCTTAGTCATGTCTGTAAGACCGGAAAACTTGCAACGACGGCGATGACCGGACTGACTCCGGCAAACTGTTCCAGACCGATGTTATGTAATAAAACAGAAAATATCACAGTTTTGGGGTAATTCGTTCACAAATTTCGATTATCGTAGCCAGAGTAGTGTCTAAAGTGGTCGTTCCACACACGATACAACGTCAGAAAATTGAGGACATCAGAAAGAAGATTGGGTAACTGGCGACAGATAAAGCCTTAGCCTTGGTAGTCTTGGCCTTGGCTTTGGCCTTGTACCAGGTGGCCTTGTTAACACCCCTGGTATGTATAGACCTAGATTTCATCGAGTGTTGACTCACTGCCTGCGGGCGGGACGACCTCGTCTAAAAGCTTCGGACTGGTGCGCTTCCAGATCTTTCTGATCACAGCCCGCAGTTCCTCGTTCACGTCGTCAATGTTGCCTACACAACCACGCACGCGTGCACGAACACTGTATTGTAGTGTAGGCCTGTATAAACTACGCATAGGCTGCCTATGCATTAACCAATAATTAGCTGCAGCTTTCACAGAACTAACATAAAGGAACGTACAGAGCGACGTAACTGAACTGAACTGACGCGGTTTAGTTTTTGACGAACTGACCAATGGGCAAGCAGTGATGCATTGCAGTAGGCAACGTCTAATGGCGTCGGCGACTACGCTCATGTTCGCGGCAACCAGTGGCCTATGACCAGGGCCGTCTTTTGCCAGTGCGGGGCCCTTGGCATTGACTTACCCGCGGGGCCCCTAAAACCACATAATGACCCGTGACCACGCTACACGAAAAATTGTAAGATAGGTCTAAGTACATTGTAAGGTAGGTCTTTATCTGCTGTAGGTTTTAGAGGTACAATTTCGCAACCCTATAGATTTCTGCTCCCCCAACACTTTTTACACCTTTCAACTGAGTTCAAATTGTGACAATAATTTATCCCCTAACGCGATGAAAATTGGTTAGATTGATCGATCCATCCATCGTCCGTTGCAGCGATCACCGCCCTTTTGAGGCGCGAGGTCTCTTTAAGATGCGGGGTTCTTGGCACGTGCCAAGGTGCCACCCGCCTAAAGACGGACCAACGCCCCGCTTGCCTATTGGTTACTTCGTCATTGCCCATTGGTCAGTTTGTCAAAAACTAAACCATGTCAGTTCAGTTCGGCTCAGTTTAGTTACCGGTAGGTCGCTCTGTACGCGCTTTTGATATTGACAGAATAATTCACAAGAACTGCTGACCGTCGGTTTTGATGTGGAGCGACGTTCTGACGAGTGCAAAAAGTGTCGCGTTAAACATAACCGTTCCGTCGCTGTTGAGAGGCATATTCATGGACACCAGCCGCTGCATAGCACAATAGCAACATACGTCATCACTGCCGAAACATCGGTTTGAAAACAACCTAGGTTTTTACTCTTTTAAAAACCTAAACACCTGAGAAATTCAAATTTTAGGTACTTGAGATTTGTGTTTAGTGTGCATTATAATCTAATCACATAATGTGCAACTTAAATTAGAGATTATGATTAATTTCTGAGTTCTGCTGTAATAAATTTATACAAAAAGATGTGACACGGAGAAAGACATATAGGATGGCTTTCCGGGGTCGCAATATTGTGTCCGATTGTTTTTCGTACACTAGTCCACCCCCCCCTTTACAAACAAAAACTTATAAACAAAAAAAAACTTTTTCCCAAAATTTTTCCCACTCCCTATGTACTTTTTTACTTTTTTATACACACGTGGGTTGTGTTTGAAAAGCAGACGACAACACGACAAGCAGAAAAACTAAATAGAGCGCGAGTTAGCGCGTACCTTGCAGGCGACGCGGTGTGGGCAGAGTTTACCGAAGCCGAGCGGCGGAGATATTCGACGCAACAGAGTAACGACATCAAGGTGTTTGATGCGACCCCTAGCGAACGCACGCAACAACAAGATATCTACTCGCAAACTGAAACAACTACCGTGAGTCACTTCAGTTTTGTAACAGCATTTTTGTTCACACAAAGTCTTCTAACAGAAGTTATGACGGCTGCGCTGATGCGTAGTAGCTCCGAGTAAACATCACTGTCTTCAGCTGGCTGATGAAACGTCCAATGGTCAGTGACGTGTTCTTGAGCTCCGGCGGCAAACTGTTTCACACTGATGGGCCAGCAACCGAGATACTTTCTGCCCCGAAGGCCAGAGTAATGTATGAGGATTTAAGATTACAGCTTCATCGCGTCCAAATCCGACCTTAAAAAATTCGACAACAAGCCTAATGCCGATGGCACTCAGTACGGAAAACGCCGAACCGGTGCCGGTTTTCTGGAGCCGATTTCATGTTCAGCGCCGGTTTCTGGACCGTGCGTCATTGGCATAACAATACTATCGACGTTACAACAATTACTGCTTTATTTTGTGTCAACTGCACTAGAAAAGCAGTTGTTGTTTTGCAAAAACATGATGTTTTCAAACGGCTTATGGCCTTAAGGCGCGTACTAAATTTAACTTAACTGCCGAACTAAGCTATTTCATTCAAGTTCAGTTCAGTTCAGTCTCTCTGTACGCCCCTTTTCGCGTTGTGCTCGAGCATTTGATATTCGATATAATTCGGCCGAAATGCGAGTATCAGTATACTGGGTGTGCCAAAAAAGTAAGCAATTGTAATTTGTCCATATCTTCGCTAAACACTGCCTAATTTTGCACACCACACCCAAAATTTTTAGAGACATAATAAGTGTGGTGCGGATGCCACTGAGTAGCAGATTTCTTACACAGTCTACTGGTGAAAAAAAGTTACGAAACCACCCTGTAATCGGTCAGCGCAGCTGCGAAGCTCTAATGTGATAAACATACTTCGCTTCTGGGTCATATTCGGACCAAAGTCGAACAAACTCTTCGAGGTGGTGGGGACCGAGTATCGACCAGTCGCGAGTCAAGTAGTCGAAGTTGTCCATTATGACCGCCACGAACAAGTTGATTATCTGAAACCGAAACGCAACGAACGTACAGTTCTAAACTGTTCACCGTAAAGTTGCAATTATAATGGACGACTGGACGTCCTCCCAGCGCCTCTAAAGCTATACGGCGCTATGCAAATCAATACTAGAGATACCGGGGGTTAGCAAACGCAAAACGATAAAAGCAACGTCTGGAGTGACTGTTGCACAGATATGGTCCGCGGGCAGTGCTTAGCCTTGAGGAAGACTTGACGATCTAGTTTAACATGTATTTTTTATTCCATATAGGGGGCCTACACCAGTGCTTCACCGGAATAAACAAAGTTAATGTTTCGCTGATAAAAATAGATTTGTAGCACTGCAGCCAAGCACATATACGCTGCTATAGAAAAGATGTGTCTCGAGAGTTTCTGGTAGCCTATATGTGGTTGACGGCATTAGAGTATTTGTTACGTTATGCGTTAAATAAATTTTGATTATTTTATGTCTTACATACTAACTTTTACTTACAAGCAGGGATTAGGATTGAGTAATGAGCATTACGCATAAAAATTGCATGCAGAACATTTCAACAGAGCACTGCTAAGTACTATAACAGCTTCTGAAAGACGAGGAGCACTTAAGGCGCGTACGTAGCGACGTAAATAAACTGAACTTAAATCATGTGGTTTAGTTTTTGACTAACTGACTAATGAACAAGCAGCAATGCATTACAGTGGACACCGTATAACGGCGTCAGTGAATACGTGACTACACGCATGTCCATATCAACCAATAATCGATGGGCTCGCCCAGCGCGCCCATTAGTCAGTTCGTTGAAAACCAAACCGTGTCAGTTCAGTTCGGTTGCATCGCTCTATACGCGCCTTTATGAAGCAAAGTATGCAGAGTAAGCTAGGGGACTGACGAGGAAAGAGCAGAGAATGTAGAAGGAGATGAAGAATGGATATGCGACGTGTGAGCCGCAGTGTTGACCGGCCGCATCAGAAGCTGCATCACACCAGACCGACTGACGGTCTGAACACGCCATCATTATCTCCTGCCAGGACTCGCCCGTCGCCGACCTATCAGCCAATCACTCAATATTAGGTAAAGGTAACGGTTGCCACACAACACAAGAGGCGGGGTGCTCATCTCCCTTTCTATAGCCGTTGAGCCCATAGGTGGACAGACCACTGAGTCCGTGACGCATGGCCAGTGCGACGCCAGACCTACGGTTACATTCCCAGCCGCGTAGCATCATCGCTCTTTGACCGGTACCAAATTATACTGCTGGTGTGTGTGAACAACTTTCCCAAGGTTGTTACCTGGCAGTGCACCGGGCTAGAGCCGAACCAGCAACCTCGCGGTCACCAGTCTGGCATGCTGTCGTTACACCATCAAGCCACACTCGATGAATTTATTTCAGGTTGAAACCCACAGAACAGAGAGACAGAATGAGACAGCCATACAATCAGATGCAAACAAACAGCACACACGGTGGGCCATAAAAACGTGTCATATTACTTTTGTCCATATAGGCCTCTATTCGCCAATTATTGATCGATTTTTACAATTCTTTCACTAGCACACTCTGCAGGCAATTTGTTATAACGTAGTTATTACACATTCCACCACACCATAAATGCGTCTCTACACTACCTTGTAAAATATCAATAAAATATGCATACGTAACGATAATAACAAACAAACATTTTGGTAAAATTGAAAAAAACACTTAAGACCAACACTGCAGACTGTGTGGGTCTGATGCAGTTAAGTGTCATACAGATCATTCATCGCAATGTTGGTTTAAAGTGTTTTTCATTTACCTAATTTTTTTTGGTTATTATTGTTAGTTTTTGCTTACATTTATATTTCACAAGTTAGTGTAGAAACGCATTTACCGTGTGGTGGAATATAATTATAATAATCACAATTATTGAAAATTGTCTGCAGAGTGCGCCAGTGAAAGAATTGTGAAAATCGGTCAACAATCGGCGAAGATATTGACAAAAGCAAAGTGCAACGTTTTTTTGGCTCACGGTGTATGAGATGAAACCGACGGTTCGAGTCAAAACAAGCAGAAAAATAGGCTACGTACAGCAGTAAATTGCATTTGCTGTCAGTAGTAGCGATCAACCAGTCAATCAAACACGTCACATTCAACGCGATGTGGTTAAAATAAAAATCGCAACTAGAATGTCAAACAAAACTCGGTATCTGAGCGCAAAACAGTTAAAAGTAACTACGGGTTAAACGATTTAATAGCCAAAAATTAACAAGAATGAGGGCGTACCGGGTAGGTTTTAAAAGACAAAATATTACTGAATGGAACCGAGATAAACTGGCATTAAGATGTCGGACATTCGCCCGTACGGGCATTTTTTCGTGTCCGTACGGGCAAATGTCCATTCCCTATGGCAGTACGCCCTGTAAAATTACATAATAGCCTATACAAATTATAATCAGTTTTAAGAGTCGTCGTAACCCAATAGTCGATCAATTAGAGTTCAGTAGCTATTAAATTCAAATTACGATCTGAATCCAGTTCTCGAAATAAAAAGTCTCGGCTGATGTTGATGCTCTTCGGTTGCTTATAATATTAGCTCGCGATTTTCTCGTAATTTACGTGTAAAAACAACTACGAGCATAATGCCACAACCAGACACAGAACAGTTATTTTGAAAATAAATCCAGCAGAAACGGCTCTGACCGAAAGAGAACCATGACGGCGGCGGGAAATGTCTGAAAGTTGTTATTGCGATGTATCGGAGTCGAGTCGTCCAACGCGATCTTACCGAACGCCTGAATCATCCCCGTCGTGTCACCGTCAACAACAACAACAATAACATTATTAGTTACCTATTCAACAAAGCTCGTCTTCTGCAATGTACAACTTCCACGAGATCACAGTGTCAGCGTTTAAAATCGGCATCCTACGTTGGAGAATCATATAAAATCATGATTAGTTCTGCTGTCAAACACAGAGCGAATTTATTTTTGAGCGATGACGGGAAACTTAGGAAAACGCCCCCCCCTTTTTCGACAGGCCTGGTCATAATAATGTGGACTCATAATTTGAACTCAGCGGCCGGTGTCCATTATCTTGATACGATGCGATACAATTCAGTAAAGTGTGTCTATAGGATGTTGAGATGGCAGTCAAGACACGCACTGACCTGCATACCGATGACGGCGTAGATGAAAAACAGCATCACGATCAACAAAGCCACGTACGGCAAAGCCTGCGTACACAGACCGAAACACAAGCCTACACCGTTATAATTGTTATTATCACCGTAAACGCAAGTGCTCTATTCGATCTGAGCAGACATTAGTTCAAGGTGTCGGACCTTGACTTTCAGGCCATATACGCGTACGCTTCGAATCTCACCGCGGACCACTTGCAGGCAACCTTCAGCAAGTTGCTAACGTGCTGTATGCTCAGATCAACTCAGCCTCCTATCCTCAGCGGGATTGAAAATGAGTAGTAGCTTACGGGTTACAAGGTGAAAGCATGGTGTGGCTGATTTGGGCGGTGGTATGTCTGCTAGCTGCAAACCGCGGGTCTAATTGTTCGCCGATGCGGGGGGCAATGGATGGCCGCATAGTGCGCTACGGCATCATTAGCTCCAGTTGATCAGCTGCAACTTTCGAGGCTGTAAAGCGCTTCCGGTCACGAGTCTGACTCATGTAAACATTGCCATAGCAAGAATGGCAGGCTGGGTATCTAGTGAGAGACACAGCTTTGGTCCCAAATCATGTCTAAAAGACTTTTCGGTTCATATTACAAATTACAGAAATGACTGAAGTTTTTCTACAGTAGCAACTGGTCTTTATGCCAGAAAAGTTAAGAAACGTTGGAAACTCCTACACTCATTTCTACAGCAAAAAATATACTGATGACCCACCTGAAAAGACTTGACGAAAGTCCAGAGCAGAGTTCGAATTCCTTCGCCTCTGTTGAGCAACTTGACGAGCCGCATAACACGAAACAGTCGAAAGAAGTTGATTTTAATGATCGTCGAGCTGTCAAGCTGTTGCACAAAAACAGCAGACACGGTGAGTGGTATAATGGCGACATTAAAACAGTTTTAACATGCTTTAACTTTAGCCACATGTGCAGCTACATTATCATCATGTTTAGAGTTTACACAAAATGTTTATACTAAAAAAAAAAGAACAAACCCAAGCGTCTGCGCCCCCGTCCCTACGGAACTTTGATAGATGTAAAAGAACGTTTCAGAGAAAATAAAAAAACGTTAAAAACGTAAAAAATGTGGTAAAAATTAAACGAACGTTTAAAAACTTTGATAAAAAACGTTAGCCCTAACTTGTTTAGCTTTCTGCTTAAAACCTATTGACGTAAGTGCAGCATAGCTAAAACTAAACAAAAAAATTTAATTTTTATTTAACCGTATAGTCATACCAAGTATCATTGAACTTATTAGGCAAACTACCACCATGATAGTTTATTAATTTATTTCAGTGGCTTTAAAAGTGCTTTTCGACATTCTTGATAAAATTTTGCAAATTTTATTTAGCGCTTTTTATAAAAATAAAAAAAACGCTGAAAAATTTTTTTAAAAACGCTAAAAACGTAAAAATGTGGCAAAAAAACGTAAAAAACGTTTTTTTAAAATTTATACCGAAACTATTACAGCGTAAACGCTCAATCGTTGCTTTGCTTTAATAGTAGGCTCGACGCTGTACAATACTGATGATGATAATGGCGATAATCAAGAAAACAACAACGGCGATAATGTTCATCATTTTAAAAACAAGAAAAAACATTTCAGATTACAGCAGTAGATTGTCGAACAGATCGTGTGTGCTCAAGCAGCTTAGCAAAAGAAGGCGGAGAGATCACTCACAGTAACTTCGGTGTAGATGATGTCGATGATGCTGCCGAGAACAATGATAAAGTCAAACACGTTCCACGGGTCACTGAAATAGTTCTACGCCAAAAACAGAAGCAGCAGAGCAGCAGCTAGTATCTTAGTAGTAAAAATAGCATTGCTAGAATCATGCACAGTAATTCTCAAGGAAAAAAAATTAAAAATTAAAACTGGTCACCTGCCATATGAAATCACACAGTTATCATTAAACTGCCATCATTGAAAATTAATGTGTAAAACAGAGAAGGAAAAAGACACCGCAAAGTTGTCCCCTTTGCAAAAAATTGAAAAGTATCACCCCAAAATGGTTACAGTTTATGTGTAAACAGGTGCAATCAAAAATACGTTAACAGCTTTAAGATAAAAAAGTCATTTTGGGGAAAATTTTAAGCAAATTGAGGCTACGACATGCTAATAAGAATGATGTACTAAACTAAAGAATGTCACAAGATACTACGATGAGTTAAATCCGAATGCTCCCTGTGCGGTCGTTTCACTCATTTGTAAATTTTGCCCCCAATAAACACCAATCATCTACATTGTATATAACTTCAATTGAACCTACGCTGTATTTCTGCTTTTATTCTTGATTACGTTATTATTGTTGTTGTTTTGCACTGTTTGGACTGATATTCAGCCATTAGGCTACTCAGTCTCAAGTGTGCGAAATAAACTCATTGTTATAGAACAGCTAGTGAACAGATGCATCGACATTAACTGACCTTGATCTTGAAAGCTACGAGTTTAAGGCAACATTCGACAGTAAAAACGCCGGTGAAGAATATGTTCATATAGTCCAGAGCATCGCCGTATTGCTTCGTCTGGCCTTGGTACTAAACATAACACGAGTTAAGTTTCTTTTTAAATTTTATTCCATTTTAGTTTTTTTGCAGTGTGGCTGCTAATTCCAATGCTATTAATTTTCATTTTTTGAAATAATGTTTAATTTGCAATTTTTATTTTTATTAAGCAAACCCAAATAATTTTAATTTTAATTCGAATTTTCGCTAATCAAAATATCACTGGCGTGATGAACACTTTTTACGCGCGACAGCATGTAGTGCTAAGCGCGTCTTAGCCATCGTCGAGGCGTCCGTCCGTCCGTCTGTCTGCCTGTCTGTCCGTCCGTCCGTCACACTGCGGTATTGTGTCAAAACGACGCAAGCTAGGATCACGAGATCTTCACTTTGGGCTGTCCCAAGGACTCTACACTGTCTCCCAAAAAACGTCTCGCTTTGTCATTTTCCATATCTTCGTCAAATATTAACCGATTTTCAAAATTCTTTCACAAGCGCATTCCGTGAACAATTAACAATAAGACAGTTATGTAATATCCCACCACATTTTAATTGTGTCGCTACACTACCACGTAAAACACAAATAGTCAAAAATCACTAAAATCACTATAATACATATGCAAAAAATCATCTTCTAAAACAAGTTTTTACTAATTTTCATACAAAAATTAAATTATGTTTAGTGTTACATATATTTCTGATGTTTGTAAACAAAAGCAAATGATATTGTCGTAAATAATAATTAGTCCGCCCGCAAGCGATAGCTTGCGGAAGCGGACTTAAGATTTGCTGTGGTTTATTAGTCCGCCTGAAAACGATAGTTTTCGGAAGGACTTCTGTTTTACGCATGATGTTTTTTTTTATTTTTTCTTTCCTTGCGAGATCTCCGACATGCAAAATTGGCTTAAAATGGAATAAATGAGCCACTATAACTTCAGAGTTAGGGGGTGCAGCCCGACGAAACTTTGGCACTTGACGTATCTCTAGGTGGGGTGTTAACGCAAGTACAACTTTTGTGGGCACCGCCCCCCTGAAAATTTGGGAGGGCAAAAAACGTCCAAAATTTAGTACGTTTTACGACAACTTTCGAGTTTGACCGCAAATATCTCTAAACTGGATAGAGATATCGACTAGCGGTAAACGGCGTTATCAA
>Ga0056128_1012948_pt1 | contig 10141 bp, 6 predicted proteins | sample WorMetLIZISLAND2_FD_71113 | JGI IMG/M metagenome (GOLD analysis project Ga0056128, IMG submission 71113) | Marine gutless worms symbiont microbial communities from Max Planck institute for Marine Microbiology, Germany - Olavius geniculatus... ... | reverse complement strand
CCATCATGAGCTCTGCCCCTGGACCCCGCTGGGGCTCCGACCCCAGACCCCCGTTACTGCGCTCGCCATGGCATGGGGCCATGCCCCTCCCCCCAGATTTGTGGGCTGGAACCGTCACTGTCTACGCCTACTTCTGATAACCATACACAATGCCAAGGTGCAACTTACTGCACGTCATTTTTGCAAGACAACACTCCATCTCCAACATTCCATCTAACCCTACCTAGTGGGCTCAGCTTGCGCCCAGTGAAAAATAGGGGAAAAGTTTTGTTAAGAGTGTACATCAAAACTCCCCCTATATTTCACTAAGCAATCAACACCCTTAACAAATCCCCCCATTTTCACTGGGCAATCTACATCGTTAAGAAGGAGCCCAAGGGGAGGGGGCTTGAGTTCGAAAGTGGGGGGAACTTGAACCTAAAACTGGGGGGAACTTACGCCCGATTTTGACTCCATAATTGCGGGGATAGAAGCCACTGGCCCCCCTGAGTCCTGACCCCCAACCAGGGCTCTGGTCCACGCTAGCCCTACGTCTTTTTGATGCACATGACAACTGAATATAAAGGTCGACATATGTCCCACAAACACACAAAATATTATTGCCCCCTTGTACCCTGGTCCTTACCCCCATGTTGCCCCCCAGCTTCAGCATTCCTAGCACCGCCCATGCCTACAGTGCATAGCCCTAGGCCTACCGGGTAAGACGCGATTAGGTGCAGTCGCAGTAAGCTTAAATGCGATTAAAATACACGATTAACGCGTCAAAATGTTAATTTTGATTAAAGTATTGAATGACGACAAAAAATTAATCGCATTACGCATTCTTCCAAATAGAAAAGTTAGAAAAACAAGGCTAGAAAATAATTCTGCACGAGCAATCTCACAGTTGTTTCGTTTGTTTACAAACGGTGACCTCTGACCCTTCCCATAGTTCAGTGCGTTTCGTGCGATGCTGAATCTACGTATTTTGTAGCGTATTAAAGATACACCTTTTTACTAGTTATTTTCCTGTACCAGGCTTCACCAAAGCTCAAATAAAACAACACATGACTGACAAAGATACTATTTTGACACAAATAGCAATGAAATTAACACAGAAAATTTACAAACCTGATTCTTTATATTATTGCTGGCCTGGCCATCACCACGACTCTTCAAAAATTTATCTAAATTAAACAAACCGATAATTAGTATATGTCGCAAACTCCAGGTAACATATGAATGATGCTAGCACAATGTAAAAACCAAACTCTGCTATTTTCTGCTATTTTAGACACAGAAGCTAATCAAGTACCTAAAAACAATATTATTAGTGCAACTTTTAATTTCTGTTTATATACTTTACTTTTCCAGAGTCAACTTTCTGACTGCACAGATACTGTCGCAAAAAAGACCTTAAAAATCACTGAAACTTTCTACAGTCTGAAGCCTTTTCTCATGCAGCTAAGTCATCGGAATCGGAAGCACTGACAATAACAGCCAACTGATAAAAAACAGCACCAATACACTACACGTGACTGCACTGCAGTGCAGGTAGCTAGTTAACTCGTGAAACTGTACAATACGTACCTTGGCTGTGATCCAACTTAGACTGGCGGATGTAAAAACTGACTTGATCTCGATATGGTCCCCAATGGGCCAGGATATCAACAAGCTTGTCTTCATGACTTAACACTCGCTCTACATCAGCACATTATCCACACACACACTTACCTAAACATCAGAAAAAAATTTACATACTACCATATCATAACAAGTCTGTATTTGGTTTAGCGTATGTAATTAACGTTTACATACTACTATAAAGGCACATGCACCAGTACTCAAGTAAATGCTATAATCCATTACTAAGTTAAATGACACACTTCTTTTTTATGGTCAACTAAACTGTGCTACAAAACTAAACATACTCATCTATGTCTACTTCATATGAAATCATACAATAACACAAATAAATTCAATATCCAATATAACATTTTATGCCACTAATCTTATTTTTCCAAATATAGTGCAGATCCTTTTGAAAATATTGCACTGTATGATGCAAGAGCTTCAAGTCCATTTTGCCGAATTCCAATTTGCCGAATTCCAATTTGCCGAATTCCAATTTGCCAAATTCCAAATAGCTGAATCCTATATCCTAACCCTAACTCTAACGCTTTTTGCCGAATCCCAAATCGCCAAATTCCAATTTGCAAAACAATAATTCTAGCAGTAGATCAGCGATCCTGCTGTAAGCACTGAAAAATTACTAGAGGTAGATTGGGTAGACACATTATTGGGTAGATGGTAAAACATATAATGCCTGGTAGACATAAAAAGTCTATAAACCATGCCACGACACTTGTCACGTATTTAAATCAGGCTTATTCAGTATTATATCAAAGTCCATCTCAAACCAAAGCTGTTTTCTTTGTAAAACAAACTTAAAACTGTAGTGTTTTTGAATAAATTTTATTTAACGCTTAACATTTCAGTTCCAACCACAGTCTTAGCAGCAATGCAGTGAAGAAATGTGGCTGCATTCTTACATTAACAACGACATAAATGTAATTAGATAAAGTGGCAATCTACCGCTAGTAATTGTCTGCTCTCTAGTGCGAGATCGCCAATCTACTGCTACTGCTACTGCTAGCACTGACCTTTGCAAAATGGAATTCAACGACTCGGAATTTGGCAAAATGCAACTTAGATGAATCACGAGGACATCTGCAACAGTGCTGTCTCACAATGCCAGATGCAAAACAATGAATAAAAAGTCTTCAGATCTGTGCAGCTAACACTCTGTTCTTGAATGATTCCAAATGGGGTTGGCAGATATCCAATAGTAAATGATTCCATACTTGTACTGCTGATGGGAAAGGAAAACCATACGCATTCAGGTTGTATTAGTATTTAGCCAGGTATAACCCCAGAGCACAAATAATCACAACTTTAGTCAGATGCATCATATTTAAACCACATACCATGACCTCTCCATAGCTCAGCTAAGTAATGTCGTTGTCTGTCACCAGTGGCTGAAATGCATTGACCAACAACGTCGGCGCAAGTGGTGCTCTGAGTGACAGGTATCTCAACCATGCGAATGTGTGAATCATCCAAATATACCCGGATCATTATAACTTTAAAACTCTGCAATGTCACTAAATGAAAACTTTAAAATTGGCATTTTCAGTTTTTGTTTATTTTTTGACAGAACCATAGATATATACATTAATGGACAGAACAAAACTACTTCCGTTAGAATTTTTGTTCGAACTAATCAACGATATATACCCACATACCGTCAATAACATGATTAAAAGAAGATTTATCTTTTAATCATGGTCAATAAGTAATTAAAAGCTTGACTGGTACCCGGTACCTGGCAGTGTTCCGGCGCGGAGTCGAACCTGCAATTTTAGGGTTACAAGTTCGGCTCATTATCCTTACACTGCCAAGCGATTTATACGGCTGCCGATAAAATAGGCCTATCCTTTCCTTTGTTAGTGAGCCGACCACTAATTAAAGCTGTTGTCGTGATTGTCGTCCGTCCGTCTGTCCCTCATGCACGGATGTACTGTGGCTAAACGGTACAAGATAGGGCCTAGGTTGCTATTTATCACTAATAAAAAGTCGCATACTGGCCTCCAGAACAAAAAATTTGAGCTAATGCTCATGAGACGCGCAAGAGCTTATGCCAGTTTCTGTTCGCAGGCAATCTTAGTCTATCTTCATCCATTTTGTCGCAATTCACTTTTTGCAGTCAAAAATTGCCAAAAAATCACACAAAGTCAATTTTTTTAGGGTTTAAGGTTATTCAAGATTATCGATGTTGACATTTCTAAGAAGCTCGTCGTCAGTGCTTGTTATGATAAGCAGCATGTCTGTGCCTATTTGCAACCATTTACACGCTAGACAAGCCAACAGCGGATAAATAACCACTTTTAGAAGGGTAACCCTCTTTGACACCCGCGTGCTCAAGCCTCTTTGAATATACACGGTGTTTCATAAAGGGGCCCCTTTTGTTTTTCTCATAATTCACTCAAATGATGATCAATTTACACAAAACTTTTTACCAGTTGTAGCTAAAAATGCTAATTCAAAATATTGCAACAAAATATGGCAGTTGATTAAATATTCTCTGCTAGTCGTGACGTAATGCTGACATCATAATGTGTCACGGGTACAAGCTTGATAATCACCACTGCAGTGCTGTCTATGCTCCGATGGTAAAAAATTTGGTTTGCTGATGACAAATTTCTGAAATTTTACAGCTGTAGCCACAAAAACGTGCAAAGCGATCGCATTTACGTGTTTGTGGCGATAGTTGGAATTTTACATGTTCGAGCAAGACAGTGCACTAGCACACCGAGCTTCAAAATGGTTGCGTTTTTGGATCGCAATACGCTTGATTTCATGTCCCCATGTTGCTTAGTGCTGACACGATAAACATTTTTCATTAGCAAACCAGATTAAGTTCACCATCGAAGTTAGGTAGCAACTGACAGCACCAGTTGAAACTATCAAGCTTGTACCCGTGACACATATTGACGTTAACATTACCTCACGAGTAGCAAAGAATATTTAATCAACTGCCATATTTCGTTGCAATATTTTTAATTAGTATTTCTTCAGCTACAACGGGTAAATATTTTGTGTAAATTGATCATCATTTGAGTGAATTATAAAAAGGGGTTTTTTATGAAACACCGTGTAGAAGATCAGGACTGGACCGCTAATATTCCATGCTGAAAATTTCATACGCAGGTTGTCTTGGTCTATTTCCAGCCATTTCGACGCAATTCACCCTTAAAATGCGTGTCGCAGCCTGAAACCCCCTATTTTGGAGTTTCATGGTCATTCAAGGTCATTAATGTTGACATTTCTAAGAAGCTCGTCGCCAGTGCTTGTTATGATAAGCAGCATGTCTGTGCCTATTTGCAATCATTTTCACCTTGGAGGAGCCAATAGCGGCAGAATAACGCCTTTTTAAGGGGCTGCCCCTGTTTCGCCCCTCATTCGTGGGGATCCCCTTTACCCAGGGGCTTGAAATTTTGTAACGAAATACTAGAGACTCTACGCTATCATATGGTGAAAACTCGAAGTCTCTATCTCACCTAGTCTTGGAACGGTACCGGGTCGTGACGGACGGACAGACGAACAGACGGGCAGACAGACGGACAGAATTACCATAGCTAATATGCGCTATAGCTAGCTATCTAGCTCTCGCGCGTAATGACATAATTTACAGTCAAGAACGTCATTCAGAATGTGCACCACCGCGACGCTAACGCATGCTGCAGAGATGATGCCGCTGCGTCTGCTGCACGTTCCCGTAGCGCACGCGACGTGACGGCCACGCTTAACATGGAAAAATACAAAACTAAGTAAAAAAAAATTGAGCAAAAGCAATTTATTTTTATGTTTTAATCTATCAAATTCTTTATTGCCATTTTTACTACAATTGCCCTGTTTTTTTAATTGTAAGAGCTCAATTAGACGAGACGCCATTTTCCCGCAAAAACGGCATTTTTGATGATGCCACGATTACGTCAGTAATGTTTAACAATAAGTAAACTCGAACGTAAATTTTAACTTTTTAGTAAAACGTATCATGAAGATAATAAATGTGTGACAAAAATTGTAAACATGACTTCAAAATTTTAAAATTATTCGGAAAAAAACTGTAGGCTATTTTGGACAGACCATATAGGTGCAATTTATTGTTATTTAGTCGCTATTGATTGATGCAGTTCATTTCTACTGATATTATTTGTTAACGCTCACAAATTGATTTCATCAACGATTACCATAAAAGATCTAATAATGAATAGCTTACCTACCCCAACGGCGTAATGATTTATGGAAAACTGTTGCAATATGGAAGAAAATAATTATAACAGAAATGTCAAGAAAGAATAATATTATAATAGTCTTAGGCCTACTCCTGGAAACATTACGGGCAAAAACAATATCCAATATTCATCCAAAGTTGTGTGCTTACTGTAATCAAGTATTTCAAAGAATAACTCAAGTATCTTCATAAAACCCGTCACTGTCGTTGCACCGGATAATGTAGGGACCTACATTCATTGTCTTCGGCGTGATCGGTCATAACATCTAGCTGGTACTGGTAGGCCTAATGCTGCGTCGCGCAGGTGGTCGTACTGGTCGGAAAGTCGATTGAATTGGAAGTTCACTTCGGTCAGAAGAATGACATGTTGTCTGGTTCAATCGGTGCGACTCGTCCATCTCGTATGGTGACAGTGGCTGCCAAAATGCCGACAACGACAATGATGATGGACAGAATCGTCAGACCGACCAATCCGCCACACGACGTCGACATGTACTCGCCAACCTGAGCACGCACACACGCACGCACGCATTCAAGGTCGTTCAAGGTCAACGACAACGGCGCTCCGTTCGATAGATCGCACGATGACAATCTCCTATTGCTATTGCGTACAACATAACTAGCACTATGTTTCTAACTCGTATGGTCTTTCACAAATACGGCGCCGGATGTTAGTCGGGGAGGGGGGATTTTACAGTGCGTCAGCATAGCTTGGTATACGCAGAAGTGCTGTCTTAGCAATATAACGTGGACGTCCGTTTGTGTGTTTGTCACACCCTGGCACTGATTCGAAATAACGCAAACTAGAATCACGAAATCTGCACTGTCAACTCTCTAAAGGACTTAGTTTTATCCTTCAAAGTCATAAAGCTTTTCCAGAAATTCGAAAGGGGATACCCAAACCGAGGGCGCTAAATAGAGAGGGTAGGGAAAGTTGGCGATTTTCAACCAATAAGTCGCCGTATCTCAGAAACAGTGCAATATGGGCCTAAGGCCAAGGTTACTAAGATCTGGCTTCACTAGATTTTTCTGCATATAGCTTTCGGAATTTGCGAAAAAAAATATTCAGCGTAGACTCTAATGTTTGTCGGTCAGATAGTGGCAAGTGGCAAGGGCAGATCTGAGTTACGAGGGACGAGATGTCGTAACAAAACGCGCTTGCGTAGGCGTTGCGTACGATGCAAATACCGATTTACAAACCCGCGAATAGAAGTCGTCTACGCCGGCGGCATTGATCGTGGAAGATTTTTCGACCCAGTAAACCGGAAGTGGTTGTTGGACGTAAGAAAGCGACAGTCTGCGGGGTCGCTGGATCAGTCCAACCAGTCGGTCGTTGATAGCGACGTTGTGTTGATATCGTGTTGCATCCCGCCACATGAACCCGGTCATGGGCTCGAAGTCTCTCTGTAACATACAGATAGCCTAATACAGACAAATCACGCCAATTATTCAGCCGCTGACTTATCATCTAAGCGGTTCACGTCACTCAATAATGACTTTATACAATGACACCGCTAGAAATTTAATTATGTTTTTGTTACACAGTTTATAGAATACATTTGTGTCAGCTAAGTCTGTTTCTGTTTTCATATATAAGTAAGTAAATACATTTAAAGTGAATAATTTTGTAAGGCGCACAGTAATTTCAACAAAAAACTGGCCGAATTTGAAGCACAAACTTTCTGAATCTGATTTATGTTGTATTTATATTTATGTAACGTGTTGCTGTATTAAATGTACAATTTCTGATAATGAATGCATAATGTTCACACTACAGTAGGTTTCAGACTGCAGCTATATGACTTAGACACCAAACCTATACGGCAATTTTGCACAAACACGTAGATTACAACATACTGTAATACGCAACTGATATGTAATCATTGTAATGGCGTGACAGAAAGAACATGAATGCGTTGAATCTAAGAATTCTTTTAGACCCTATATAAAGAATATGAAAGTAATCCATTAGCCAATAAGTATAATAAAAACCGTTTTACGACAGACACATTTTTTGTCGCGCATGCATTTTCAGACCTAAAAAAAGTGACAGAGTACTACGGTCTACATCGAGCCCTAAACTATTAAGTTGTACTACACTGTGTCTCAAAAAACATTCCCGACATTTTCAACTGTAACTTGAAAACTAATCATCAAATTTTAATAATTTTTGGTACAAATATTTTTGACCCAACTTGCCATCAAATGAAAATTTAGTTCCCCACCTCACCCAATGTATGTTTCTGCACTACCTAAAAAATCAGATCAAGCGAAATATGCGTTAAAAGAAACAAAAAAAACCTGAAAAAAACATCCCCAACATTGTCGACTTTATCTTAAACATAGATTAACCAATTTTAATAATATTTGGCAGAAATATTTCTGACACAACTGGCTATTAAATAAGTGTATTAGTTTTCACCTCGCCCAACGTCTGCTTTTGCACTACCTGGGGAAAGCAAACCAGGCAGAATACGTGTTAAAATGAATGGAAAAACGTCAATAAATTTCATCTGTCCTAATTTGTAAGCCCCAACAGCAGATTTATTACAAGGTTTGACTGTCTTGCAGCAGTGTGTCTACCAGGTGAAGTTTAGGAATGTTTGTAAAGTCAGAAGTGACTGGTAGAGCCTGTATTGGTCTGAAGCAGAATATTATCGATACTGCTGTCAAATGAATGGAGAAAGCGTCTCCTTGCCTGTGTTCGCATAATGGGCTAACATTTCAGGCAATTTTACTGCAGGCAGTTGAAAAATGGAAAACTGAATAAAATGTCAGCCATAGAATCGGAAATGAAAACAAAATGTGTTTTACGCGTTGTGTTAATTAAGCAATCATATTGCATTAAATAAAAAAGTGATATTTCGCTGGTTGTGTTTTCCCAGGTAGTGCAGAAACAAACGTTGGGTGAGGTAAAAAAAAACTAAATAGTCATTTGACGGCAAGTTGTGTCATAAATATTTGTACCAAGAATTATCAAAATCTGATGATTGGTTTTCAAGTTACAGTCAAAAATATCAAGGGGGTTTTTGAGACACGGTGTAGAAATTATTCACATTATTAAGTTGTAACTGTCAGTAGAAAAGTTTGTTACGTTGCTAATTAATATCTCGAGCACGACACATTATCTCTTGCTGTCGTGTCCTGTGATGTTCTGCTAGGCAATACTTTCCGCGAACACGACAGTTCTTTGCGGAGTCAGACAATGTGTAAACGCCTAGGTTCGGTGCAGTTGATATTTGATTTTGATGCGCTGATAATGAAGACGAATGACAAAGCCTATGGCAATGATGATGCTAACGATGACGATGATGCCGTTGGCGCCCAATGTTACGGCCAGCATTGACTCTATGCCTTTTGTCATTCGCGAGATTCGACTGCATCATTGGCGAATCCAAGCACTGCATTTGGGGAGAAGGGCAAAAAAGATATGGTGTGGAAAAGGGTGCCCCATCTCACAAAGAGAGAGGTCTAAGGAAGGGCACTCTCCAGAAAATCTTTGATGTTATGTCGAAATGGGGGGTTCGTGGAATTTTTGTTGCTGCTTTTTTTCCATGACCAAAAAGCAGTAGAAGCTCGACCGGCAATGCTTTGAAAATGCTTAGCTAGTGGTATAAAATTTGTTTGTTTTACTGCACAAATTTGTAATGCGCTGCATAAGCATTCGCCAAAAGACGACTTTTGGCATCTTCGGGGCACAGTCAGTTTGTCTCTCCCTAAATCCTCCCATGGACTGGCTGCATGGTGCGTTTCATACATAGGCCTAGTCGTGCGTTGATGATGCAGAACTGCGATAAATTCGGTTAATGCGGTGATTGTTCCGACACAGCATGCTACGCACGTGTATCTAGGCCTACAGTAATGCCTACCGTAATGCTGTCATATTCATCGTTCGTCAGAAAGGTGTCGGCAATTACAGCAGGCTGTATACTACAATAGGCTTACAATAAGGCGTTTCATACCATAGACAAATATCGTTATTGACTAATTGTTGCTTTTTTTCTCTGCATCGCATGAGCATAGCGCCCAAATTTGCAAAACAAAGTTTTAGCACAAAGTTAAGTATATAAAATCAGTGATGTTAACAAGGCCAGACCACTCAAGACCAAGGCCAAGGCCAAGGCCAAAGCTATTCCACAATGCAAAGGCTTACGATAAAAGATGAAGTGATGAAATCCTGTTTTTCAAGTACTCTTACAATCGCAGCTTATCACAGGCTGAACGGTAGTTCAAGCCCTGTGTTAACGGCGACTTCTCTTTCTTATGGGAAAGCCAAAAATTCGACCCCCCACAGAATCAAAACCC
>Ga0056128_1012945_pt1 | contig 10144 bp, 5 predicted proteins | sample WorMetLIZISLAND2_FD_71113 | JGI IMG/M metagenome (GOLD analysis project Ga0056128, IMG submission 71113) | Marine gutless worms symbiont microbial communities from Max Planck institute for Marine Microbiology, Germany - Olavius geniculatus... ... | reverse complement strand
TTGAATGCTGAAAATTTCATACGCAGGTTGTCCTGGTCTATCTCCAGCCATTTCGTCGCAATTCAGTGTTGAAATGTGCGCTGCATCCAAAAATTGCAAAAAATTCACTAAAAACCCCAACAACTAATTGGCGAAAGCCTGTAATTACCGCAGATTTCTAATAAGTCTACAGACTATACAGCCTAAAATATGCACTGCTATTAGATGAATTTCTACCGAACAAGCGAGGTAACCTGCTTTCTTGGACACAGCGTATGGCTGCCTGCCATTCTTCAGCATGTCCATGTGAACCTGGCTGACGATGTCGGGTCGAATCGGTGCCAGCATCACTGCCGGTGTTGACACCATGCGACCCGTTGCCAGGCCCTTGTCATCATAGACACTCACCAGCGGCCGTGCTGCTGCATGCACCTGTGTTAGACACCATCATCATCATCATCAGTGGGGTAGAGACCAGGAGGATGGTAGGTGAGGGGGCAGTTGCCCCCCACCCTAAATTTTGACTTTCGGAAAATTTTTGGTATCTTTTTCTTGTCGAAAACTTGTCATTCACAGATGCAAAATCTGAAGCGAAAAATCCACATTTTGGAAAAATTTAGCCCTGGTCAGTGGCTTCTATACCACAAATCTGGAATCAAAATCGGGTGCAACTTCACACCCAGTTTTGGGCTGAGGTTCCCCCAATTTCTGACTCAACTTTTCCCCTCCATTTTGGGCTTCTTTCCCCTCTAGGGGGAAAATATTGTTAAGGGTGTAGTTTGCCCAGTGAAAATAGGGGGAAGTGAAAAATAGAAGGAATTTTGTTAAGGGTGTAGATTGCTCAGTGAAAAACAAAGGGGATGTAAAAAGGAGGAGTTTTTTGCTAAAGGTGCAGATTGAAAATAAAGAGCAGAAAAAATAGGGAGTGAAAGTTTTGACCTACAACCTTATCAAAACTTCTTTCCTATTTTTCACTGGGCGCAAGCTGTGCCCACCATTTATAGGGATAGAAGCCAATGGCCCTGGCGAAATTGAAATTTTGTGCGCCTATAATTTTCTCTATCGAAAATTTGTAGCTGTCTAACAATTGCACTGTCGGAAAATTGCAACTTCTTGCCTCAGATAACTTTATCAATGCACCACATCGCTCATCATCATCATTATCAATTCGTCATCATCATCAGAGGTTTTACTTGGCTTTAACAATAATCACTGCATTCTTTCTAGAACCATGACATGTGCCAGAAAAATACACATGGATATGAATGACGAAAGACAAACTCTTGAGGCACTGCCTGAAGGCCGAGAGTGACAGTGCAAAAGCAATGTTGGATGGACGTATCAACTAGTACAAATTATGCAGAAAACAGCAGAGCCCTAAGCAGTACTCCATTACAGCAATCATAACTACAAATTCATGCTGCCAAGTTCAGGTGAGCAGATGATCAATCACGTATATCAGTAACACAGACCAAGAAAAAAATCATCATCACTTGGCAGTAATTAAACATAAATTACACACAAACATCATGCAAAATTTTTATGCACGAGAGTTAGTATAGCTATAGCGAGCATTAGCTACAGTAATTCTGTCTGTCTGTCCGTCATAACCTGGTACCAGATAAATACTGGTACTGGTACTGGTGAGATAAGAGATTTCGGGTTTTCACCATATGATAGCCTATTGTCTCAAGTATTTCGTGACAAAATTTCATCCTGCTGGGTAAAGGGGATCCCCTCGAACAAGGGGGCGAAAGAAAGGCACCCCCCTTTAAAAAGCATTTTTTTTCCGCTATAGGCTCGTCTAACGTGAAAATGGTTGCAGATAGACACAGACATGCTGCTTATCATAACAAGCACTGGCATCGCGCTTCTTAGAAATGTTAACATCAATGACTTTGAATGACCTTGGACCCCCAAAATATCGGGTTTTAGTGATTTTTTTATGATTTCGGGCTGCAACACGCATTTCAAGAGTGAATTGCGCCAAAATGGCTGAGATTGACCAAAACAACCTGCATATGAAATTTTCAGCATTGAATGTAGATTATAACAGTCTAAGTCCGAACCCTCTACTTTCGAGGTCGGTTGCGCAAGCGGGTATCAAAACAAGTAATTTGAGCAAAGCTCATGAGACGTGCGACAGCTTTAGCAGTTTCTATTCGCAGGTTGTCTTGATTTAACTCTATCCATTTTGACGCAATTCACTCTTGAAATCTACGCCGCAGAAACAAATTGCAAAAAACACTAATACCTTTATTTTAGAAATTCAAGGTCATTCAAGGTCATCGACGTTTACACCAATAAAAGGCTTGTCACTATATTGCTTGTTATGACAAGCAACATGTCTTCGCCAATCTGCAACCGTTTTCAAGCTACACAAGCCAATAGCTGTAAAAAAACTACTTGCAGATTCTTAAAAATGTACGTTCTATGCTAAAAAATGTCATGCGCAAAATGTCCAGGTCTATCTCCAGCCATTTCGTTGCATTCTTAAAGTTTGTGTCGAAGCCAAAAATCGCAGAAAAATTCACTAAAAACCTGTATTTTGAAGGTTCAAGGTCATTGACTTTTACAGCAATAAAAAGCTTGTCACCAGTGCTTGTTATGATAAGCAGCATGTCTTTGCCTATCTGCAACCGTGTTCACGCTACGTGAGATAATTGTGGTAAAATAACCACTTTTTAGGGGGGGGGGTAGCTGTCTTTGACGCCCGCCTTCGCCGGCCTCCTTGAACCTAGGGTGTCAGGACTTGAACTGCTAAAATCTACGTTAAATGCTGAAAATTTCATACGCAGGTTGTCTTGGTCTATCTCCAGCTATTTAGTCATAATTCAGTGTTGAAATGTGCGCTGCATCCAAAAATTGTGAAAAATTCACTAAAAACCTCTCTTTGAGGGGTTCAAGGTCGTTCAAGGTCATCGATGTTGATAAATTTAAAAAGCCTGTCACCAGTGCTTGTTATGATAAGCAGCATGTATGTACCTATCTACAACCGTTTTCACATTATTCGAGCCAATAACGGCAAAACGACGTCTTTTTAGGGGGGGCACCCCTCTTCGACGCCCTTGTTCGAGGGGAACCCCTGCACCCAGTGGCACGAAATTTTGTCACGATAGACTAGAGACCTTGGGGCAGCCCACAGTGAAGATTTCGTAATCCTAGCTTGCACCGTTTTGATACAGCTCACGAGTGTGACAGACAGACGGACAGACAGACGCCCAGACGATGGCAAAGACGCGCGAAGCATTCTGCTGTTGCACGTAAAAAGGTACCATTCTAAATAGTGGTTATTTATCCGTTGTTGGCTTGTCTAGCGTGAAAATAGTTGCAGACATGCACACACATGCTGCTTATGATAACAAGCACTAGCGACGAGCTTCTTAGAAATGTCAACATCGATGAACTCAAATGACCTGGAACTCTAAAAATATTAGTTTTTTTATTTTTTTTGACGATTTTTGGCTTCAAAAGAGTGAATTGCAATGAAATGGATAGAGATAGACCAAGATTACTCGCAAACAGGAACTGTTTAAGCTCTTGCGCATCTCATGAGCATTAGCTCAGATTTCTTGTCTATTCAGACACAACCCTCAACCATCCAATGTCCAACGCAAAAATAAACCAAAGCAAAGCTGTAGTGTCAACGAAATGAAAGTCACTCTAGCTCCAAGGGTCACGACTTCATACACCAACACAGATGGAGGGGTGTTGCGAAACACCGCATCAACCGCACCAGCACCAAATATATGATTAGATCATATCTCCAAGCCTACCCTAACCCTGACCCGTAACCCTAGGCCTAGCCATTCTTGATCCGATTGTATATTTGTTGCCAGTGTGGTCAACGTGGCCACTGATATCGATGCAGTGTTTCGTGACAATGCACTTCATTGTCAACCTCTATTAGGTAGAGCTGTTGAAGCATCAATTTCTTAATGCATTAATTAACGTGTTCTTAATGTACCCGGGCCCATCGAGAGGGAGAGTAGGGGGTACATTACCCTGGGCCCTGCGACATTTGGGAGCCCCGCCTCTAGAACATAAAGGCAAAAACACATCTTTAAATGTATAACCAACCACAGATCTATACATTATATATTTCAATAATTATTTATTTACAGTAGTGACGAAACAGCAACTACAGTTTGGTTATTTGAATTCATTCAATTGTTAAATAACCGCAGTTGTTAAATAACTGCAGTTTAATAAAATATTGGAACTTTTGCTTTATGGAATTAAGTAAATAAACATAAATTTAAGTATGTGCATTAATTTTTTTAACGTGCATTATTTTTAATGCGCGTTAATTTATTAACGCGCATTAAGGTGTTCATTAATGCGTTAATTTGACAGCCCTTGCTCTACTATTAAGTAAACCTACTTTACGCCAATTTCCACAAATCATAATACGTCAATGAATTCTGAAGTGCTTTAACAGCAAATAAAATCATTATAATAACAATATTGGAACAAAAATTGAGCTTAATATTTTACTTATAACTTTAATAATTAATAACACAAATAAAAAACGTAACTACCTAATATAAATATGCAACACAAAATTACACGACTTCACTACGTGATCCGGCGATTAGTCGAATCTAGATTCATTATTAATGGGTATCTCTAACCTGAAAACTACTGTTCACTTACACAAATAATATAACATCATTATATTAACATCATCTGCTTATAATAGTGACTCTCTCAGAGGGGTATACAGGATGACAAATAACGATGTTGAGCGTTTATTTACCATTTTTTCAGGCTAAAAACACATGCAAGACACCACGTCTATTTACCACGAGAAAAAGAATTCCGCACTCACTGTTTCCGGTAATGTTTTCTAAAAATTATGCAAAAATTTGTATTTTTAAATAAAAATAATTAGTGCGTAATTTTTGTCCTACAAAAATCAAAGTCTAAAATTGCACAAAGATATTTTAAAAAGTTCGTTTAGTGGAATCTGTGAAAATTTGTAGAATGACTATCTGATTAGAGGTGCGCGGATTCTCTTAATTTCCTGCGCGATTGTGGTCACTCAGCTGAGCTCGAATTCGATTCAAATTCGCATCGTTGCTGCAATTGCAGTGTATCATTATTGCACCCTAGTTAGTTTCTTGAATGTGTGATCATCGATCATTGCACGACGATAGATTGTATCTCGATCTATACTCTATAAAAATAAACGAAATGTTACGTGCTTCGTGGTTATAGGCCTATGCGGAAGTTTGCACAGCCAAGTTCCCAACTGTTAAAGAATAGTGGGAAATAACAGCTTCCAAAAGCCAACTATATAGGTCTACAGTCGATCTACGCCAGGGGAGGACCCCCAACTCAGGATCGGCTAGGATTTTTATGGCGCTCAAGTCACATCGACACTCCACAATCGAGTTTAGTCGACCTGACCAGAAAAGACAACCGAACGAAGTCGGTACTCGGTAGGCCTTATTTTTCGTTGGATCAGACATTCATCGGCGATCACATGCAGTTGCGACGATGCTGCGGATCAGTGCAGAAAGAGATGGTATGCTTATACTTCTATGAAAGTGATCCCATACGCTTCGCCCGCGGTTGTTTTCCTACACCTCGCGTGCCTTGGTTCATATTCATTCGCCAGATGGAGCTAGAGCAAACAAACGCACCAGCAGCGCGAAAGCTGTTTTTGCCGATAATTCGAAAACGACGGTTGCGCTGTAGGCTTACTGTATTGACCTTGTTTGATCATAAACGCAATTTGTTGCACGCGCCTTTGATTCTGAGTGGCTCGACGTCAGAATGATATAAACACTTCAACAGCACTGTTTTGACATGACACATCAATGCAATGTTAATCAATTTTCACATTTTTTGCACCGAATTGGACAGAGAAATAAATTTTTAACAAAACCCAAAATAGGGTGTTTCAGGGTAAACCTGGCCATCTAGCCAAACCTGGTCACCTAAGCCTAGACCGCTTTTGAACTTTTGAGAGCCTACGGCTTTGTCTACCCAGTCATTTTACTTATTTATTACGTGACCTCAACTCGGTCTTAAAACTGGGTATATAGGTCACTCGGTCAGAGTGGTGGAATTTCCCAACGTATTGGTTTCAGTTTCGCGCTACTTTCGTCGACGAAGCGAATATTGTCAGAACATTTTTGCAGAGATTATAACTTTTAAAGATTGTAGGAGATATTTGGATTTGTTTATTGATTCTTTCTTTATAACGGCAGCTGTCAATGCAATGTTGCGAGGAAAATTGCGGAGTTTTTCCGGCAGAGACTTTACGCCTAGGAGGTTTACAGGCGATACAGGGGGTGACCAGGTTTCCCTGTAATCGTCAAATTGACCTGGCAATGGCATAGGAATGTCAGATAAACCTGGTCACGCTTAGTAGGCCTAACCTAAGTATCGATACCAGTATTGAAAACGTGATCTTGTTTTTGTATGATAAGTATGCCAAGTTGTTGCCAGAGGCGTGTATAGTGCATGTTGTTTATTAGGCCTATAATTGCATGTACCGTAGATCAATTATGGCAAAAGAAGGCGGAACGAAATGCAGAATAAAAAATCTGGGAAATTAGAAGTAACCAAAGCTGCAGAGAAAAATGACTAATTCTAACATAACAACTGAACATATTTCTTTTGTTGAGAACACAGCAAACAAAGTCTCAAAGACAGCAACTGAGAGTAACCTCAAGAAAAAATGGCAAAAATGGGAAGTCCCAACCAAAACAATTAAAACCAAAACAAGCAAAACAGTGTAAGGGGGAAAACGTTAAGTCAGTGTCCAAATCACTGAAAAATTTAGCTTTTCGGAAACCTAAACCGTCTTTTGCTATTGTTGGCACTAGTGGTAAGCTTAAACGTGACATCTGCTTGCACTGTCAGGAGGCAGATGCTATCAGTAAGTGAGTGCAGTGTCAGACTTGTGAGTTTGGGGAACATTACGAATGTGCTGGTGTCGCTGCATGACAGTGTCCAGCTTCCACATGGCAGTGTGAATTTTTTTGACTAATATCTATGTTGTAACACTTGCATGCTTTTTAGAACTTTTGGTCTTGTTCTCCTATTATTTTGGTGCAATATTTTGAGGTGGCCAGCTTTATCTGACGGATGGCCAGCTTTACCTGAAAATTGTTAAATGTGTCTCAGCCTACCCGTCTATTTGAAATGTGTAGGCCTACTGGTCAGCCATAGTTAAAATGTGGCCAGGTTTGGCTAAAAAAAATTATTGATAGAGATCTCTCTATTGAACTTTAAAATCTATTTCTTCTAGGTTGACACTTGGCTTTTTTAAACATATAGGCTTAGGTGGCCAGGTTTACCTTCGAAACACCCTTATCTTTGAATTTTTCACTTCGCTTTAACACTGATTTCACGCTACCTTGAAAAAAGCTCAGCTGTTGCTAGGATAGCCGACCGTACTGGTTGTCAGTGACTTTCAAGGTTATCCAAGGTCAATGATTTTAATGTCACTTGAAAAGCAATATGACAATGACACTTCATATTAGTGATAATTGTAACCTTGGCCTTGTCTCGCCATTTTCGAGATATAGCCAGTTTTTCGTCGAAAAACGCACATTTTTCCTACCCCCTCCATTCAACCCCAAATTTGAAAATGTTTTCCTTGCATGCACTAGATCGCTAAAATTATGCAAGCCCATGCTAATTATTCGTGTAAAAATCCCCCCTAAAACCTACCAAGGCTACCAGTCAGCCAGCTGCAAGGAGGCTACATCCGTTACAGGAAGACGGTGGACGACAGACGACAACCGTACCATAAGCTCGACGGTCAGTCGTTACGTAGGCTACATGATTGTAGAAGCTTTGTAGTTGTCGATCCGGTTTGAAAGCCCGAAACTTCACCGTGACATTCCCGTTTCATAGCTTGCGTCTGCGATTTCCGTGAAAGTCGGCGTAATGGAATTTGGGCTTTAACAGAGTGCGCCGTTCGCTACAGCCTGAGACTGTCTTCAGGCTTCTATACATCACTGAAGGTGAAGTCATCTTGGAGTTATAATCAGCGAGTGACCCTTGGCCTACGCCGGAACGCGTCCGAATCAGACCCCCTTTAATCGCGCCACGCTGCGACACGCGACACGAATGTACGCCATTAGGCTTACTAGTCATTAATGTGCCGTGGGTGAGTTTGTTGGTCACGTAACGTAACGTTTCGCAGCAGCACAGCGACGCTAAACGGAAACAGCTTCTCGGCTGTCCGGAGGTAGGCTACATGATTGTAGAAGCTTTGTAGTTTCGACCCTGTCAGGCCATTACCATACGTCTCATGTCACTGACCGTTCGACCCTGGAAACTGCTCTTTCATCTGGCGAGTCGCGGAACCCACGTATAGGCCTAATAAGCCTATAGACAAAGTAATAATTTTTTCTCGCTGCAACAATATTCGTGCAATCATCAGTCATTCGGTGCAACTAGAAAAAAATGATTAACACTTTGGCAGTGGCGTAGCCAAGGGGGCCCAGGGGACCCAGCCCCCCAATCCTCCAGATAAAACATAAGCATACTTTTAAACTGCATGAAATTGGCCAATTTGGTCAGTTTAAAATAAGTAAAATTAGTAAAATCCTTGCCACCAGATCTCATTTTTAAAGCTAAAATGCACCAAAAGCGATTTCGGATGGGGCTCCACCCCAAACCTCGCTGGGGAAGCTCACAGCGCTCCCCAGACGTTCTAGCTGGATTCTAGGGGGTCCTACTTTTAAAGGAGAGGAGTGAGGAGATGATGAGACGCCAGGGAAAGGGAGGGGAGGGGTAAAAGGGGAAGAAAAAAAGGGGAGGGAAGAATTGGAAAAAGGGAAGAGACGAGAAGCGAGACGAGACCCCCACAATTGAAATTTCTGGCTACGCCACTGCACTTTGGTGACGACGACGATGAAGACTGAAGACATGACACGATGCTGGTAGCGGGCTGTGCATACGGTACTCAAAACTTGGGACAGTTTTTTTCTGAAACATCCGATATTAGGCCTATGCACAGTTGCGCAAGATTGCTATGCGTTGATAATACGTAGCTGCAGGTGTATGCTAACTGTTTTTAATATTTAAAACGACGAAATTTTATTGGTATTGCATGTGAAATTGACGCGCTAAGTAAAAAAGTTGACCGTTATTTAAAATACGAATTTTAGTGAAACAAAATAGAATTGTATCCGTAAAAATGACTAATACTCGCCGTTTCATAAAAATAGCTGATCAGTGTTATTTTCATTGCCGTTTTCAATGTTTCAACACAGTGCTATATCATTTTAAATTATGAATATGGATCCAGAAGTATTTATGAAAAGATCGATCATTTTGAGTCGGTCTGCAATAGCTTATAGGATGTTTACACGATCCAGCAAACGTCCAGCAAACATCCAGCTGGCTCGTCCATTATGACATATAGCAGCAAACGTCCAGCATTAGCACGTGTATTTTAAATACATTTGCTGGAAGTTTGCTGGATCGTGTAAACACCCCATTAGGCTTAATTAAAAAGGCAGCAATTTAAAAAATACAATTTATCGCTCATGATCATAGATGTATACTAGTCACGTTAACAGTTTTTAACACATCTGTAACAATTTATTCTAACGATTTAACAAGAACGAAAAAGATGACATTAATTTGCACAAAAACATTCAAAAAATATTTTTAAAAACACCAAAAAATTGTTAAAACATTTTAAAAATAAAAAACATAAAAAATTTTATGCTTTTATAAAAAAAAACATTTAAAATGTTTTACATTTATGGTCATGATAAGCAGCTTGCTAACAGCAGTGGGTATTATCGTTTTCTGAGTTATCTCTCATTTTGTAACTGGTGCTACTATTTTCTGTGAAGACTGACGTACGCGGTAATTAAACAACGAGAACCGCATAGAATCGGCAAGAGCCTACCTACGTGGCACTGCGTGATGTACCTAATATACGCGTTAGCATCACACAACGGCAGCGAGCGAAAGAGACACGTAGAGATATAAAGAAAGAGATGGAGAGAGATGTCAATCTAATTAGCACGGTGGTGGCTTACGGGTCGGGCACGTGCCTTCGCGGGTCGACAAGTCTGTCCGCCCAGCCTCGGGCACGGTACGGTACAGGTCTACAATCGCTGATCGACTGACGATTGCTGCGGCCTAACTGGAAACAGAAGCCGACGCCGAGAAATAAATACAC
>Ga0056128_1012943_pt1 | contig 10145 bp, 10 predicted proteins | sample WorMetLIZISLAND2_FD_71113 | JGI IMG/M metagenome (GOLD analysis project Ga0056128, IMG submission 71113) | Marine gutless worms symbiont microbial communities from Max Planck institute for Marine Microbiology, Germany - Olavius geniculatus... ... | reverse complement strand
GTTCAATGCAGAAAGGATCGATCTCGTCAACGCCGTTTAGACTATGTCGTTATCTTCATCGGTTCCAGAGATATTTGCGCTCTAACTCGAAAGTTGTCGTAAATCGCATCGATTTTTGAACGTTTTTCCCCTCCCAAATTTTCATGGGGGCGGTGCCCCCAAAATTTGTGCTTGCGTTAACACCCCCCCAATATAGAGACACGTCAAGTGCCAAAGTTTCGTCAAGCTACACCCCCTAACTCCGAAGTTATAAGCACTAATTTATTACATTTTAAGCCAATTTTTGACCCCCCTTTGAAAAAAAGTTGTAAGGGGGGCCCCTGTTCCCGGTTGGGGTGCGCTAGTAAGACTTGGTCATTCTCTAGCGTGTGTAAAAATTTGGGAACGTAGCACCCCCTAGGGGCCGAAATATGGTCTTCCAAAAAATGCGACTTAGGGTAGGTCAACATTAAAGCTTATAACTTGGTTCGTAGTGGACAGAATTTCACAAAAAATTTTTTTGTTCAACGCGGAATTAACCGTATTTAATAACGCCTTTTAGCTTATGTCGATATCTCTATCCAGTTTAGAGATATTTGCGGTCAAACTCGAAAGCTGTCATAAAACGTACTAAATTTTGGACGTTTTTTGCCGTCCCAAATTTCAAGGGGGGCGGTGCCCCCAAATTTCGTACTTGCGTTAACACCCCAACCTAGAGCCACGTCAAGTGCCAAAGTTTCGTCGGGCTACACCCCCTAACTTTGAAGTTATAAGCGTTAATTTATTGCATTTTAAGCCAATTTTTGACCCCCCTTTGAAAAAAGTTGTAAGGGGGGCCCCCATCCCCGATTGGGGGCGCGCTAGTAAGACTTGGTCATTTTCTAGCGCGTGTAAAATTTTGGGCCGCATCACCCCCTAGGGGCCGAAATATGGTCTTCCCAAAAATGCACTTTGAGTGGGTACGATTCAACATCGAGATCTCCAAGGTCACTGAACCAAACTTCACCAGATGTGTTTCGCCTAACGCAGGAGGAATCACGGTAGACGGAATAAAAATCCGATTTTGAATATCTTCATCCGTTTCGGAAATATTCGCCGCCGAACTTCGAAGTCGTCCGAAATCGGGCCAAATTTTGCATGTTTTTCGCCCCCGAAATTTTTTTGGGGTGCGCCTTCCAAAATTTTGGACCGGCATTATAAAATTCGGCCTAGTACTGACAATCGTGCAAAATTTCACGCCGGTCGGCCCACACATCTCAGAGATCTGATGCTCGGAAAAAAAATAAAAAAACATCATGCGTAAAACAGAAGTCCTTCCGAAAAGGGCGGACTAAAAAACAGCAGTAAATGAAAGAAATGGCCACTGCTGTAAAATTTCTGCTACCCACAGTTGAAGAACAAGTTTATACATGAAGAAGTCGAAGTCGTCATCTTTACTACCAACTGATCCTGACACACGCATGTAAAGCTTGGACATGACATGTACTGGCAAAGTAAAGTTCAGGCAGCGGAGATGTGTGTAGTCCGTTTGGTCAGAAAAGTTACACTCAAGATGTATAATGAGCAAAGTAACTGAACTGAACTGAACTAACACGGTTTAGTTTTTAATGAAATGACCAATGGGCAAGCAAAGCGAGCTTATTGGTTAACTTCGAAGTTCGGTTCCCAAAAAGGTTTGACCCTTGCGTGAGGCCGCGTTGCTCGAGCCATCATGCGTTAAAATCCGCCAGGCGGTCTGACTTGTATGTCGGTCAACAAAAAAAGATATATATATACTAGAAAAATTTTCGTTATATTTCACCCATTTGCCGAGAACCCCCCCTCAATGGACGGATTTGCACGAAATTTTGCACAGGGGGTCGTCTCATGCACGTAATCACCTGTTTTCAAATTTTGTGTCGATTAGTTGAGGGGTTTCGGATCTGCGCAGGATCAAATTTTGCCATTCTCCATTGACTTAGCCGGTCGCCATTAACACAGGGCTGCGCTACCGTGCACCTGTGATGACCAATGGGCAAGCTCATTGGTTATGTGACTATAACACATATGTGACTATAGCCATGAACACCGTTAAGCGGTGCCTACTGTAATGCATTACTGCTTGGCCACTGGTCAGTTTGTCAAAAACTCAACCATGTCAGTTCAGTTCAGTTCAGTTACATCGCACTGTATGTGCTTTCAAAGACAGATTGTGTAACACAGACAGATCGGAGCTAGTCATCAAGGGAATACTGCGATATGGCGAAGAGATGAAACTGAGATGGTACAGTCATGTGAAAAGAATGCTGGATGAACGTTTACCAAATAGTACAGGCTGCTTCACTGGCAACCAAACAGCACAAGACCTCCTGCTCAACCATGCAAGTGCTGGATCAACAACATCCAAGAGACTGTGCGAAGCAGAGGCTCCACACTGGCTGAGGCCAACAGTCAAAGATGCTGGAGAAGGTACACAGACAGACAGGCCTTAGGCCTACTGTCAAGCGATACAAAGTACTGGAAGAAATCAGTCTGCATATAGCTTTGAAACTGTTGTTGTTGCTGTTGTCATGATGAGGCCGTCAGGTGCTGCCTATGAGAAGGATGGGTAGCAGAAGAGGGGAGGGGACAGATGCCCCGAAGAGATGAGGAATTCCACCAAGTTGTCGCTGTGATGGAAAACATCCGATATGTCAATGGAGTCACCAAAGTACTGTAATGTATATAACACTGTAACGTTGTTCCTCAGTATTTGGAATTCATGTGCCAACAAAATTCATGTACTGGTTGGCAACTTGGTCGTAACTTCATCCTGTGAAATGCTGACAATACCACCTGATGAATAGATGCATTGGCCGTAGCCATCACCAATTCTGTTGTACAACCAAGGCAAGGCTAGACCAGCTTGCTGTGAAATCCAATGTTTGTTGTTTCATCGATGATATCGTTCGCTGTCACTAAAGGTGCACACAAAGCGACGTAACTGAACTAAACTGAACTTAACTGACACAGTTCACTTTTTGACAAAATGACCAATAGGCAAGCAGGGCAAGCTCATTGGTCATTGGCTGAACTTGATGCTTACGTCAGTGTAGTCACTTAAGCCACTGACGCTGTTATACAGTGCCTACTGTTATGTATCACTGCTTGCCCATTGGTCAGTTCGTCAAAAACTAAACCATGTCAGTTCAGTTTATTTCAGTTATGCCACTCTGTATGTGCATTAAATGTCACCAAAGCTGCATATAGAGCAACAGAAATGACATGAAATAAAACGAAAGGCAAAGTGCACAGCTTTCACTTCTTATCATTTCTGTCGCTCTGTATGCACCTTAATAAACATCATGCACCTGTACCGGCACTTCTTACTTGCTACAGATAACACAAATATTAGCCACTACACAAAATACAACACGCCATACATACCTCTGCACTTTGCGATAATTTGTCCTTTGATATTTTAGAGTTATAATGGTCAAAATTCCAAGCAGATCATTAGGCCAGCATAGCTTCATATAGCATTGAAAACAGCCAACATGGGCTATCATGTTAATGTCAGTTGTAATGTTAATATCAAATCTGTCAATCACACACAAAGACATCACTGCATACAGAACATTGACAACAACTATGAATACAGAACAACAGCAAGTGACAAAATACTGGTGGCAGCAAATGTGATTAAAAAAAAATTAGGTAGGGTTTGTGTTTAGAAAAAATGTCAGACGATCAATAAAGTTGGTCATTCAGTCTGCCAATAGTAGTAGCTCGCTTTGTTTCAGAGACGTTCGCGGTCAAAGTCGAAAAATGTCTGAAATCGAACCTAATGTTGAACATGTTTTGCCCTCCAAATTTTAATTGGGCAGTGCCCCCCAAAAAAATATTTGTATCGGGGTTATCACCCCCACGTAGCAAGCGACATGTCACGCAGCAATGTTTCATTAGGCTAAACCCCCTAGCTCCAAAGATCTTGAGACTCATGCACTAAATTTTAAGCCAATTTTTGACCCCGATTTGAAAAAAAATTGTAAGGGAGACCCTCATCCCCAGTGGGGGTGCGCCAGCAAGACTTATCATTTTCTAGCGCACGTAAAAATTTGAGGGTGCAGCACCCAATAGGAGATGAAATATGCTCTTCCGAAAAAGACGCTTTAGGTGGGTACAATTTCACATCGAGATCTCCAAGGTTACTAGACCAAAGTTCACCGAACTTGTTTCGCCTAACGCGGGAGGAATTGCGGTAGATCAAGTACTTGTCTGATTTCGAATATCTTCATCCGTTTCGGAGATATTCACCGCTGAACTCTGAAGTCGTCCGAAATCGGGCCAAATTTTGCATGTTTTTGGCACCTAGAATTTTTTGGGGGTGGGCCCTCCAAAATTTTGAACCGGCACTATAAATTTTGGCCTAGTTCTGATCACCATGCAAAATTTTGCGCCAATCGGCTGATGCATCTTGGAGATCTCGTGTTGAAAAAAATTGTAGCAAAACATAAACAACCTAGAAATATGGGGATTGGGGCAGAGCCCAACATGAGGCCGCCCGACGCCATAAGTCCTATTGGGGACATATGGATTAAAGGATTGAAATTTCGTTCGCAGCAAAGTCATGTGGCCAGAACGCAACTGCATCATCATATACATGTATAGCAATCGCAATGTTAAACTTTGGTTAGTTCGAAATGAGACAACAGAACTTTGTTGTTTGTGAACCGAATTTCAACAATGTTTCTGCATTCGACGTGGAATTGATCATAGTTGTAAACGCCTTTTTTCATTTATCAATATCTCTATCCATTCTTGAGATATATGCGATCAAAATCTAAAGATGTCTGGAAACGCTCAAACTGTCAACGTTGGGTAGGTCGAAATGAGCAAACACTACTTTGTGGTTAATGAACCTAAATCTACCAAATTTTTAGTGCATAACCTGGAATAGATCGCAGTTAAAAACACCGTTTTACCGCACATTGATATCAATTTGTATTCCAGAGATATTTGCGGTCAAAGTCAAAAGTTGTCCGAAAACGTGCACACTGTCAACTTTGGGTAAGTCTAAATGAGCAAACGCAACTTTGTGGTTATTGGACGAAAGTTTACCAGAATTTTTTCAATGCGGAAAAAATAGTAGTTGATAACGCCTTTTATTGCTTGTCAATATCTTTATCCGTTCAAGAGATATTTGCACTAAAACTCTTAAGTTGTCCTAAATAGCAGCAGTTTATTGCCTTCCCAAATTTTAAGGGGGCGGTGCCCTCCAAACGTTGTAAGCGTGTTATCACGCCTACCTAGTGGCACATCACGTGCTGAAGTTTCTTTGGGCTACTTCACTTAGCTCCAAAGATCTTGAAGCTCATGGGCTACATTCTAAGTCAATTTGACTCCCCCCCTTTGTAATACGGTTGAGTGAATATGCCTCAGTCACAGCACCCAAATCTGACAGACAGAGCACAAGCAAACATCAGGCAAAGGCATCACTGCAGGGATAGATGCAACTGCACGCCCTGAATTTTCAACTGTTGGAAAACTGTCTACAAATTTTTCCGTCTGAATATCTGTCCAGAAATTTTTGCTAGAAAATTTGTGTCTAAAAATGTGAAAATTGGGACCAAAAGCCCATTTTAGGAAAACTTCAGAGCAAAATTTATATTTTGAACACTCATAATTTCAACTGTCGGAAATTTGCAACTGTCTGTCGGAATTCCCCCAAAAATGTTCAGTTTCTGTTTTAAAATAATTGCAACTTTCTGTCTGCCTACTTCTTACCCGACTGACATGAGACTAAAAATTTTGTGCTTCTGCTTGCATCCCTTATAAACCTTCTGTCACTAAAATTGTATTGGATCCTAAAAATATGGTCGTCATTTTTAGTTGGTTTTCAAAGTTGCCCTTAAAAAGAACTGTCTGCATCTGGTCTGTTATGCTGTGATATTTTTTTAGAGTTTCAACTTGTTTTTAAGAGTTGTTGAGAATTATTACGTGACATGTTTTAACATAAAAATTTTTGGGAAATATTTCCAAATGCCATCTTTTGCTTACCTAGGCTTATTTTATCAGTGGCTGCAAGCTACGCACAAGAATTTTTAGTCCAGAGTTTGTAGATTCAATTTTCAAACCCCCCCCCCCGAGAAAGACAAAAAAACTGGTCACAATAATGCCCAGGTTGCCCGAAATGCTGAATGTTATAACTATTGCCTTAGGGTTATCAACCTGTCCACGGATCATTGCATTATAAGTTACTTTGTTGCAGACTATTTCGTCTTAATAGTCGGTATCTAAAACACAACTTGCGGGTTTTTTTGTTTAAAAACACTTTTATTACCTTCGCATTCATTACATTATGTGACCTCGCCATCTATATGGTGTTGTTTTGGTAGTTGCTAAAAAGTACTTTTTACTGGTTACAGAAATTTAATACTAAATGGTCGCAAAAAACCTAGGTTTTTGGACTTTTTAGATTTATGCATGTTTCATTAAGGTACAAAAATTATAAGTTAGGTTAGGTTAGGGTTTAGGGTTAGGTTTAAGGGTTAGGGTTAGTCTTAGTGATTATGTCCGGTCATATTAGGGTTTTATTAGAGTAAGGGTTAATTCGGGTTAAAATCAGGGTTGAGGCTAGGATTTAGGGTTAGGTTTAGCAGGTTTAGGATTCAGGGTTAAGGTTGTGGTTAAGCTTAGTATTGGAATTAGTCTTTCCTAGCTCCTTCAGCATAAACAGAAAATTCATCATCTTTGCTGATATGTCAGTATATATGACTGACGTATTGCTACCTGAGAATAAATTTGGGGTTTTGAGTGGCGATAAGCAATAATATTAATTCTGTTGTTCTTTATATGCTGCTTATTCAGTATCTGCAGTTCATAGTTTTTCCCAGGGGGGTGGCAGTTTGCTTTTCATGTTTTTGGGCATTTTTGTATTCATTTATGATTTACATTGCTGCATACTCAGCGTATTTTTAAAAAATTCTTTTGGTATAATATTCATTCACTAGGTGGCATCACTAAGTTGTCTTAGCTAGTTTTATGGGTTGTTGATGTGGCTTATTCAGCTATAAAATTATTTTTCTTATTGAGTTTAGTATGTGTTTCGTTCGCTAGGAGGCGGCACTAGTGTGTTTTTATTCGTGTTTTACGCTGGTAAGCACTTTTGTCTAGTTTTATAAATTGTTGATGCAGCTGATTCAGTTATAAAATTATTTCTTTATTATTGAGTTTAGTACGTGTTTCATTCCTGAGGTGACGCCATTAGTGTGTTTTTTGTTCGTGTTTTTTTGTTTTTCCCGCAAAAGACCTAGCCCCTTTTTTCTTTATAGTCCCCATTAAAAACCCTCTTTAGAATGATGCAATATCACCCGAAAACTGAACTTTGTTTTCGGGTAGTCTCAGTAGTCAATTATTTGCAGTTTCCCATAATTAAATTAGTCTGAAACATGCATAACAACACTAATTCTACGTATTTCAGTCACTTCTGAAGCAATCTGTGTGGCGGAGCTAATGTAAATTTTTACCCAGAGGTTTGCAAAAACGCTTTTTGAATCATTAAAATCTGAGGACAGATTGATAACCTTTTACCTAACTATTTTGCACTTTTTCCCGCACTCTGCACGTTTCCAATCCAATTTCACAGTTTCACCCCCCTCCCTCACTGAGCACGATGCTTCGCACACGAACTCGTCTGTTTCGACAAAATATTTCAATTTGTTTTCTTTTCCGACATTACTTGGACATCAACGTGTGCAGATTACGAACGGCTACTAACAGATGTTTTTGATCTGATTCTTTGCCAAATTTCTATCATTTTCCTCGATTTTTCGTCGCAAACGCAATCAACGCCATCAAACTCTGAAGCAAAAAGAAAGATCCAACTAATCACCAGACTATGTAAATGACAGAAATTATCACAGCATTGTCAGACGCAGGCTTATCGGTACTGCCACAGTAGTACTGCTCCAGTCCACTCCAGTGTCTGGCATTAAACGATACTGAATCGGATTCCAGTAATGGAACAAAAAGCCCAGTTGACGCTAGAAAAATCCGATCGTACGGCCTAGATCGCCAGCCACAACATTTTGTTGCGGTCTGTCGACACGGTTACAATACTTCCTTGCAGTTTCAGTGTCTTGTCTACTTTTACCGCAGTTGGTATGCATTATTTTTTCCGCATTGTTTTGCGTAGTTTCTTTTCTTTTGTCACCTGCTACCAGGTTATTTAGTTTTGTAGCCGTAACTCTGAGTAACTGTTGGTGATTTGTTAGCGTATAAAAGAAACATGGATGATTGGAAGCTGAAATCTCGCTGTGTAGTGAAACTGGAGCCGACACCTAACATGTTCATATCTCCCTTTGTGCACGTGTGGCTAATTTCCACAAACAGTCAACGTCAATTAATGCTCTCTATTTGTCGAGTTATAACAGAATTCTACCAACCGTTAACGTCGCTGAATAGGGTAGCACTAATTGCTGAATCGGTTGAATCTGCGCCTTATCTGTCTAATTTCAAACAAACAAATTGTAGGAAAATTGCATTCACAGAACAAGTCATTACCCCCAACATAACCCTCTTAACTTTGGATGTCGTCTTTTCTGCCCGTTTTCGCTTGCGCTGATGTGGCTTTTTTCCACCACCTGGGGTATTTACTTGTACTTACTTGTATATTGATGAGCGGAGAAGCAGATGTTTTAAATGCTCATATCTTGTTGCCAAAGCTTGTCGAGTCTGTTCTTGAAAGCAATAGTGGACGGTGCTTCAACGACATGCTGAGGAAGTTGATTCCAGTCCCTCACGATTCTTTGGCTGAAGAACATTCGACGAATACGACTTGTGTTCCTTGCCTGAGACAGTTTCAGACTGTGCCGTCTTAGGTCATGGCCAGTTTCTGCGAATTGGAAGAACTGAGTTGGATTAATGTTCTCTTTCTTGGTGATTGTCTTGTACGTTTCGATTAGGTCCCCTCTCAGGCATCCTTTCTCAAGTGTGGTAAGCTTTAGAACTCAGTCTCTCTTCATATGGCTTCTTTCTCAAAGTTCCTACCAATTTTGTAGCTCTCCTTTGGACTCGTTCGAGACACTTGATATCTTTCTTCAGGTACGGCGGCGAGGCGGTCGTCGACGGCCGCTTAGCCCCGCCACCAACATAGAAAATTTATCACTTGGACGCCCTCGGAAAAGACAGACCGATGTGTCATTTCAATTTGCCTTAGCTGAGTTTTTTTAAATGAATTAACTAAATAAATGGCCGAACGATTTCGTAAACATAAGCCTAATCAATACGTTTTTCTTTTCTTCTTCTTCATTTCCGATAATGCCTTGGAGTTGAATAATGTCCTGCGTAGGAGCTTACGTTATAATATAGGCCTATAAAATGCAAATATGCTACAATTTTACTAACAGCAAAAATGATTTAACACAGTAAGTTTATGCAAAACGACGCACAGAAACGCGCTCGAGCGCGTTATAGTCCAAAAGTTTCCATACCATTTAAACAAAAAACATCGATGCTGAGTATTTCTACGACACTGTCTGGCATGATTTTGCACGCTGGGTTATTTTTACTGGCCAGCTGCGGAACCCTTGGCAGATGCTCGCGGAACCCTTGGGTTCCGCGGAACCCCGGTTGAAAATCACTGTTCTAGTGGATGCATTAGGTCACAGGTTGACACCATTCTGCTCTGTGTGTCACCAGTTTTTTGGCTTCTTCTCGTCTAGTGTCTATGTTCTTCAGATCTCAGCTGATGATGTCCATCCAGTTTTGCTTCACTGTGGCTATTTCTTGTGGTAATTTACAGGTCATATTATTATTAGCAAAGAAGTAGTTCTGCCTGTCAATGTCAAGATTTCATACCCCTCAACTAGTAGTCACATCCAACTGTGAGAATTTGTAAAACATGCAGTAAAATTATATCAACTTTTTATTTATTTTATTTACGCTATTGCTCAGATGTGTAATTTGTTTGTGTAGGTTGTTGAATCCACCAGCTGTCGGTATGTTTACTTTTCTGCTGTATTACTGTATTCATTCGTACAGTTTTACAACATAAGTAACGTACTTTTCTAGCTTTTTTGTCTGGTTGTCTAAAATTTGTCACCTCAAAATGCCCAAAATGCTATTGAAATTCAATATACACCACACTCGGGCAAATGGGCAATATTCTCACTACTTTGGAAATGCCGCAGGAGCATGCTGACCTC
>Ga0056128_1012942_pt1 | contig 10145 bp, 4 predicted proteins | sample WorMetLIZISLAND2_FD_71113 | JGI IMG/M metagenome (GOLD analysis project Ga0056128, IMG submission 71113) | Marine gutless worms symbiont microbial communities from Max Planck institute for Marine Microbiology, Germany - Olavius geniculatus... ... | reverse complement strand
GTGATTACCAACTAAAGTCAGCTTGTAAGGACGCCATATGCATAGCCCCATCTAAGGTTACCCAAATGATTTTTGCTGTTTTAGAGGACTGATATCATCACATCGTCCTTACACACAGTTATAAACTGATAAGTTTTTTACATATATTTTCAGTAAGCTAGTTGGCAAGCTACATAAAAATGAAAATTAAATGCATAAATGCTACACATAATTAAATCTTACCACATTCCAGCCGATAAACAGAATGGCTCATAACCAGAAAAGCAGCAGTTTTCACATATTGTCTTGCAAAGAGTAATGACAGAGTAGTATTTCTCATACACCAAAAAACACCAGATACAATTCTTTGATTACAAACAATAATCTCAAGCATCAACGATGACGACGGACATGGACGGGACTATTTGATCAAAAATACTAACACACTAACGTAACATTTGTTAACAACACAGAAGCTGATAACATTCCACAAAATAGAACAAAAAAGATTTAAACTCTCATAGCATGACAATAAAAAGCTGAAAAACATGACCTTTTTAAATTAGTTAACCATTAATGCCAAAAAAATCTTTCCCAGGTCCCAGCTGCACATTGCTTGCAGTCAGCATTGGCATAATCAGAAAAAGGGCAGCCCCCTCCAAACTCTCTCCCCAATCACCCATTGACTGGATGCATTTTAACCAAGTGCAAATTTTGCACCAACATGGATTATTTCTGCACGAAATTTCAAATATATTTTTCTAAAAAGGTGTGCACAGCCCCTTCCCAAATACTCATATGCTCTTCCACCGCCCCCTACTCTGAAATTCTGGATCCGCCATGGATAATCACCAAGAGCTAAACAGACGCGCATTGCCAACTTATCACAGTTACATTAATGGCACATGAATAAGAATATGGGAGAGACACAGATTAGCGTACAGAACAAAGGGAAGTGTTGGGAAGGGTTGGATAGTCAGCATTAAAAGTTCCATGCTCCGAAGCATGGTCCTGCAGGTCAACATGGCAAAGTACTTGTCCACAGACCACACAAGAGACCAGGCCATCTTCCGAAGTGGCGCACCACGATCGTGTTTTGTCTGCTCGCTGGGTTTTCGACAGGAAATCCCGGTGGACTTTCAGCAGCTGGTTCTGTTTGGGGATGTCTGGCAGAAGTGCAATGAGCTCGGGAAAAATTGACGTAAACGCTATCGAATCCATGATACTGCAACATCCCCCGTGGTACCCGAAAGCGGATATACTCCCCGCCCGAAATTTTTCGGAAAGTTCGCGGAATTCACCCAAGCTGCCATCTTTCACTGCATTGCTAATACAGCTAACTAGCTTAGAACTGCGCTGCTGCATATCCCGAGGTGGAATATATTTCAACGCCGAGACTTCGGAATCCACAGCATCGGTTTTACTGACAGCATCAGCATCGAGAACAACCGCTGATGGAACTACAGAGCTCAGTCCGGGTGGGGGACAATGAGGAACTACAAGATTACTGAACCCAGGCGGTGGAGCACGAGGCTTTGACGATGATAGAGATAGGTTGGAAAAGCCTGGTGGTAACGAAGGCAAAGTTGGGACCGTGAGACGCTGGGTCAGAGACGGGAAATTGTCGGCACTGAATACTGGTACAGCAGCTGCAACAGAAGACTGGGCTACATCAATCACCGGGTCATTATCAACAACCTGAACTGCTTCCGTGCCTTCACCATTCCCTGCAGCGTTATAACAGCTACTTCCACTAATGACGGGCTTCTCAATGGCTGTAACAGACTCATCACTACCACTGGCAACGCCTTGATTAAATTTCTCTGAAGTTTCCAAGGGTCTCGGTGCATCACTATCACCCTTTTCTGCTACGGATTTGTTATCATTGGCATCCGGTTCGACAAATGCTTTTGCAGCGTCATCTAAACTGGTTTTCTTGACTGCTGACTCTTTCTGAGCATTGCCCGTCTTTTGCTTTTTCTTCGATTTATCCTTGCTGTTCTTTGCCGGGAAACTGCAGTCCTCAGACTGTGCATTGGGTTTTGCCGTTTTCCTTGCCTGTGCTTGTGCGTTGTTGGTGGGCAGCTTTGCACCATTCTTTTTTGCATCACCGTTCTTCTTCGAAGGTTTGGACTGTGTTTTCTTTCCACTACCAACCTGTGTCCAACGAGGGCTTTCGGCTGTCGAATCATCACCCCTACTCTCTTCATCATTATCACCTGCACTCGTTTCAGTGGGTACTACTTCTGGTACTGTCACAGCTGGAACGATTGGATCACTGGCAGCTTTAGAAGTACTGGTTGCCTGTTTCACATGGTTACTGACTCGACTGGAGATATGTCTATCACCGCAGGCTTCTTGTGTGGCAGATTTGCCTGATTTCTTACTCTTCTTCAAATGTAACATACTATCTTGTTCTTTCGATACTTTCTCCTTGTGATCATCTGATTTATGGTTAAGCTCAGGTCCCCATGAATGACTAGGAAAGTTTAACGCTGTGTCCATTCGATTGCTTAGTTTACTTAAGCTGCCAGTGGAAAGGTTCCGTGAGATACTGGCGAGAGAGTTGACAGGCACTGAATTCAATGGAAGAGAAGCAGTCTTATCGCTGACACTAGCCGTGCTAACAAGAATGGGAAAATCATCGGAATTGATCTTTTCATAACCGACACAAGTCCAACCAGGGCTCTCAGCCACTGAGGTATCATGCCTACTCTCTTTATTATTCTCACCTGTAGTGGTTTCAGCAGGTGTTGCTTCGGGCACTTTCGCAGCTGAAACGACTGAATTACTGGCTGCTTTAGAAGTACTGGTTGTCTGTTTCACATGGTCAGTCACTCCACCCCAAGCTTCTTGTGTGGTAGATTTACCAGACTTCTTATTCTTCTTTGAATGTTGTTTCGGTTCTTTCTCCTTGTGATCATCTGCTTTACGGATAACCGCTGGTGACCATGACGCTGTGTCCAATTGACCATTTAGCTTAGACAAGCTGCTGCTAGAAAAATTCTGTGAAATGCTAGCAAACGAATTGACAGGCAATGGATTTGTTGGAAGAGAAGCACTCTTATCTGTACCAGGAGTCGTACTTGCTAGGCTTGGAAAATCGTGGAAGTTTTTCTGCAACACATCCTTCGATTTTCCCGCATGACTCGAAGGCCGCACATCATCTGTGGAATCTTTATCGGAGGCATTCCACACTGATGCTGTTGCCTTTTTGCCAAGATCTGCTTTGCCAACACCAGAAAGACTTGGAAAATCATCTTCGGACACTGTGGGAACTTTCCTTGATGATGCCGCCTTGCTGTTAACAAGACTCGGAAAATCGGAGAAGTCCATCGGTCCGTTGCAAACCGATAATCGACTTGACATAGCCAGCTTCTTGGCTAGAGACATCCTGGGGCAATTTGTTGCAGATTCGGTGGCGAGATTTTCCGAGACGCTGGCTTGTTGCGATTCGTCCGCTTGTTGCGTGGACTGTGGGGCGCCGTCAAGTGAAGGAAAATCCTCTGGGACGCCCCGGTACTTTGCAGATGTTTCGCTTGAAGCCGCTGCCAAAGCACTCATCATCATCGGATGCTGAGCCAGCTGTCTGTCTATCACACTGATGTGTCCCTGCTTCTGTACATCAGCCAGTGAAACCGACAAAGCATGCGCCTGGTCTATCTCCTCTCTGTAAACAAGAAAACGAGCAACCTATACTGATAATTTTTTCCTATGCGACGGTGTACAACATACTGCTGAAACAATGTTACTTTCACAACATTTGCCCCTACACTTAAGTCTAACCAACCTAGGTCGAAAGGGTCAAGATAATTACAGTTTACACGCCTCCAGAGAATCAGCGAGTCACCCATCTATGTAGTAACTACTAACCAGATCCAGTGTTGGCCAATCATCTAAAAAAGAACTATTTCAAACTAGTTTCTCACAAAAGTTCTTCCTTAGGCAAACAATATAATGACTGGACTGCTAGGATACTTTTTCATGAAAAAATGCCACCAAGCACTATCAGTCACAAACACAGCAACCCCCCACCTCAATTAGCTCAATGTGATTTATTTGTGATTCATCTGCCTTTTTGCCAAGATCTGCTTAATAGATGAAGATAAAGATTAGAAATAATCAACTAATGCTGACAATGTCAACAATCAACTGATTTTGACAATGTCGACAACGAACCTTCGTTTTCTCTCCACCTCTCGTCTATCCCTTGGCCCCTGTCTCACATCAGCATCAGCAGCTCGGGATTTCTTCCCTGGTCCATCCCGGACGTCCTCTCGAACCCTGCCACCTTCCACACACAACACACCACCAGCTCTCAGTCTGCATCCACGTACATGTAGACACAAGCAGAGCTGAAAAACCTAGGATTTTAAAAAAATTTTAGTTTTAGGATTTTTAGAGATTATTGGTTTAATGTCCAATGAACGCAGTACGACAAAATTACAACCCCGGAAAAACGTCTTATACACCCTTTTTTTCGCATGGTTTTCTATATATTATAGCAAGATAAGGTAGTCAAAATTAAAAAATCACAATTAAAAGATTTAACAAAATCTGGCGTGCAATAAATTTCACAACAAACAAAAAACCCAAATAACTCAAAACTAAACTTTTGAGGTTTTTGGTTTTTAAAAATACCTAAAAACTTAGTTTTTTGGACCAATTTCCCAGCCCTGGACATAAGGATAAGTATCTCAGTATTTCTCAGCAGATTGCCTCACACGGATTAAAAATATCCAGTCCGTGTAATACCTCTTCAGCAATCTGTAAAGGCTCTCTGCTGAAGGCAAGGACTAAACTGAACTAGCTCATGAATCAGGAGTGGGCACATTACCAGTAGTCTGCTCATAATCAGGAGCAGCAAATCCTAATAGGTTGTGAATGTCAAATTCAAAGATGCTGCAGATTGGTTCAAGCAATACAGCAATAACAAATGATGAAAATAGATAGCGAGGATGCCAAATGATACAGGTGGATATTTTTTGGCTGCTTGTAGAGGACAATGCACTACACAGATCAGCAGAGACTTGAGTATTTTGTATCAGCCTGTAAACGAATTATTGTAAGCAGCTTTAATTCCGCACTTATGCAGCCAATTTTTGAATAAACATAAAAATAAACACTGGAAAATGATCTTCACAATGATCACGATGTATAGTAATAGTAGAATAGTAATACATCTCAGTATTAGTTGTAGTAGCTGATCACTGCTTTCAGTGGCATCACGACAGGGAAAGGGCAAATTCCTCCTCATGAAATTTTACGCTGTTGGAAAATTTTCTTCCTCTCAGAAAACTTTCAGCCAAAAATGCAAATTTGGGGGCCAAAAGAAAACCACTAAAAAGTATGGGCAAAACTAAAATTTTGAGCACCCATAATCTAACCTTTCGGAAATTTGCGTCAACTGAAACTTCCTGCCCCACCTATTTTTAAAGCCACAATCCCACAATGCATTAGCAAACCTCGCTGATGTCCGCCCCTGCGTCCGCGACCGTCACTCACAGCAGTCGAACCATCGCCAAAGTCGACGCTGATGTCAATGTGTCGCATCTGTCGCACCTGCTGTCGGCCGACTCCCGCGCTGTGCTTCTGCGCCCAGTGGGCTCTGTAGTCGATGTCCGACCGAAATACGTTGGTGAATTCCGCATGCAGACACTCGCCCTCCTCACATAGGATATGAGATGACTTGAAGTGTTCTCGTAACAACACATAGTCACTGCACACACGAAAAGTTGTATGTGTACTCTGTGCATGTACACTGTATAATTGTATACACACAATCTCCATCACTGTTCCAAAATTCCAGGACTTTCCGCATTAACCATTATTTCCAAAACGTTAAATATTCATTTCAGGAATTAATTTCAGGAATAAACACTTTGGTAACTAATATGAATGGTAAACTTTACTTCTGAAACGTTTTATTTTAGTACAAGTTTTGGATGTTAATGTACTTGTGCTATAAAAATTAACGTAAGAATTTGAGCACTTTGAAGTACTTATCAGTTTAAACCAAGATTTTGCTGGTTTTGACCTCCTGAGCAGAAAAAGCAGGTGTTTGCTGACAAAAACTAAACTAAATCCCACTTAAGACAGTGTCATTCATTCACAATACCTGAAGTACTCATTGCTAACACCGTTGGACTCGCAGATGTGGCAGTAGAAATGCTGTTTCCTGAGATGCCGCAGCAGATCGTCATTGTCAAAGTAACGCTCGTCACAGAACTGACACAACGGATGACCTTTGTACGAGCGGTCGTCCTCGTCTCCATGACGACGATGATGACCGAGCTGCGCTCTATTGTACAGCTTCCGGTCGACTGTGAACAGCTGCAGAAAACATCCTTCTGCTACTGCATAAACTACAGTAATTACAATAATTACACTAATTACAACAGTTACATTTGCCAAGAGTGTGGCTAGATGGTCTAGTAGTTAGCGGGTCGAACCCAATGATTCCGAGGCTTAGAGTTTGACTCCGGGCCGCTCCACTATCAGGTTATGACACCGGGCAAGTTGTTCACACACAACAGCCCATCAATGCGATGCCCCAGTTTGGGGGCCCTGCCGACTAAGTAGCCAAATCAAATCAAATCAATGCTAGCAGGTTACGACTTTTGAGTCTGCTTGATTATATACAAGAGTTGTGAATGGTTTCCAATACTTTTGGAATCTGAAGGGGGTAAGCACAAATAAAGGAAGTGATTGGATTTTGGTGTGATCCAGTTTCTTCTGTGGATTCAGGATCATCGACGAATAACAAGATTACCTGCCATTACTCAAACAAACACAAATGAACACTGTGCAGTGTATTTCAGGTTCTCAGCACACTTTGATACCAAACAAATTTTGTTCAAGTATTTTGCATTAGCATTCTTTCAGCTACATAAGCCAACACTTCTTTACAACTTTACTGTTACGCAAGTGATTTATGATAAAAGAAAGAGTACTTTTCTTCTTTAAAAACAGCAAAAAATTATACTGTACACACTACTAGAACTGTAAAATGTTATGTTAGTCCAGTCAGGCAGTATGTGTCATGTTACAGTTTCCTGCAAATAATCATGCAAGATTAGTTTTTGGCTAGCACAACTCTTAGCTAACAAATCAAACAGATGAAAGCAGAAAGACAAAAAAACATAAAAACCACAAATTGGAGACTACTGGTACTGACTACATGAGATTTTTAATAAATGGACAGAGACACATTGACACAATAATACTTTGTGCAGTCTACGATAACCTAAGACTACAGATTTACAGTCATTAAACACTGAGAACAAGATGTAAAACTATAACTATAAATCTGTGCAATTCTGCAAATTGATTCAATATTGTAAAAAATAATACATCTGTACAAAGTTAAGACCTTCAAGTTGTTGACGCAAAGATCACAGTAAAAGAGTATGTGTTCCCGCTGAATGTGATCTCGGAGGTTCTGAAACGTCCGAAAAGGTTCTATCGACAAACACAACTTGCATCTGTGCTCCAGCAAGCGTTGATACTGCATGTCGATGTCTGCATCTTCCGAGAAAATTTTGTACTGACGATTCACACAAAAACTTGATGTGTCTACCTCTTCAAATTTCTGCCGCTGGCGTAGAAACAACACCTGCAAAAGCATTTACAAACTGTTAAATACACTTAATTATAACAAAATTCTGTAGTAAGCTGTAGTAACCGAAAACCCGAGTCAACTAACCCTTCCCAAACTAAATACTTAAAAGAGCAACTTTCAGAATACCGTAACAGTCTTTTTGAAAAACAAGGTGATATCAAAAAACAAACCACAACAATACAGGCTAAGAGATATAATACCCGTGACAATCATCACATTACGTTACGTTATCATACAACCAGGATGACTACTGAGAGACCAGAAAATCAACAAAAATACACCATCAATTCAGCTAGAGAGTTACACAGCAGAAGTATACTGTATTCAAAAGGCATGGGTAAAATGTGGCCCTGCAGACCGACCAACGGGTAACGTGGTGTCGCAGGTCCGCATTTTACTCTTGCCCGTGTTCAAATAATGTTAATTCTATTTTCAGTTCAGCAAACTGATAGAAGCAATGCGAAATTTGCTACTTTCAGTGCGAGGAAAATGGATAACGCCCGATGCCACTGGGCCGCTGACATCCTGCCTCCGTCACTGTCAGGCTCTGAGTGGGTCTCACGACACTGCAGCCACTGATACCTCCAGTCTTACCTGGTCGGCAGTCGACGGCCTAGTGGGACTAAAATGTAGCAGCCAAGTTAACAAAATACCTAACAAAGCTGAAATAAATAAATCTAAGTAGCGCAGTAAGATTTTAGGTCCACGCTGTGACTTCACGAGCAGGGTATTATGGTCCAGTTCTGCCACTGTCGAGCTGAGAGTAAACTGAAAGGTTTTTAACCTATCAGTATTTTAAAAAGATATGAATAAGAATTGTAGCGCTTAATCATTTTTTAAGTCCATCATGTATAAAAAAGGAACGTCACTTTGCACAAGTCATGGCAGATCGCGTTACTCTCCACCTGCTTAGATTTCATCTCAGCAGCCAGCGCTGGCAAGTCAGGACGAATATGTTTCAGTTGAATTTCAACTATGGACAGAAAGATGAACAGTGCTATATCTGTGGGAAACAAGAAACAACACGGCACACATCTGAATGCGAAGGAAGCACAGTAAAAGGACTAGCAATAGAAAGATACAAACAGACGATTGTAAAAGAAGGCCCACAGATAGACAACATGAACAGTGTAAGTCAGTCTGCGGAAATAGTTAAATAAAATGGAAGAAAGAACAAAAATAAAGACGACTGTGAATAAGTATGGATGAAAAGAGAACTCTCCACTCCAGAGAAGTGTCCAACGGATCCGCCCAAGTTCAAGTTCAAGAGGAGTTTAATAGAACTCGGAATTAAAGATCTCCTAATATTTTTTTACATCAGAATTAGTGAATCTATTCACCATCTCTAATGCAGTACTGGTGGTGGTGTGAAATTAATAGCAGCGCAGTTGAACTAATTTTTGTAGCTTAATTAGCTGCACTTCAGATCGCCAAACTGCCTTTAGTAAATTCTGATTCTTTCGACTCAGTTCGGCGAACTGAGGATAGTAATTTTGGTCACCAATATTTCAGTTCACCGAACTGACCGTAGCACTGAGCTTCAAATAATTAACTAATTAATCAAAAGATTACCTGCAGCAGATCTGCCCGACAGATGGCGCAGTACATCTGGTCACAGAGCACCCTCATGCGGACGGCGCAGCGGTAACAGATCGTGTGATCGCATCGACCAACGGCAAATATCTCCATCCATTCGTGACAGACGGGACACGCCGACTCGTCCTCTTTGCGTTGTACGTTCGCCTTTTCATTCGACGCCATTATTAAAAAAGTGTTTTCGACTTTACGCTTCAAACTACAAAGAATCTTCTACATCTCACAGTCACATTACAGATCTATGTTAGTTTCAATTGCACAATTCCGCGAAAACATGACCCGTCAGTAGACACAAAACATGGCTGTTTTTTTGCTAAAAATAGATTAGTGATGTTTAGCATTTGTGAAAAAAACAAACTCGCATGCAGATTGCGGCATAGTATCGGCTATGCTAAACTATGCTGGCGAGGCTCCCGAGGCGGGCGATAGTTATACGGCGAGTTTCCTGCGGTAGCGTCGGCCGCGGCGTCGCCAAACGGGCGAGTAGACGGCGAGTACAAAGGCCTAATTACCGGCGGCGCGTTTGCCAAATGCTCACGGCCGACCAGCGGGTGACGCTTTGATGACGCCGCCGGACTATCTGGAGTTGTTCACACATCATGTGAGTAGAAATTACTAGGCACGGCTGAGGCGACTTCTGACGTTGAGCTGAGCAGCATTTTTAGCAATATCTCAAGAAGAGATGCACATTTACATGAAACACTCACACCTTAAGTGGGACAAACTTGGAGTTGGAGTATCTAGTATAAAAGTCGTAATCTCTAAGCATTGCTACAATTCTGACATTCTGACAGTAGTAAGCACGTTGCACAATGAAGAAAAGAGCACGGATCGCATCCTACCCATGCAGAGTTTGTCTGGACAACCGTACAGACACGCAGGCCAGCATCTGCTGCGATCTCTGCCAAACATGGATGCACACAGACTGCATCAACATGTCACAGCAGAT
>Ga0056128_1012941_pt1 | contig 10145 bp, 5 predicted proteins | sample WorMetLIZISLAND2_FD_71113 | JGI IMG/M metagenome (GOLD analysis project Ga0056128, IMG submission 71113) | Marine gutless worms symbiont microbial communities from Max Planck institute for Marine Microbiology, Germany - Olavius geniculatus... ... | reverse complement strand
TCACCACCCCCACCTCCCCCGCCTGAGCCGAGGCCGGTGAAACACCCTCCCACCTCCGCTGGAAGTCTGAAGCAGCTGGAGCTTCAAGCAAAACAGTACGCATCATCACAGGCAGCCGATCAAAGTCGTCCAGTGCAACCAGCGGGGCCCGGCACATGGAAAGAACTGTTGTCACGGCCACCGCCGTCCCTACCCTATCCCAGCCAGTATACAGCTGGACCCGTTTTGGCAACTAGAGGTGGATACAGTGGGGCAGTTAGTAGCCAAACTTTGCCTTCGCCTCTGCTAATTCCACCAGTCTCATCGTCATCTTTTATCACTGGTCACCTCTCGCAGCAGGCACCACCGGCAGCAGGCTCACAAAACACTGGAATGTACAATGCAGCGCCGAACAGTCAGAACGTTCCAGTTCCATACCGACCTACCGAGCCGACCACCAGTTACTTCCCTCCGCAACAACTGCGACCACATTCTGCTGACGTTCGTGGTGCATCGTGTTTGCTACCAAATCCCACCCAGCCACAGGATCCTCCTTCCGGTAACCAGGCGGAACAGAGTAATGCCATGACAAGGCCGCTACTGCCTACTCCGGTGAGGAACATTGGACCTCGTGTATTCCTACCCAGCAGAAGATCATCCGTTGAAGCAGTGTCGACATCGCGGGGTGACACTTCCTTTGGCGTGAAGCGAGGTCGCGGTTTCTCACCTGCAGCTGGTGCTCAGACTGCCGGTTCGTGGCGCCCGTTCCGAGGCAACCAGAGAAATGCCGCCCTGGCGTCGGAAAGTTCAGGATTTGGAGATACTGCGATGGATGAAGGTTGGAAAAAGACATCATCCGGTGGCGGGGCGACGACCCGACAAGGTTTTGGGAGTCCGGCGTCTACTGGTAATCAAACACATCCGCCTTGGCTGTCATACAGTCAGAACCGGAAGTCACCCGCAGTGCAGAAGGATCGTGTTAGAAGTCTGATGGAAGTCGAAGCTCAGCCGTCTAGAACTTTCTCGAGTAAATGCAACACTTCATTACTGCTTTGTAAATGTTAATTACTCTGAGTAATTAATAGTGTCATTTGTTTGCTTACTTTTAAGTTTGCCTCTGCCATATATATCAGTTGATATGATGCATAATTTCGGCTGGCAAGCTGCCAGCTGAATCTGACACAAAAGAACAAAAAGGAAGTGAAGTCAGAAAAATGGAACAAGTACTGCTACGTAAAATGCAAAAAAATCAGGAAACAGAATAGTTTTGGAAGAGATAGAAGTCTGATGTCAAAAAAATAGAATGGAAGGAAATAGAGAGAACTGAAACTAGAAAAACCAAAAGCAACTACAAAGTTAACTAATATTTATTTCAAAAACTGCGGAAAAGAGGGTAGGCATCCGTTAAGATGTTCCTTGTCCAGATCACTGTGTTGATTGTCGGCTCCAGAAAATTTCCTTAAATTCCGTAACTTTTTGCAAGTAATTTTGGGCACAGACAGACAAGTGAACATAGGTGATGATGACATGACTTTTTTTTATCTTGGCAGAGGTAATAATAGAAAAATAATTTCATTATAGTATTTACCTTGTACGTGTGCAGGATATTTCTGCAGTGAGTTTGCAGTGGTTCTAACACTAATTACTTTTTTACCAAGTCACTGAAGATTGTTTTATTCACATCTTGCAATTATTGTTGTGCAATACCTCGATAAGTATCCTGAGTACCAACGTTTCGATGCTGATATCAAAGAGGTCTTGATATATTGTGGTGCCACGATACCGCCAAGTATCGTGACGATACCAGTTTTGATACTGCACAGTTTGCAATTGAATCGCTTTATTGTTGACAATTACTGCACACTGTATGACAGCAATGCAAAAAGCACTTCATTATAAGCTTGTCAAACATATAGTAAACATACATTTCTAAGAGACAATGGGGCCACCCAAACGTCGTGGGGTGTGGTAAAACTTTTCCACCCTCTCAACAGGCTTGTGGACCAACGTTTTATATGTATGAGCTTCCAGTATCGCGATAGTATCACGATACTCGATACCTGAGACGGTATCGTTATCATGGCTCCAATTTCAGGTATTGCACAACACTACTTGCAATAGTAATAGTGATAGTCATATTTATATAGCGCCAGTATGCAGAGTTATAGAGGCGCTGAACTGCAGTCAATCTGGCGAATCTGTCTTTCCTATAGGGATCCTGATTTGGAAACAAAAAGGCATAGAGAAAAATTAAATTGAAGTGAGTGTTCCCCAGGGCAGGATTAACTGGTGTGTCAATTTTTAGCTCATTTAAATATTTGTCAGGTGGACGGCTGAGTTGTTGTCTGTCCATCTGTTCCTAATGAACATACCCTGGCTAACAGGTAGATCTTAGGAGAAGATTTTTACAGGAATAATTAGATCCGTGTCTCTGTGCATGATGTGTCTGTGGACGATGCAGTGCAAGGGGAACATTTTCAAATTTTTTTGGAATGGAAGGGGGTAGGAAAAAATGGGAGTTTTTCGAGGGAAAACTGACCGTATCTCAGAAATGGTGAGAGATAGGGCCAACGTTCCCATTGAGCATTAATAGGAAGTTGCATAAGCCCTTTCACAAGATGAAAATCATTTGCTGGCCTTTCGACACTTGCATACAGTTGGCCCTCCCTAGCGAGAGCTGGGTTTCTTGTCTACAGTTCTGCTATATCTATTGTCTGTTGGATTGCTGATGTTACAGGGCAGGTGTTCCAATCGGGTCCTGTGTGGGCTCGTAATGTGAAGCGAGGGGGCAGCAGTAGATTTGGAAGAGGTTCAGCTGCAAGTCATTCTGTCACGTCGACGATAGCATCTCGTTCTCGTAGCAGTGACTTTACCGAAGATATGCCTTATAGCATGTTCTCTTTCGGAGATTCATCTGCCAAGCGTGGTAACAACTAGATGTCTGCGATCGGGCGGCGTGACTTAGTTGACTGTTGCAAGAAAAAACTGTGGACCTTTTTGGGTATGCTGCAGCTGCAGTCTGTCTGTTTATCTGCGCTGTTAGGGTGTACAAATTCATCAGATTATGATGTTTATTTGTTAAATTGTTGATGTTTGGGCTATCCTTGCTGCTGCCTTCCTTGGAACGATTAACATTCGCCGCCATATGGCGACAAACTGGTTGTATATGTGGGCAGTGGCGTTCTGGGTTGATAGAGTAAGCAGGGTAGGAAGTGCTCAGAATTTCTATTTTGCACTTTAATTTCGCCAAATTAAATATTTTTAAGTCCCAAATTTAGCATTTTTTGGTAAAAATTGTCCAACAAGATGAACATTTTCAGACAAATTTCTGGCAGTTCAAAATTTAGGCGGGGGGGGGCAGTTGACGTCACTGGACGTGGGCAAGCTGGTCGGACCATTTTGGCCTGTTGAATTTGTTCCAAGACCTGTCTGCTCTGTCAGTGATTTCTCCCACCCTCCGGTACTGTTTGCAAACTAGTAACTCCATAGTAGTTACTACACTGTGGGCCGTAAGAAAACGTTGCACTTTACTTTTGTCCACATCTTCACCAATTATTGACTGATTTTTAACTTGTTTTTCACTGACACATTCTGCGGACAATTTGCAATAATGTGATTATTATATATCCCACCACACAATAAATGCACTTTTACACTACCATGTGAAATATAAATGTAAGTAAAAACTAACTATAATAACAAACATTTAAGTAAATGAAAAAAACACTTCAGGTCACCATTGTGGTGAATGATCTGTGACACTAGACTGTGTTAGACCCACACAATCTAGTTTCATGCAGATCATTCATTGTGATGTTGGTCTGAAGTGTTTTTTTTTAATTTTACCAAAATGTTTATTATTATCGTCATACATTCTTATTTCATTTACATTTCACAAGGTAGTGTAGAAACGAATTTATGGTGTGGTTTGAAATATAATACTAACATTATTGCAAACTGTCCGCAGAGTGCGCCAGTGAAAGAATTTTAAAAATCGGTCAATAATTGGCGAAGATATGGACAGAAGAAAAGTGCCCCATTTTTTATTGTCCCACCCTGTAGTAGCATTACACCAGCATGAAGTTTGATTATTACCATATAGCATTCAGTACATTTTTACTGTTACTGTTATTGTACTGAAACTACCCTGATGCTTCCTAGCATTGGCCAAAAACATGAGTGCATCTGCAGTATTAGCTAACTCAAAAACTGTCCTTATGGGGGACTGTTTTTGTGCTTGTGGGAGCTGCTTTTGTTTTTTTTTGTTGATGTACAAACTAAACATGTTATATTTCGGCTGTATATAGGGTATGTCTCGTTACACATGCTGGTTGCTATTCCAGCAGATAGTGTGAAGATAGTGTGAGCCATGACGTTGATTAATTAAATTGTTCACATTTTGTTTACGTTGCTGAAATCACGGCGAAACGAGTGTTTGTGATGGTTGTCGTTTTATTGACACGCTACAGCTATGCCGTACGCATCTATGGCACAGTTGTTGTCTGTCTATATCTAATGGATGTATTGTGGCTAAGCGTTGGGTCATAGGCAAAAACTTTTTACACGAATAATTAGCCCTGTGTCGAGGCTCAATGCATACAAAATTTGGGGATGTCGTCCAAGGCGAACATTTTCATATTTGGGGGTTGAATGGAGGGGTAGGAAAAAAGTGCTTTGTTGAGTGTTAGTGCGACAGCAGCAGCTATTGTCATCCTGGCTAAAAGCCATGTCTGTCTCAAGACATCGTCGATGACGATGACCAGGGCTGGATTAATGTTTTGAGGGGGGATAAGCCAAATACTTTGTGGGGCCCCCTTACGCATACGGTACAAATTACAATACAACTTCCATTAAAATTATATAAGCATTATTAAACGGCTAAAAATTAAAAAAATAGTTGTGTGTTTTATTGTGTAACCCATTAAAGTTCGCTACTGTGCTTGGGGGAGCGCTGCGAACTCCCCCGGCCGGGTGTGGGGCGGAGCCCCAGCCGAAATCGAATTTCGTGCATTTTAGCCTTAATAATAATGACACCTGGTGGCAAGAGTTTTGATTATTTTCCTCTGAGAATCAACTGACCGCATTCAATGCATCTTAGCGTGGGGCCCCTAAAGGCGCGGGGTCCTAGGCCATGGCCTCGTTGGCCTATGCGTTGATCCGGTCACGACACCGGCCCTGAGGATGACGTCGACAACTGGGCAGCACGTCGTGAAAAAGCAGTAACGACAGCGGACTAATGCCAGCGTTCGACCACGCCACGAACGTCAACAGCTTGTACACCTATTAGCAACAGAAACACCAATATGTCAATAACTATAAAATAATACTACGTCTCATTGCCGACGTAATGCGGCCGTGCGCCCAGCTACACGCTGCGCGCGTTGCAACCCCAAGCCTGACCTTTGAACTTTTGAATTGACACCTGGTGCCCCGGCCTACTACTTTCCCGGGGAACGTTTAAACCAATTTCGGTTTTTTCTATACAATTTTTGTTTTCAAGTTACGAACCAGTTCGATCGGGGTCGGGACACTCGGGACAGAAAGGCGGACGGCTTACATAGCAAGACGCAGTTGCAGAATGAAAAACAAAGTTAAACGTTGCAGAGTAGGCCTATAGGGCCTAAATAGTAAAATGCATCAATTCTAGGTGCCCGTTTGCTCCCTCATTCTCAGTCTTTGTCAGTGGCGAATCTAGGCTTCAGCCAAGGGGCAATGCCACAGTGGGGCGGAATATCCCCTCCCCGTCCTCCCTCTTTCCTTCCCCCCTTTTTCCTTTCCTCCCCTTTTCCTTTTTCTGTTTCCTCTTCTCTTAGAAGTAGGATCCCTTGAATCCAGCTAGGGGGCCTGGGGAGTGCTATGAGCTCCCCCAGCGGCGTCTGGGGCGGAGCTCCAGCCTAAATCGAACTTTGTACATTTTAGCCTTAAAATATAACATCTGGTGGCAATAATTTTCAAAATTTTCCTTATACACGAATTTTTAATTAGCAGTTCGGCAGAGCATATAAAGTTTTTACTTACGCATAGGGGCTCAAGGAGGGAGGGGCGGCCACACGTCCGCCGCCCCCCTTGGATCCGCCACTGGTCTCTGTCCATCAGCCCTCTGTCCACAGAAAGAGTAATAAATTGGCAAGGTGGGATAGTGAAAGTGATACTGCCACTGGAATTAAATAGCGGGGTATAGGCTTACCGGGTAACCTGTTATACCTGTCGGTGGCGCGCAGCAAAACCGTTATCAATAATGCAACTTCTAAGGAGGTGTGAATGTATAGGCTGCTTCCAGCGGCCTCTGTTAGCCAACTTGACAACAAACTTTTTTTCACATATCACAGGCAACAGTCAGCACCTACTACATCTGCTACTTCCTCCTTAACGCGAGCAGCACTACAGTCTTCGTGACCGAAGTCACAACTTTCAACTTCCTGATCGTACATCAGTCACCAATGACAAAAACTTTGTTATAAGAATGCTATCAATCAATCAATTTATTTATTTCAGACCATACGGATCCATAGTAAACAGAGGACAGACGACAGGAAGGTGACAGAATACACAAACGAGACGGACAGAAACACAGTCACTGGAGTGTAGAAAAATCCAATTGTAAGTTTCTATAGTAGGCCTACACAACCAGGTCATTAGCACACGAATTCCACTAAACACTGACAATTTGTATTACCTTGGACTACTTGTTCGTATCATTTCATTGACCGCCCGTTTTTATTGTGTAACAGCGTTTTGTCTATTTTTATTAAACTTTGAATGAATGAATGAATGATCATGCAGTGACCTTTCGCTGACCTTGAAAGGAAGTTGAAAGCTGGCGTCGACGACGGTCAACAAGTGCAACGGGTACCAGCATACGACGAACAGGAGCGTCACGACGGCTAGCGCTTGTATCCGCGACGACGTGCGACCCACGACGCGACGCAACAGTCGTCGACGACGACTACGAGTTGTCCACGACTGTCTGGGCTCGGTGATTGCGACGACTGTCGACAGATGGCGTGCGGCGCTGGCTCGCACGTGCCGGTCAAAGTAAATGAGATAGCAGACGGCTGTCAGCACGGCGAACGTCATTATCAGCACCCACATCGCATGCGCCACGTAGTTCTATGCACACATTTGTAATGAATGAGTTTTACAACATTTTTACAACAAACGCGCTTTAGCGTTTTTACTATTTTGCTTGCCTAACGTCTATACGAAGTTTGCAGTTCTGCGGGAGGCAAGTCCCCCGAGCATCAAATGCTTAACGTCTAGACACGTAGGCCTACTCCAAGAGCCAAGATGATGAGATCTGTAAATGTAAAGAATGTCTAGGTATAGGTACTTTCTAGGCCATACAGCATTGCTTGTGTGGTTAGATTCGTGATCAAAATCGCTCTACAATCGTAAAAGTGCCAATGAAGATTGAAATCATGTCGGAGCGAGAAAATCAAAATTAATGCAAACGTTTTCAGTAGCTATAGGCTATAAGAGTAACCAATGTAGTTGAATGTACCAAATTTGAGTTCAAGAGAACAAGGTCCAGGTCACCGGGCATGAAAAAAATTAGAAGACTTGCACTAGCAAAGCAACACAAGAACTGATGCCAGATGTATTTATGCAGACGTCCTAGAAAGCCGCATTACGGGTTTTGCCTGTCCGTCCGTCCGTCCGTCTTGTATTGGCTCCTAACTCGAATAAAAAGGCGCAGAAAACGACAATTTGTGTAAACATAGCCCGGCAGTCGAAGTAACTGGCGTGTCAATTTTCGGTTCAAATTCGAACCTAAGCTCAGCGTTTATATAGGGCTAGGATTGTGCGGCCCATATAGTGCACGGTCGCATAATTATGTCGGCACTGGGCCAACGTAATCATTTCAGTTATTATTAATATTACACATTTGTAAAAAGTGGCCCAAACGGCCAAACTGGAAGTAGCTTTTTGGCTCATAGAATGCAATGAGGCTTCCTGGACTACGTAAACTACTATTTAACTACTATGAACGTGCATATAGGCCTACCGGAATAAATGGTATAGGCTACCTTCACTGCGGCGTGGACTGGTATGCAGGGTCCGTTGGTGACGGCTGCTCTGTGGTAGAAATCTCCGCCTCCGATGACAGTGGGACCGAGATGAATCAGAAGGCTGAAAGCGTCAACCATCATTACATTATTACAATCATTAAGGCCTATTACATGGGCCCTATACGAGCATCAACACTAAAGGCATCAATGCGTCTACCATCAGGACACCGAACAGGGTGCATCCAATGCGGCTGTCGCAATCGCCGCTTTCCGTTCTTGCTGCTGCTGCTGCTGCTGCTGCTGCTGCCGAGTGCGACGTCACGTGTGTCACGTGAGAACGGTCTCTCACAGCGCCTACACGATCCCTTGACACAGCAGATTGGTTGTGAGAGTGGCGGATCAGTGTTGTGACACCATTTGGGGTTGTTGTATGTAGGCCCCACAGTCACTGGAAACGTTAATTCACATTAATTTCGGTTTCTCTTGCTTTATTGCATGGTCAGAAGGTCCCAACTTCTAACCATGCTCTTGCAGTGTGACTTCGATTTTCGAGTTAGCTGGCACTTTCATCATACAAGTATTGATTTGGGGTTGTTGTAGTTGGGCAGACACGGGCACGCCAATGTTCTAGTGTTGGTGCTGCTGCTGCTGCTGAAGATGATGATGACGATGATGGTGAATGGGAGTGGACGTGGAAATGTCTCATAGATCGGTTGTACACGTACGCTTCGCTGCAGGTCATCGCTACCAGGTTGAACCCGCTCGCTGTTACCAGAACTATGTACGACCTTCCGACACATCATGACAGCGTCAATCTTCACTGTAGAGTAGTATTATTAAAGCATTTTTGCAGTATAAGGACAGCTAGTTTTGATTGCATCTACAGCGCCTTCTATTTGCCAATTACGTTGACTCGGTTGGCTTGTTTAGCGTATAAATGGTTGCAGATAGGCACAGCCATGCTGCTTATCATAACAAGCACTGACGACGAGCTTCTTACGAATGTCAACATCGATGACCTTGAACGACTTTGAACCCTAAAAATATTGATTTTAAGTGATTTTTTGGCGATTTTTGGCTGCAAAAGAGTGAATTGCGACGAAATGGATAAAGATAAACTACGATTACCTGCGAACAAGAACTGCTATAGGCTTTTGCGCGTCTCGTGAGCTTTTCTCAAATTTCTTGTAATGCATTTTTGTAATCCCGAAATCCCGGGATTGGGACGCAGGGATCCCAGTCTCTAACTACGACTGTGTGATTTCACGTCAAATTGTGACCTCCAATTTTTTTCGATAAATTTCGCGAAAACTCTTACGAGTTTCCAACGTCAAAAATACTATCCACCAGCTCGTGGTGGAGGGGCTGAATTGAAACTTCTCATGAAGTCAAATTGTATTTTACATTCGTACCAAATATAGGTGTTACTTTGTTATTTCATCGACAACATCAATAGGATATATCTGCTCTATTATATTGAAAAGAACAGTAAGGAAAATCTAAATGTTCTATAGTAATACCACTACCAAAGCCCTAGATATACAATTTATTTTATCCAGAAAAACGACAAAAAATGTAACAAGACTAATTTATCGACGACGAAACTATTACATTAGTATTCACTAGACGGCGCCAACACAATCCTGTGTACATGAGTATGCTGCCGCCATCTGGGGAACACCAATTTGACGTTCTGTCACCGTAACAGTCGCTTATCCTTTAATGTTATTACTCGTCATAGCAGAATGCATCGCGCGCATCGCGCGTCTTAGCCATCGTTTAGGCGTCCGTCCGTCCGTCCGTCTGTCACCATCGGACTCGGCGAGAGCACTTTCCTATTGGTGGGTCAATGATGACCATGCGTCTATCTTGCACGGATACGGAGATACGGGGCCTTAAAAATTTTGGGGTCACGAGTTTGACCTTTTTGGGGTCACGTGACCTTATCGGTCACGTGACCATTCGACTCGGCATATGTGGTTTCCTATTGGTGGTCCATTGTAACCATGCGTCTATCTTGCACCGTAACGGAGATATGGGGAGCTCGGTGGCCGAGTGGTTAGAGTGTTGGACTCAGGTCAACTTCACCAGAGCGAGAGGTCCTGGGTTCGATTCCTGGACGGACCCCTCAAAAATTGCCAGGCCTCAGGACAGTCA
>Ga0056128_1012939_pt1 | contig 10146 bp, 4 predicted proteins | sample WorMetLIZISLAND2_FD_71113 | JGI IMG/M metagenome (GOLD analysis project Ga0056128, IMG submission 71113) | Marine gutless worms symbiont microbial communities from Max Planck institute for Marine Microbiology, Germany - Olavius geniculatus... ... | reverse complement strand
GATGATGGACGCTAGGTGGCAGAAAAGGCTGACTGAAAGTAGTGGGTCTTTAAGTGACGTCTGAAGGTAGCCAAGGTTTGACACTGACGAATTTGAGGAGTTAAGGAGTTCCAAATTTTCGGTGCAGAAACATGAAAAGAACGAGAACCAAAGGATAAGTTATGCCGTGGAATTGCAAGTAACTGACTGGTAGAAGAGCGCGTGGACACTGAGAATTTATGATACTACAGAAGATCAGTGAGGTAAGGTGGATGGCCACTGTGCAGTGTCTTATAAGTTGAGGTGGCGAGTTTAAATCTTATTCGCCATTCAATGGGTAGCCAGTGGAGTTGTTTGAGAAGTTCAGTCGATGAAGAAGAACGATAGGCCTGCTGCGTTACGACTCTGGCAAGTGCGTGCTGTACTCGCTGAAGGCGAGATATGTGCTTCTGTGGACACCCGAAAAGGATCGAATTCGCATAATCAAGCCTTGCCGACATCAAAGCAGAAGCAACAGCTATGGCCATAGAACGATCCATCGATGGACGAATTTGTCTAAAGGAGCGTATGTGGGAAAAAGAGGACTTGGATATTGCCTTAAGGTGAGGTCCCAAGGTGAGATTAGAATCAAGTGTAACCCCGAGAATCTTGATTGTGTCAGAAAACTGTATCGCAGAATCCGCTATTTTGACAGAAGTAAGAGAAGACATGGTTTTTAGACGCTGAGCGGTGCCAAAAAGTATAGCATCCGATTTAGATGGGTTGAGTGCCATGCCGTTTTCACAGAACCAGACATGTAGTGAGCTCAGACACGACTGAAGTGTGATGAGCTCATTGGAATAATTGATAGGCGACAAAGCGACACTGAGCTGCGTATCGTCTGCATATTGCTGCTGAAAGACCTGGTGAGATTTGGCGATGGTTGACAGAGGAGACGCATATGCAGAAAACAGTAGTGGCCCCAGGACGGATCCTTGGGGTACACCAACAGAGCATGAAGTATGGGCAGCCAGTTCGTAATTCTATCACTCTGTGTCCTAGCAAAATGATTTCTGCTGTTTTGGATGTGTGACTTGGTCGCCCTTACACAGTAATGTAAACTGGTAAGTTTTTTATATTTAATTGAGTATAATAAATAATACAGTGTAAATATAAGGAATCCAACGCATAACGTAATGAACGGCAGAGCATGTGGGCCACTGGAGTGATTTGTCTAGATTAACCGACGTTCGGCGATAGAACCAATTTCGTCCAGTGGCGAATAATGTCGGCGCTTCTTGTTGCAATTAGCAAACATTTACTATTGCTGCTGCTGCTGCTGCTGCTGTTCCAATGATGATGATGATGATGATAATGTAGCTATTATGGATCACAGAATGGCAAAACATCTTACAACAGTTTTTTAAGCATAACATCCTTAGTACAAGGTTTTTAACTGCTACTTAAATATTTATCTCGTTACAAAATAACGTCCACCAAAGAAATGCATATGCTATAAATTAACTGTCCATACTTTGTGAACAAGATTCAATTCAGTGAAGGGAGTTTTTTCCGTTTTTCTCGAAATCATCGACAACCGATTGCCATTCTGCGCTCGTTACGTGCGACTAGTACCGATGCCGCCTATAGTGCCGAATGATTTCGGCATCCTTTTCTTTCGGCGTCCTTTTCTTGATTCTAAAACAGCCAGCCTCATTGCAACTTCCATCGTTCACTCCAAACTTGACTACTGTAATTCTCTATACTATAATTTTCCTAAGTCTCAATTAAATCGTCTTCAACACATCCAAAACTCCCTTGCTCGTGCTGTCGTCAGAGCTCGTAAATTTAGTCATACCACTCCTATTCTTAAATCTCTTCACTGGCTCAAAATAAATGAACGTATTGAATATAAAATTCTCTCTCTTACCTTTAAACTTCTCCGTACCATTCAACTTCTTTACCTGTATAACTTAATCTCTCTCCAGCCATCACGTAACACTCGATCTGTCGTTACTCTCGCTCGTCCACTTACTCATTACTCCTTTAAAATTACCAGTCGTTCCTTTCGCTATGCATCACTTCATCTCTGGAATCAACTCCCCCACTCAATTCGTCAGCCACGTCTTGATCTGTCTCTTCCTGACTCACCATACTTCCGTGATCATCTCACCTCGTCAGTGTCACCATCACCATTCTTGTCATCCATCACCCCATCATTCTTTCATTCCAGTCTCAAAACTTTTCTTTTTCTCAAATCCTATCCTCCATAGACATCTGGCACTCCTTCGGACTGACTAGAGGGCTATTCGGACCTGCTCACGGTTTTTATTTTTACTTTTTTTCAGTTTTTTTTCCTAAGTTTCAGTTTTCATTATTATTCTTTATTTCTTACCTTTTCAGTTTTTCTTTCTTATTTTAGTTTTCTTTACTTCAGTCATTTTTCTAATTTTGTCATTTTTACATTTAACACTATATTTATTCTCAGTATCTCTCATTTCATTTTTCTTTTAAACATTTCAGTTCTTTTGAGTTTATGTGCTAGATTAAACTGACAGTTTGTTTTGTCAGTTTTTGAGTGCAAATTCTCCATTGTATTGTATTGTATTGTGTAATTAGCAAGCATTTACCACTGCTGCTGCTGCTGCTGCTGCTGCTGCTGATGCTGATGATGATGTTGACACTGTGTGACGCTGTTTGTGCAGAGGAGTTGTCTAACATGGGCGTGCGGCTGCGCCTGTACGGCTGTGAGCGCATGCGACGTGAACGAATGATAGGAGAGTGCATCGTCAGTTTCTCGTCTCTACCGGCTGCGCTCGACTACCCGCTGGAACAGTTCTTGACGCTCGAGCCTCGCAGCAACCTCACCGTACGTCATTTCCTCACAAACTATACGGTGTTTCGTAATAAGGGACCTTTTTGTTTATCATAGTTCACTCAAATGATGATCAATTTACATAAAATTTTTACCTGTTGTAGCTAAATAATTACTAATTCAAAAAATTTTTTAACGAAATATGGCAGTTGATTAAATATTTTTTGCTAAGCGTGATGTAACGCTTACGTCATAATATGTCACGGGTACAAGCTCGCTAGTCTCAACTGGTGCTGACAGTTGCTACCTTGCTTTGATGGTGAAAAATCTGGTTCGTTGATGACAAATTTTTGAAGTTTTACAGTTGCAGCCACAAAAAAACGTGCAAAGCGATCGCATTTACGTGTCTGTGAGAATAGCTGGACTTTCACACATTCGAGCAAAACAGTGCACTATCACACCGAGCTTGCAAAATGGTTGCGTTTTTAAATCGCGAGACGCCTGATTTCATGTCCCATTGTCCCCATGTTGCTCACTGCTGACATGATAAACACCTTTCATTAGCGAACCAGATTAAGTTCACCATCAAAGCAGGGTAGCAACTGACAGCACCAGTTGAGACAACCAAGCTTGTACTCGCGACACATTTTGACATCAGCATTACGTCACGACTAGCAAAGAATATTTAATCAATTGCCATATTTAGTTTAAATATTTTTAAATTAGTATTTTTTCAGCTACAGGTGGTAAAAATTTCATGTAAATTGATCATCATTTGAGTGAATGAAAAAAAACAAAAAGGGGTCCCTTTTTATGAAACACCGTGTAGAGATGCCCGTGGGAATGGGATTCCCAGTGGGAATGGAAATCTCATGAGAATGGAAATTGATGACAAAATTGGGAATGGGAATGAGAAAGAATTTGTATGGGAATGGGAATAGCTATTATTCCCAAAAAAATAAATTACCATCGGCATGGAAAATAACATGCACATATAAGCGTTCTGATTCGAGTACCATTACAGGCTGCGCGGTAGCGCAGCACTGTCGTAATGATGACCAGCCACTTCAATGGGAAACTCCAAAATTTGACCCCCCGCATATCCCAAACCGCTTAATTTTTCCGAACGAAAATTTGCACAGATGATTATGTCTGGCATATCTCCTGATATGCAAAAGTTCAAGGGGGGCTTCCCCACGAATAGGTGAAATATAACGCTTGCGTGACTTTTTGTATCTTTCCTTCCCTTCTTTTTTTCATGCTGTCCTCTACAGGAAAAACGAGTGAACTGATTTTAACGCACGATGGCTCATATGACGCGGTTTCGCGCAAGGAAGTGCCTTTTGGGGGTTACAAAATTTATATTCAACACTTTAGCCTATTTTTTTCGCAAAAATATGAAAAATTACAATGGCGCCTATGGCGAAAATTAAAAAAATTCTTTAAACCGTCATAACTCCGGCTATGTATAAGATAGAGTCGTAATTTTTGGTTTAAGGGTATGGTTTTCGGGGTCGGCCAATTTAACGGTGTCATCTATATTTACCCCCGATCGACCCCCGTTGCAATGGCAACGAAATTTGCGACGAAAATTGGCTATAGCTCGGCTTATGTAAGAAATATCTGCGAAATTTTTGCGTCCGTTTGAGGGTTTTCGGTGATGGGCCATCGAACGCTGTCAACCGAATCTTTCCCCGAGCGACCCTCGTTGCCGTGGCAATGACATTTGGTACATAATAAGTTAGAACTGGGCTTATGTGAGAGATAAATCGAAGATCTTTGCGTCAGATGAAGGGTTTCCGAGGTCGGGCTATTTTGGTATTGGCAGTGCACAATTATTCGAAAGCGCACACACTCACCCCCGGAAAAATCGTACGTTAAATATACGAAAAATCGTTATTATTTAGCAACAAAAACATTTATATATTTTCTAACATTCTATAATAAACTAATCAGACGTTAGATTAGTATGACATTCTAAAAATTAATGACAGAATCGCTTAATTCGAGCGCTACAAGCGAGATAGGACACCCGTCCGCTTTGAACGTAAATTGATAGAAAATCCATAGAACTAAGCAAAGTAGCCCGTATTCCAAGATAAAAGCAATTTTAAATTTACTTTACGCACAATAAAATAAATAAAATGCTGGCGAATAGTAGGGTTTGGAGACAAAACAGACGGATTTTGAGTCGTTAAATTTAGCCGAAGTTGATAGTATTTATGACGACGCCAGCTGCAGACAACGTTGGTGCTAGTATTGGATCAATTTAAATTATTATTGTGGTCAAAAAACAGTACGCGTCAAAAAGACTTATGTGAGGTCAACGGGTATATAGTGTGGACATATAGAGCCATATGTCAGACATATGACGGGCCAAAGTGCTGAAGCAGGAACGGCAGTCTATATCTACTACTGTGGCCGTTCTCAGGCCAGACGAATAAAGAACCAAGTCAGCTGCGTGATCGGCAAGCGTAAATTCTCCAGTGTCCTGTGCGGAATATGCATGAACGTATAGCCCCGCGTGGCAAATGTGCGTCACGCTATTAACTCAATCCCGCGCCGATATGTTGCATGCACTTCAAGTTGCGGCAAGGTTTAACTTTGGATCGAAATCGTAAGATAATTAAGCAGTAGCGTAAAATATAACCAAAATTTATTCAAATACTGGATATAGGCTAATAAATAGAACGTGGATTTTAAAAACCAGCAAACAGTGAGGAAAATAATGGAAGACTGCAGACCGACCAATATTTTATCGTAAGCGTTTAGCCCATGTGTAAAATAGTGTAAAAATAAGTTCCATAATTAATGCTTATGCCGCCAAACAGCATAAATTACATTAAAACGTTGTTTAGATTAAAAACGAAATGCTAAGCTAAAATCTGATGAAACCGCAAAGGAAATACGAAACCAAATCGCAACGAAGTAGAAAAGCCACAGTTTCGATAGGTCGTAGAACTAAAAAAATATACCTGTATGGGAGTAAATAATTATTTCGTCATTTGATTACGGCGTAATGAACAGTACCAGCGTATAGCCGATAATAATATGCAGATAGAGCTGGCGAGTAAATTGGTGGTCTAGTACGATTTAGCTTGATTAACGCGACGCGTTGATCTCCGTCAACGGATGTGGACCTACTGTACGCAGAACCCGGTTGGTACTTGAATGGGTCACTGTCGCCAGACTGGTAAACCATTTCGGTACGTAATCAGGGTCAACTCAGCCTGGCCATCCCTCTGTGGATAGGTGCGGTGAGTACTATTGAAAGCTGGTCGTAAACAAGCACACCGCGCGATGTTTTAGCTCAGTATCCGTGGTCATCCCGCAGTGTAAACTGGAGTCTGGCTGAGGCCTGAGGAAACTAAAATCAGCGCCGCCACTGGGGAAGAATTTCGCAGTTTAGTTTCGTTTTGTGTCATGATCTTTATGAGACGTGTGCTGAGAGATTTTGGTGCGGTGAAATTTCATGCAGCACGGCGACTCACGGGCCAGTTTGTCAAGTCTATCTCGCAGTGACAGCGGCTCATCCGGTCAGTCGATGGTTCACGGAGGCATGCCCGAGCTGTTCCTGGGGCTGGCTTACAACGGCACGACCGGACGTTTGTCGGTGCAAGTCATCAAAGGCAGCAACTTCAAGAACTTGGCAATGAGTCGCGCACCAGGTTAGCTAGCAGTCGCTCTTATTCTTTAAGGCGCGTACAGAGCGACGTAACTGAACTGAACTGATCAATGGGTGAGTTCAGTTTAGTTCAGTTCAGTTAGTGACGTCGCACTGTACGCGCCTTTATGTGTATTTTTGCATGTTTATTCGATAATTTAAAGGTAAGATAAGCAAAAAGTCTAGCGCTTGATACAGGGACAGTTACGTCAGTTACGCTGTAATATCGCACTGCTTACACGAGTCAGACTCGTGTCCAGAAGCGCTTTAGAATCTCGAAGCGGCACCGCTGTCTGATTGACGTAAACTATAGTGGTATAGAACTGTAACGTGACGCCCTAATGTTGTTGGTTGTTGGGCAACCTTTGGGTCGTAGGGCGTACAGACGCTTGGTTGAGTGGCGTCTCCAGCTTGCCACGCCCGTGTCGGTAGATCATCGGACGCGCTATGAACCGCAAACTGGGTTACAAATTTTTCTCTTCTCAAGTCGTCGACGATAGATTCAGCTTCCGGTGGCAGCGACTCTGCACGGTCTTCAACTGATGCTACATCTCCCAGGTCGCCGTCTCCTTGATGGTGCTGCATCCGGTAATACACTCCGTCTCCGACCGCCACCACTCCGTCTGACTCTGGCATTCTCTCTGGGTCAAATCGGGCCCATGCTCTCGCAAAGTACTCCAGTCACGGCCTTCATAGCCTAACCGCGGCTGGTCATCTCCCCCAGTGGCCATTAAGAACACAGATAAAAAATGCAAAAGTTTATTAACGAACAAAAGTGCATAAAACTGCATAAACAGTGCTACACATATACACGGACTATAGAGGCCCAATGAAAATAACGAAGTAGTCAATACTGCAGTTTTAAATCAACAAACTTAAACTACTAATTAATCGTCAATAGACCTATAGAACAGCTTATATTAGATTCCAATTATTGCAGTAGTACAGCCAGGCCAAACCCCAGGCCTCTACCCCGTCCTAATTCGCACCGCACACTGCGGTCAGTATACGTGCTACGCACCTGTTGTCAGTACGAGGCTATATATCAAACTGCCGCAGCTCGCTTTTTTTAATAAGTTTCTGGATGAGGAAAGTGAGGATACTCGCGAGGAATGAGGCGAGACGAGGACGCTCGCGAGGAGTCAGAATCCTCGCGACAAACAATTAACGAGGTGAAGTGAGAATACTGGCGAGGAATGAAGATCCTTGCGAGAAGTGAGGTGAAGCGAGAACGCTGGCGAATAATGAGGATACTCGCGATAAACAACGGACAGTTGAAGCGAGACGGTCAGTAAAAGAAAGAAAAAGAAACTTCTAGTGTCGGTATGCGGACTAACCTGGCCACAATTGAAAGCACAAATTTTATTAATGAAACAATCGACAAAAATAATTTTAAAAACATATAAGTGGCGGGACTCGCCACCAAACTATAGCGCATTACACGTGTTTAAAGCTATATACTTCTTTTCTTATTTTTTTTACCGCGTAAGACGTAAACGGAGAAATATTGCTTTCTTCTACAAGTTCTAGTCAGGTTTAGGAACGCCGAACATTTCTTGCACGGGGTGTAATAATTGTAGGTCTATTGCATTATTGAGCAGAAACTCATCCATAGTTTAGAGGCACACGATGCAAACATAAAGATAGGCCTACTGTCTGCACTCGTATTCTCGTTAGGTTGATTCATGGTCTCTTCGGAGATCTGCAGCCTGTCTAATGAGCCAATCAGCTTCATCGTTTAAAAAGCTTAGGTCTTGGACGGCAGTGTCTGGTTCGACAAAATCTGCCCGCGGGTTCTAATTAACGGCATCTCGCAGAGTTTATGGAAAGGTTCAGAACGTCAGATGACTGTTCGCAAAAATCGATAACTTACAACGAATTCGCAGCATCCTCAGAGACATTTCAAGATGTTGTACAGTTTGTTGTTCGACCCGTTGTCCGGTTCGAACTTTGTCATTGTATATAGGTTTCAACACGGTTTAAAGTGTATCATGCGAGTATAACGAAACTTATACACACTGCATTCACCGTGTTGAAACATACTCATTTCACGACCGTGCATGTGATCGATGGTGAGTTCTGTCTGATAATGGGTGTCACGTTTCGGTCGTCGCGCTTGAGTGGAGTGAGATTATGGGCTGCGATAATAACACTCCAGACGCTGCAGTGAGAGATAGGTGACGCAAGTAGTTCATGAATTAAGTACGATCAAGCGAGACAGCATATAGGCCTACCGAACGCCTGCAGTGCAGAGAAGCATGCATGGACTCCTGATGCAAATCACCGCCGTTAATTAAACATGACCGATCGGCGTCGCATTGTCACCGTGCTTATTGAATTGGCGCGCGATGTTTTTATGTCGGACAGCCCTAGAGACGTCAGCGAGTGCGCATGCGCAGCTGGCTGTCGAAACGGACGCAGGTGGTTTTCGTTGATCGCAGACACCATTCAACGTTTATGAGATTGGCGTAAATAACAGCTAAGCCTATAACTTCGTCGTCGTCGTTCCTTCTGTGCATACAGAACAGCGACGATTGCGATGATCACTTGGAACGATCAATCATTCCAGCAGACAGTCTTTTACAACTGGCTTGCCACCGCAGACGCTGCCGCAAGACGGCTTTGTTTCTTTGGTCATGTTGCAAGGATGGACGACTCGCAGGATACGTTCAGAGCCCTACATACGTCGATACGCGGGCTTCCTAAAGACCAGAGGCGTCGCCCAAATCGCCCACATCATACCTGTCTACAGACTCTGGAAGCTGATTTCCAGACGCTCAACCACAGACTCGGATCGGCGTCGCGACACGCCCAAGATCGAGGACGGTAAAGGCAGTTACTGTTAGCGGGTGTTGCAAATTCCAGGGCTGCGATTTAGTCCGTCATTTACATGGTTCTGTGTTTGACAAAACCTGCATTATTAGTCGCTCGCGAGTGCCATACAAATAAAACTAAAACGAAACTAAAACTCACGTGAACTTTTGTTTTAGGCACTTTTGCGGTGCTGCATTTATTTGAAACAAAATCGCGTGCGAGTTTTAGTTTCAGTTTTAGTTTTACACGTGTGGCAGTCCTTAGTCCACATTTGCCGTTGTCCGCTGAGGTATCACAGGCTTATCGAGTGGCTGCAGTTACAGCGATGACTACTTGAGTTGATAGACGAAAGCGAATGCATCATCTGCCTGGCGACACCGGCTGGTGACATTTCTAGTCCGACGATATTCCTCGGTGCTTCAGTCGAGTCGAGTCGTAGCATCCGTCATCGTTTCTCGGCCGTCGAGTCAAATAAATTAACAGATTACTGGTTAATTCCCCGGCACTGGCAGCTGAGCTCTGTGCTGATTATTGGGCGACTGATTGAGTGATTGGGAGCCAGACATGTCCCCTTGGACATGTTCCCCCGCCCGGACGTTTCCCCCTGCTTTTCGAGTGCCTAGGACGTTTCGGGTGATCCTAATCCTCGGGGCGGGGCGGATCGTCGGGGCGGATCAAAATACAGTCTGAATCCTCGGGGCGGATCATATACGGTTCACGAATTCTCGAAGCGATCGCATGGCCTCGGATCAACTCGGGGCACACTTTATAAAACTCGGATCAAGCTGTGCTGGCAAAAGATTCATTATCATATCCATTAACGGCAATCACAAAACATCAAGTATAACATCGACTGACTAGATATATGTACACCACCTAAAACTGCAACTCTCAG
>Ga0056128_1012937_pt1 | contig 10148 bp, 7 predicted proteins | sample WorMetLIZISLAND2_FD_71113 | JGI IMG/M metagenome (GOLD analysis project Ga0056128, IMG submission 71113) | Marine gutless worms symbiont microbial communities from Max Planck institute for Marine Microbiology, Germany - Olavius geniculatus... ... | reverse complement strand
GGCCAAATGATGTATGTTTGTAATTAAAGTTGGTGTTACGTACTACTAATAAGCGAAATAAATAACATGAAGCCATTGTTTGCAGCAACTATGGTTTATTGTACATTCCACATATATCGCCACATAAATTAACAAATAAATCCGAATATCAAACAACCCAAAATCTAATTTGGAATTCGAACAAATCGAACAAATACCGAATAATCGAATATTAGATTACATCGCTAATCAATACAGCATATAACAGAGGGCCATTTCCAATATCATCAAAAATTTTTGTAGGCATCAACGTATAATCAAACTTTCATCTAGCGATATATCATTAACTGGCAATAAAGAAATCAGTATCAAAACTAATGGTAAATATGATCATGAAATACGCACCTGGTGGTATATCTCGACACACGTTAATAAACATTTCCGAGTCATCTCCAGTCACAACCTGATGAGATGAGCTTGTTTTTATCAATCGACTGAGGTCTATCATAAGTCCGTGTGAATCATAGACATAGCACATTGCTTCAACAGTATGAGTCGATGGTGACTGACAGGCCACCGTGCTATACCACTCAAAGTATGTATGACATGCATATTCTTCAAGAAACTCTGGATAACCCTACACAAAAAAACACACATCCAAACAGACATGTTAAATAGTTCAGAAAATGTACATACAGTAACATTACCAAGGTGAAGATTCTAGTAGCTTTAACAGAGAGCGGTGTAAAAACTTTACTGTGCTTTATTTTACTGTGCTGTTGTTTAAATCCAATCAAGAGTATTCAATCTTAAATGTCCTGAATAGTTAGTAAAATCAGCAAGGTTATAAAACATAACCAACTGCACTTCAGTAACCGACACAACTCAATGCAAATAAAAACTGAGCAAATTCTGATAAATAAAATGAGACAAACAATAAATATTATTTTAAATAAAAACTTACCAAAGTTTTGCCACACTTAAATATGACAAATGTCATGTGCGTATCTACACCACATTGACTGCCATTCAGCTGCAGTATTAATTCTTTTGTTTCAGGATTTTCAGTCAATATGCTATCACTGAAATCTTCCACAGCATTACCAACTGACTGTCCATGACTACCGCTTATCAAGCATACTGAAGAATTGGCTCCACAGTCGACGGTGGACAAATTTAGAGGTCGACATAAGCTGATCAGATACTGTGAAACAGAGCCATTGGCATATCGTCTGTTATACTTCCAGGGCAAACTGCAAAGAATACAGAGCATCATAAAAAATACCACCCTTCACAAAAAAAACTCAGCTGTAGGCTTATAACCACAGATTTCTGCAGAACAGCAATTTGCTAAATTACAGTACTGGGTACAGTAAATAGTTGTTGCTAACGTGGCGCAACGATAACGCATTTCATCCGATCAACAAAGTTACTCCACATCGGGGCAGGATAGTACTTGGATGGGTGACTGCCTGTGGGCAGGTAAAGCATCTCGATATGTAACCAACTGCCTAGGTCAACTCAGCCTTCCATCCCTCTGGGGTAGGTAAATCGAGTACCAGCCTATCTGGCTGGGGTTAAGGCGAGGCACGTTCACCTGTGTCGGGTGGCAGATAACACTGTGTGATCCCATACGGCGGGTGACGCTCCGTAACTCTCATGGGTTTCCCATGAAAAGCTATAGCATTTAACCGTTATGCAGTTTAGGTTTGAGAAAAGTATAAAACAAAAACTAAAACATGACACTCGTCTCAGAAAAACGTGAATATGCAAAGCAAATCAACCAAAAATTTACTAATACTATACGGGAAACTGGCTGTTTGTTTCTTTCTGGCCGAAACGAACAGGCTTCAAAAACATATCAATAAATAAGAAAGTACGGCTTACATGACAGAGTCAAGTGGCTCAAAATTAAACCGCTTCCATTGGCAACTATTTGCAAATGTTGCGGGTTCTAAACAAACACATAAAAGTGCAGTAAAATACAATATAAGCGTCATAACTTGTGAACTAACTACACACTACGTCATGTGAGTCAACGCAAAATGTAAACAAAAACAAACGAAACGGTCTGCCGAAAGCACGGACTGGCCCTGGGACGAATGATTGCCGGTGTCATGGGCTCAGCTAACCGCCGGGCTGAGTTTATCAGAGAGGAGAGGCGCGTCTGGTAACTTAGCCGCTCCAAGCGGCTGGCAGCTGCTACACTACATGATTGGGTGGAAGTACAGCACACTTGGTATTTTGTGTTTGGTATTACTATGTATTTTTTCATTTCATTAGCTTTTTTCTTTTGTGTTTTTATGCACTACGTGTACGATTTTGATATTAAATGAATAAAATAAGTAGCGTAGCAGCTGCCAGCCGCTCTCAGCGGCTAAGTTACCAGACGCGCCTAAGGTGGGCTTAGTGGGCTGACTTTACGAATTAATGATATTATCAATGTAATCAATCCAGTGAATCCACCATAAACTCCAGAGTCCAGATTACTTTTCTTTTATTAGTTTACTGCTGATATTTCCCGAGTGTGACCACGGTACTTTTCTGGCTGTTGTCTTATTCATTATTATTGTGTTTATGGGTAGTTAATTCCAGCCTGAATGGTAATTTGAGCACACGTAAGGTGGGCTCAGCTTACCAAGCGGGCTGACTTTAGCACGGGACGAATAAATGATATTATACATGTAATTTACCGACTATGCTGGCATTACCTGACTAATTAAAGCATTTTACTGGTTGCATTATTCATTATCCTTCAGTACTGCGTCACGATGTTTGAATTTGAAAAGGCGTATACCAGCAACTACTGTCATAAAAAATTGAACTAAAAAAAATCCGAAGACCATGATCTTGTCGTCAAGACAAAAAAATAAGCTTCTTACTTACTTATTTATGAAAATTCTGCAGATAATATGATTTCACTGATGATTGTGAGTTGTCATATAGGCAACTTACAAGTTACAACTATGAGCAAACTTAACACTGACAGCTAAAGCTGCATTCAGCTGTGTATAGAACAATCTTTAAACAGAGAACAAAACTCTTTTAACTACTTTTCACAATCACATTTAAAGAAGAATTCAAATTTCCAGCCTTGTTTTGTCGAATGGGCTCAGATTATTTTTAGCTCTTGATCACAAAATCAATAAAACTAATAATAAGTTCATTTATATGTGGCACCTAAAAGCAAAGCCACTAGGTGCCACAGCATCAATGGTATAACCAATTTGCCCTACATTTTCATTTGAATATCAATATATGTAATCAGAAAAAAATAGTGAACTGATCAAGTTACATAACTTTTCACAAAGGTGTTACAACAATGACATTTCGTCCTGCTAATTGTCTGCTAGTAACTAGAAATCGCTATCAAAAACCTTCTCTAAAATGAAAATACTATAAATTAGTGATGACTCGATATCAGCATTTCAATTTCGATACAATATTGATATTTTACAAAATATCATGATATCGATATTTTGAATAATAATAAGTATGTAAATTTTATACAAGCTCGGGAATAAGACGTGAACATTGAACAAGGCAGCAAAGATAATTAAACTGTGTCTCTGGATAAACATGTAAACTTATAATTACGACTTAAGTAAATTACGACAACAACGAACTTGTAATCTTTTTTTCAGTAATGCGCTGTAGTGAAAAATCTGTAGCAAATATCGCAAAAATGTGGAAAATATCGCAAATAGCACAATATTTTTGAACGCGATATACCGCAATATTTTTGAAATATTGCGATATAATGCGATATTTGAAATATTGCGACATAAAAAAAAAATCAATAATTTTTCTGACAATATGATACGATATGTCAATATCGAAAACAATATATCAATATTTTTGATATACCGAGTCATCACTACTATAAGTGTAACAGAATACATCATGCCCAGTATATATCTGAAACACTGACAATAACATTGTTTTGCAAGGCATAATGTCAGAGCTGGAATAACCTAGATTTTTTGTATTTTTTATGTCGCACTGTACAAAGAAAAGTAATTTGAGCAAAGCTCACAAGACGCACGACAGCCTTAGCAGTTCCCACTCGCAGATTGTCTTGGTCTATCTCCAGCCATTTCGTCGTTCACTCTTGAAACGTGCGCTGCAGCCGAAAATCGCAGAAAAATCACTGAAACCCCCAATTAAAGGGATTCAAGGTCATCAATGTAGACACTGTTAAAAAGCCCATCACTAGTGCTTGTTATGATAAGCAGCATGTGTGCGCATATCTGCAACCTTTTACATGATCGATGAGCCAATAATGATGAAATAACCACTTTTTAGAGATAACCCTCTTTGACGCCCGCGTGCACAGACCTCCTTGAGCCTAAAGGGTTAGGACTTGGATTTCTAACGTTTAATGCTGAAAAATTCATATGCAGGTTTTCTTGGTCTATCTTTAGCCATGTCGGCGCAATTCACTCTTAAAATGTGTGTCGCATCCCAAAATCATGAAAGGAAGTTCAAGGTCGTTCAACATCATCGATGTTGACATTGACGTTGACAGCCCTAGAAAGCATGTCTCTAGTACTTCTTATAATAAGCAGCATGTCTGTGCCCACCTGCAACTATTTTTTATCGCTAGTCAAGTCAATAGCGGTAAAATAAGTACTTTTAACGTGAGGGTACCCCTTTTTCATGCACTAGTTCAAGGTGAACCCCCTCACCCAGAGGCTCAAAATTTTGTCACGAAAAACTAGAGTCTTTAGAGCAGCCCACAGTGAAGATCTTGTAATCCTAGCTTGCAGCGTTTTGACACAGATCAAGGGTGTGATGGACGGACGAACTGACGAACGCCTAGATGACAGCTAAGGCACGCGAAGCATTACATGCTGCCGCACGTAACATCCAAACACAAAACTGTAAACCAGAAAATCCTATACCCGATTCACCATTGCATCTTTTTACTTGAGTGAATGATGCATCATCTAACATCAAAACTCAAAAAATCTCAATTAAAATATGATGCAAATTATTTGTATTACTAAAGTTAACAAAAAACAAAAACCTACAACTGGCAACTTTGAGGGTTTTAACCTAAAAATCTCAGTTTTTAAAACCATTTTTCCAGCCCTGAATAATGCAAGTATTGCCAAACTTACACTACACAAAATAATCCCTTAAAAGTACACTGTAAAACCAGCATTAGCAAATAAATGCAACTTGCCTGTCAGTGAAAACAATCATTTAAAAATTGACTAAAGTAAGAGAAATTGGGAAACAATCGCTAAAGCAGTAGGTAAATGTGTACTACAACATTTTGCACAACTATCTGTTACAAAAATTCGCACATGCAAATGAGACACATCCATCTGGCTGTTAGGTAACACACTGCAAAGTAAGTCACAACATGAAAATGCATGCAACCGTAAAGAACACAACATTTCACAACCCAGTATTTACATAACTAACGGCACACATTAACAGACTCAGTGTACATGGTCTGTAATGTACGTAAAAACTGGAAATTACTTTCAGATAATCAGATAATGAACAACAAACAGCAAATAACTGTCACAAGCCATCTATTAAAAAATGTTGTGTTTTTTGCCTCAGTGCATTGTATTTCTTCAGTGCCTTGCCACTGATGTGTGTCAACAGAAAAGTTGACGCTAATTTCAAAAACTGAAAACATTGTCGTAATCGATCTCAAATTGTCACAGCAGAAATTTTGTTAACAGCAATTAAGCAAAGAATGCAAATGCAAAAATGAAATCATCATACCCAAGCTGTACTGTACTACACGTCTCACATCTACAAACACGAAATTTGAGCTAATGCTCACAAGACGCGCGAAAGCCTATAGCAGTTCCTGTTCGCAGGTAATCTTAGTCCATCTCCATCCATTTCATCACAATTCACTCTTTTGCAGCCAAAAAATCACTTAAAATCAATCAAGGTCATCGACGTTGACATTCGTAAGAAGCTCGTCGTCAGTGCTTGTTATGATAAGCAGCATGGCTGTGCCTATCTGCAACCATTTACATGCTAGACAAGCCAACAGAGGATAAATAACCACTTTTTACAGGGGTATCCCTCTCTGACACCCACGTGTGCAGGCCTCCTTGAATCTAAAGCGTCCTGACTTGGACTGCTAAAATCTACATTCCATGCTAAAAATTTTATACGCAGGTTGTCTTGGTCTATCTCCAGCCATTTTGGCGCAATTCAATCTTGAAATGCGTGTAGCAGCGCAAAATTGCGAAAAAAATTCACTAAAACCTGCTACTTTGGCGGTTAAAGGTCATGTCATTCAAGTTCATCGATGTTGACATTTCTAAGAAGGTCGTCGGCAGTGCATGTTGTGATAAGCAGCATGTCCGTGCCATTCTGAAACCATTTTTTTATGCGCGATTACTTGTCTCACCTATGGCCAAAATTTGGGTGTCTTAACATTTATAATTTTGTCGTTGTAATATATACCAGCAATTGAGGAGAAAGTCATAATTCTAGAGTAGGCTACAGATAAGAAAAGTTTGCAGATGCTTGAAATCGATGAAGTTCGATATTTTATTTACTGCTATGTATATGTATACATCGGCCATAGCATAACGTGTTGCATAGCGCCACCTTGTGTCGCAACTTGTGTCGCAGCCCGAAATTGCCAAAAAATCCATAAAACCCCCTATTTTGGCGTTCAAGGTCATTGAATTCGGCGCCAATCGAGAGCCAGTGTACGACTTCCTATTAGTGATTAATAGTAACCTAGGCCAGGGTTTTCAATAGCGGACGTTTGGGCGTAAATACGCCCAAAAATGTCAGCCCGTACGCCCAAATTTTAAGATGTGGACGTCACGACGTCCAAATCAATTTGCTTCTTATTACGTTTATTTGTTTATAATAAGCTGGAAGTTGAAGACAGAATCAGTTTTTCAATGTTTCGTTAGTTCAATAATTTTCGCTGACTGTCGTGTTTCTGAATACTTCATTTCATGAAGACGTGGCACTGCAATCATATTAATTTATTCTGTGAACAGTTCTGATCCAGAAACTGCAACTTTTGTTTTGCATAAAGCTACTAAAATTAAAATGTTGCTTGTTTTTACAAGAAAGCCCAGCTATCCTAGGGAAGATGCGCTACAGATGTAGTGTTACAGTTTATATAGTTCCTGTTGCACTACTGACCTTCCAGGTCATCCAAGGTCAATAATTTTCATGTCATTTGAAAGCCAAAATGTGACTTCCTATTAGTGATTAATAGGTAACTTGGCGTTCTCTCACCGTTTCTGAGATACGGCTACTTATAGCTTGAAATTTTCCTTTAAAAATTGCGGCCAAACCGCTGCAGATGGAGACATGGTTACTATTGACAGCCTATAGGAAGTCGCCAGTGCCCGTCCGATAGTACAATCGCCGACCCTCTACGACTTACCGTTTTGTCACAATACCGCACGATTGGCATACTATAGTGCGTTATGACTTTCCAAGGTCATCCAAGGCTAATGATTTTCATGTCATTTAAAAGCCAATGTGCGACTTCCTATTAGTAATCAAGCTAGGCCCTATCTCGCACCGTTTAACCACAATACATCCATGACAGACAGACCGACAGACAGACGACAATTGTGTCATAGACGCACTATTCAGCATGGCTGTAGCATGTAAAAACCATGACCTATGTTGGTGGAGCGTAAGTGATGCATATGTAGTAATTAAAATATTGTTTTGCATTAAGTTTTTGCTTGATTTTTCTTGTAGGCCTACTGCATGACTTCCAGATTTTCTACACTGACGTCCAAATTTTTTAGCTTGGAAGTCATGACGTCCTAAAAATTTGGGTCTATTGAAAACCCTGACCTAGGCCCTATCTTGCACCGTTACTGAGATAGAGCAACTTATTGGCCAAAAATAGCAAATTTTGCCCACCCCCTCTCATTTAGTGCCCTCGTTAGGGGTGACCCCCTTAAAATTTATGGTAAAGCTTTACGGTTCCTGAAACTAGAGTCTTCCAGGCAGTCGAAGGTAAAGATTTGGTGATCCTAGCTTGCACCGTTTTTGACCGATCCACTCGTGTGATGGACGGACAGACAGATAGACAGAATTGCGATGACTAAGATGCGCTGAAAGCAGTAACTGCTTTCACGTGTAAAAACTGAAAATGCGACACAGTCCGTCACTAACAGAATTTTCTTCAGTTCATCTCTGCAGAACTACGAAATAAAAACTTCACAAAACAGTCACACAGTGATCACATCAAAGCTGTTAACTACCAACTTCCTATCCGGTAAACATTTGTGAGGACAATGCACAGCATCCATTAAACTAAGCACCAAGCAACTCAAAGACGGACGGCTGACACCCAGCTACGAGTTCTCAATGATGGATGAATGAAATGGCTGTGACAGCGACAGACGGGCATTGTTTGATGGGTAGACGGCAGCAGAAGCTCCGCTTGAATCAGGATAGTGTTCTTCATAGCGATACTCACGTAAGTACTTCACCGTCACTAGCCGGCCATCAAACCACCAACCATGTAGAGCCTTGAAAGCAGTGCCAGCCGACTCTAGGTCACTGCATCTAATCACAACAGAAACAAACACAATAAGCACTTCGTGACATGAGTGCCAATACCAAGTCAAATTAGTCACACAAACGTGTAACTTTCATGCAAAACAGGACACAGTCAAACCTTCAATCATCGACTATCACAGTTAAGTGCAACATCATAGCAGAACAGGCACACCGGGTAATTCACTGGCCCCGTATCCATGGTCTCGCAGTGTAAAAACTGGTGTTTGGCTGAGGGCTAAGGAAACGAAGATCCTTGCCGCCCAACGGGCCTTAAGACTCGGGAAAGACTTTACGTTTTTTACATAGCAGAACAGTCGTTTGCATGGAAATCGCATGATATTAAGTTCAAGCCTAATCATGCAACAAACCACTGCTGCTGCTAATTTACAGAACTTCTTAGAAACTTTCTTGATATCTTCCTGGATTCTTCCTATGAGGTTCAATAATTTCAAGATTTCCTGCGTATTTCCTCAAAATTTATTTTTGCATGTTCACTTGTGAATATTTAGCATCTCTAGTTTCTTACGTTTTTTCTAGAAACTTTTGTAAATTGCATTTTATTCCTAAGATATTCAGGTCAGACTTTTACGTAGTATGTACTGGTAACTCTGTTCTAGGAACACTGTAAAAAATTTCTTAAATTAAGACCCCAGAGTTATAAATGATGCATACTATCTCAAAGCACAATACCTACACAGTACACACTGAACCTATATTTAATTAATCAAACTAGAAAAATATGTCACCACAGTGCTGACATATTGTGCAGACACCTGCACTGCCTAGACCCTAGAGCTTAGCAACATCAACCCTAAACTCTGACCACCAGAACTGTTGTTGTTGTTGTTGTTGCATAGCAAACCCTTCAGGCACAGCCTATATGGGGAAACAGATGCCCCGAGGAGATGAAGAATTCCATCAGGATGTCACTTCTTGATAGACGCATCCAGAGGTTTCCACCTCTCCCTCTCAAAGTTGACAGCCATTTCACCAAACAGGGCACCATTCGAAGGCAGCTGTCATCGCCCACAGCTGACAGACTGACAGGCGTTGTCGGGTGTCATTGTTGCCGAACAGTAATCATTAGTAAACGTTGACGGTTGACGTGCACTGCTGAACTGCTGTCAAACTGCAACGGTTCTCTGGTTGCTGCGTGGACCGACCATCGGTGCAGGTACGCTCTCACCATGCCAATGCGTCAGTCCAGGTCGTCGGCCTCCGACGACAGTGAGGAAATCTTCCTGAAGCGATGTTTCTACTGGCTGCCGGCGCTGGCATGCTCTCACCATACCATATCATCATGCTAGTAGAAACCAGGGAGAAACCACTGCAAAAAGACCACTAGAACTATACTAGAAAGCAGTCATAGCCCGCAGGTACCTCCACCAAGGCAATGCTATTCGCCACGTGGCGTCACCATATTCGCTTTGCCAGCGGTTCCCTTATGCCCCCTTCAATGGAATGGTAACGAAAATTTCAAAGTGATCCAGAATCCAGGATTCCTGCCGGATCACCCTCAAAATTTAATCACTTGTAGTTTATGCCATGCCCGACATTCCCTCAAAATTTCAGAAAGATCCGTCCATAACTTTTTGAGTTATCTTTCTGACACACAGACAAACAGACAGACAGACAAA
>Ga0056128_1012936_pt1 | contig 10149 bp, 8 predicted proteins | sample WorMetLIZISLAND2_FD_71113 | JGI IMG/M metagenome (GOLD analysis project Ga0056128, IMG submission 71113) | Marine gutless worms symbiont microbial communities from Max Planck institute for Marine Microbiology, Germany - Olavius geniculatus... ... | reverse complement strand
CCAGATATCAGCTATTATAAGTCAGTTTTATCGCTCAACAGATTACTTCCGGTTTTGGAGCCGCCATCTTGGATTTTTGGTCTGAGTTATGGTTCCAATAAATATGGAGTTTTGAAGCCACGCCATATTCAGGAAAAGTCACGAAAGCTCATGTCTTCGTCTTTTGCCGTTCCAGAGATATCACGATAAAAGTGGTCTGGGGGGAAAAAAATTCCCCCATTGAGTAAATGAAGGTTAAAAACGGCACATAGTTTATGGAACCGTAATTTTGCATCACAGAGTCCTGCGGTTTTCAGCAAAATGTTCTAAAAAAATTCTTTACATGACTAAAGTCAGTGTTTAAATGCAGCAATTAAATATTTTTTTTGTTTTTGCCGCTGGCAAATAAACTATTGAAAAACAGTATTAGCCTACCTTCAATGTAGCCTACCTTGGTCCATGAAACATGCCACTATTATTTTTAATAGCTCCGTGAAACATTTGCCGAGTTTTGGTCAGCTCACCTCAACGTTGTCGCTACACTACCGTGTGAAATGCAGAAGTCGCAGTTTGGTCATTGACAACAATGAATTCCTACCGGGTAGCGTATGCGTCAGCTCAGAAATTATTAACCGAATAGCGACAAACGTCAAAAAGTCACATGTGCCATACCACATCATCTTTATTTCATCATGTGCTCAAAATGTCCTCCTGCAGCGCAAACGCAAGCGGTGGACGTTGACACCATTTGCCAACAGCACGTTCAGTAACTGCATGACTCAAGCGGCCCACTCGCTGTTGGTGTATCATTTCAGTTTGTCGACTTACCAGGACAGTTTTAAAATAAAGACGAGGCAACAGATTTTCAATGATTTTGTGGTCTCAGTAATTTTCTGAGCTGACGCATGCACTACCCAGAATGAATTCATTAATTGTTGTCAATGGTCAAACTACGACTTCTGCATTTCACAAGGTAGTGTAGCGACATCCTTAGGGCGAGGTGGCCAAAACTACAGACATTTGCGTCAAGATTCTGTTTTATGTCGCATGCCAAAAATTATTACAAGAAATTTGAACTAATGCTCACGAGACCCGCGAAAGCCTATAGCAGTTCCGGTTCAGTAGTTCAGCTGAAAATTGGGGTGTTCACCTTAAGCTAATATACAAATACAAAATTCTCTATTTGAATCGAATAACGATAGTTCCGTGGCGCCACCTTGTAAATGATACAGACTTGTGTCGCAGTTCGAAATCGCCAAAAAAATTCATAAAACCCCTATTTTGGCGTTCAAGGTCATTCAAGGTCATTGAATTCGGCGCCAATCGAGATCCAGTGTACGACTTTCTATTAGTGATTAATAGTAACTTAGGCCCTATCTCGCACCGTTACTAATATATAGCGATTTATTGGCCAAAAATCGCAAATTTTGCCCACCCCCTCTCATTTAGCGCCATCATTTGGAGTGACTCCTTTCCAATTTATGGAAAAGCTTTACGGTTAGTGAAAGTAGAGTTTTCCAGGCAGCTGACGGTAAAAATTTGGCGATTCTAGAGTGCACATATTGGCTGATCCACCCATGTGACAGACGGACGGACAGAATTGCGATGGCTAAGACGCGCTGAAAGCAGTAGCTGCTTTCGCGCGTAAAAAAATCGGCCCATGTTTTACGGAGCTATTAAAAAATAAAAGTGGCACGTTTTTATGGATCGCGGTGTCGAGAGTAGGCCTAATACTGTTTTTCCACAGTTCAATTGCCAGCGGCATAACAAAGAATATTTAACTGCTGTATTCAAATACTGATTTTAGTCACGTAAAGAATTTCTTTTGAAATATTTTGCTGAAAAAAAACACATGACTCTCTGACGTACGGTTGCAAAATTATGGTGTCATTAACTTTGTGCCGTTTTTTGGACCACCCTGTATGTGCATTTGAAAACTGGCAAACAAGTTATGAACTTAATCAAGCTCGCAAAGTAAAAAAACACTTAAATGTTCTAAATGGAAATAAAGTGATAGAAACCAAAATAGAAATATAGTTAGAGCATTTAATGCAAAACATAAAAATCAAGAAACTGCCTGATGACGAAAAAACCAAAAAAGATATTACAATAGGGCTGCGAAATTTGATTAATCATTAACAAATTAATGGATTAAAATTTTTTAATCAATTACAATTGCATTGAAATTTTGAACTAAAACATCACTAAAGTCACTAATTTGCCCATTTCCAGTCGATTTTTACTCGCGACAGCAGGAACTGCTATAGCGCGTCTTAGCCATCTCTCTGTCTGTCAGTCTGTACGTCACACGGGTGGATATCAGTCAAAATCGGTGCAAGCTGGGATCACCAAATCTTCACCATCGGCTGCCTGGAAAACTCTAGTTGTAGGATGCGTAAAGCTTTTCCATAAATTCTAGACATAAATTTTAGACATCTTTTGCAGTTGATTAACGTAGATGAAATTGGAAATTTGCAAGTAAGTGACCATGTGATTTCGCCAAATTTTACACTTCTGATTGATTAGGACCTACAAAAAATAATCGAAATTAATCGATGAATTCCAATTAATTTTTGGAGACTAATCGATTTGATCGATCACAGCCCTATATTGCAAGCATTCATCCAGCTGCTTCGACAAGCACTCATGAAGCCAGCTAGATGAGTGCTTGATGTGTGCTTGAATACTCTTCATCATGCGAATGGGGCGTAAAGTTCATTAGAACAATACCTTTGAGTACCCTTTGAGGGTGAGTTTCTTCTTCTTCTTCTCCATGACGCGATATGCTGCTTCTTTCTGCCAGCGACTCAGCCCCGTGATAGCGTGTAGTTTGAATTTTGACTCACCTACATATACGCACGGAGCGTCACCTTCCATATGGAGTTTTCTTCTGCCAACGACTGAGTTTCACGATAGCATGCAGTGTGAACTTTGATTCACTCATATACACACGGAGCGTCACCTGCCATATGAGAGTTCCTTCTGCCAGCGACTCAGCCCCGCTGGTAACCCACAGCAGTTCCGTTTTCCGCTCCGCGGGACTAAACTTCGCCATTCCAGATAAGTTTACATTTTATATTCGCTTTTGTTTTCAGACTCTTGCTGCTCTGCAGCACTTACTTAAGAATAGAGGCCTAGCTTTGAAAAGTTAACGATGGGTTTGGGAAAATACTAACAGGTCAATACTCACTGTGCTTACCCATGGAGGAATGGCCAAGCTGAGTTGACCTGGGTAGCTGGCTGAAGGGTTTACCTGCCTGCCGACGGTCACCCATCCGAATACAAACTACGGGCGGGGCTACGATTAATTTCACTGATGCGACCAACAACGATACGAACTAAGCCGAATCGCCAACCCTAAAAAGCAGTTTCGGTGTAAACACAAATACTTTTAAAAGAAAAACACACTAATCTCCTCCCCTGGTCTACCTACCAACCTGCAGAAAACTGTAGGCCCCCTACGCTTACCTTCCTCTTTTTCTTTGTCTTCAGTTTTCAGCATGTTCTGCAGCGAATAAATACACGCCAAACTAGCAACTCGACGTCACCGTGCGTGCGGCAAGCGCGGTACCGCAGATTCTGGGGTGATGTACCCGCGAGATATGCGAGCGATTCAAGCAGAATTTTTTTACCCCTATTTTCTCATTCTGCTTATTGGGGTTACAAATATCTGCAAATCTGCGAAATAAGTGTTGTACGAAAAACACGGGTAAGAGCCAACTACAATGCGTAATCAATCTGAGACAGTTTTGCACCATGCATGAAAATTGTTACTTGCTTTGTTGTTCTGCGAAACTTCGGGGGCATTTAAACGGTTAAGCCGCTACATTTTACGACAATTTGTACCCCCTGTACCCCGCAGTTTTTGAAAGCGGAGAGATTGTACCCGCATTTCTTATGGCGGCGCCGCTCATGCCCTACAGCTAACAAAAATCACGTGATCCAATATATGCATAGAGGCACCACAGAACATTCCGCATAGGGTGACCGTATACACCATAGTACTAAATACCGCGTGGCGAGTAAATAGTGGAACATTGTGCAGTAGGGCGTCATATGGGGCTAAGATGAATTGGGCTGAAGCTTTCCTCTAATTTTGGGAGCGCTGAATTTGCAGGACTGGATTTTGAAGGACTGGATTTTGACGGACCAAATCGCAGGGCACATGATGTTGACATAACCGTCCGGAACAGTCGGTATTCGACGTTGGCAGGCGACGTGTTCTACCAGGGAGTCGCTGATGCTGGCGAAGACGGTTCCGCTGTCGTCTTCGCTAGCGTGAAACAGCTAGAAACGTTACGGTCAGCGACAAAAGTGTACTTTGACGCCACCTTTAAAGTGGTTCCAGCCACGTACTACCAGTTGTTCACTGTCTTTGTACAGCACGTCGATGCAACATTTCCCGTGATTTACGCTCTGATGACTCGAAAGACCCATTCGCTGTACGTGGCGGTTTTCCAGAAGATCAAAGGCTTGGTCCCCGACTTTCAACCGACATCAGCAATGGCAGACTTTGAGGAGGCATCTGTGTCTGCGTTTCGCGAAGTATTCGGTAACGTCGTCGTGTCTGGATGCTGGTTTCATTATGCGCAGTCGATAGTGAAACGGCTCCAGAAAGTCGGATTGAAGCAACCATACCGACACGACGCCAACGTGCAGAGCACTGTTCACTGCTTACTGGGTTTACCGCTGCTGCCGCCAGCAGATATCGTCGACGCGTTGGCTGATGTCACGGAAGCAGTCAACAGCAGCAGCCAGTTCGCCGGTCAGTTACTGCAGCTGACTGGCTACTGGCTGCGATTTGGTCCGTCATAATGCAGGTCCGTCAAAATCCACCCTCGCGATTTGGTCCGCCAAAATCCAGTCCTTCAAATTCCCGGGCTTTGAAGTTTTCTGGTCCTTCAAATTCCAAGTCCTGGAAATTCAGTCACCCCCTAATTTTGGTCAAGTTTCCGCTGCGCCTCCGCTTTCCCCAGCCATTTTCACACAACAGCCACAGTTTAATAAGCCAATGTCAGCGTTGAACGGGACGCAAATTTTAAGACTTACGAAAAACGGGATATATCCCAGAAAAAATTTCTACGCCCTCGGAGACGCTACAATAACCTGTTCAACTTTACTGCATAAACGAGACACTAGCGCGGCGATCAGGCCCATCGAGAAAAGAGAAATGAGTGGAAAAAAGTTATCCCGGGTTCGGCGGCGTTTGGCGGCCCCGCCATCGTTCAAAAATAATTTTTATAGGTATGTGCTATAAATCTGACAGCAGAACTGATCATCTATTACGTCAGTCGTAAGTTATTTTGCGACGACTTTTCAACAAATCTGACTATTTTTCGGAACAAGATAATGTTCATATGAACACGGAGTCTGTCCAATGCATTTCGACAGTTTACAGTATGTGTCCGTATAAATATAAACAGTGAACTGTTTAGTCTGGTAGAAAAAAAATCAAACAGTTTAATTTCAACAGCAGCAATGATCCTTTCATCCTTCTGTTTTATATTTACTAAACAATAAACATTGCCAGTTACGAGATTATTCGATTCCTCACCAGCGCTTTACTATAAAAGGTCCATAGTCACCATGCGTCTATCTTGCACCGTTATACCGCCTCAAACATAATGGGTCACGACTCACGAGTTTAATCTTTTGGAATCACGTGACGTCATCGGTCACGTGACCATTCGATTCCCGGGGGTCGACTTCCTATGGGTGGTCCATGGTGACCATGCGTCAATCTGGCAACGTTACGAAGATATGGCGCCTCAAAGATATTGGGGTCACGAGTTTGACCTTTTGGGGTCACGTGACGTCATCGGTCACGGGGTCGACTTCCTATCCGTAATCCATAGTGGCCATGCGTCTATCTGTCACCATTACGGAGATATGGTGCCTCAAATATAATGGGGTCAGAAACTTAACGTTTTGGGATCACATGACGTCATCCGCCACGTGACCGATCGACTTCCGGGGGTCGACTTTCTATGGTAACCATGCGTCTAACTGGCACCGTTATGGAGATATGGCGCCTCAAATGTTGGACACGCGGACGTTGACACGGAAAGAAAGAAAGAAGAAGGGGAAGAGGAAAAGCAATGGGGAGGGGAAGGAAAGGAAAAGGGAAAGCGGAAAGGGAAAAGGAAGGGAAAGGAAAAAATGAGAAGAAAAAGAAGGGGGAAGGGAAGGTAATGGGAAGGAGGAGGGGAAAAGGAAGAAAAAAAGGAAGATGAAAAAGAAAGGTATAGGAGAAAGAGAAGGTGAAAGAGAAGAAAAGGGGGAAAAGAGGGAAAGGGAAAAAAGAAGCGAAATGGGAAGAGGGAGGAAAAGGAGAAGGAAAAGAGGAAGGAAAGGTAAAGTGGAAGGGGAAGTAGAAAGGGAAGGAAATGGGAAACGGTGAAGGAAAAGAGAAAGGGAAGGGAAAGGAAAAAGGAAAAGGAGGAGGAAGGGAAAATGGAAGGGAAAGGAAAAGGAAAATGGGAAAGGGAAAAAGAAAGGGGAAGGAAAAGGAAAAGGTGAAAGGAAAGGGGAAGGGAAAGGAAAGGGGAAGGTGGAAGGAAGAGAGCTTAAGAAAAGTTGGTCGCACAGACGGACACTCAGGTGATTTTGTACTCTGTCCAATGCTATGCATTGCATTGGACAGACAATAAATGAATGAATAGGCCCTATAATATGTAGGCCTATTCTAGCCCGCTCCTCAGACACCATCCCACGTAAGGCTTCGAGAAAATGTTTCCCAGGCCCCGCTCAATGGCGTAGCCAAAAAATCCGGATGTAGGAGGCACACGGGGTGAGGTTTAGGCAGGGGTGTCTTCTCCTCACCGGAAAAGGGGTCTAGGAAAGGGACTGTGCTTCTTCTTCAGTAAAGTTTCAGATTTTTGTGTGTGCAAATGAAGTGTTTGGTGCATTTCGGCATTATTTTGAGTACCTGAGTGGGTTTCTGTGGAGGGGGCACATGTCCCAGTGTCCCCCTATGGCTACGCCAATGGGCCCGCAGCCCCGCTATGGCTCTGGTTGGGCCTGTCTGGTGACGTAGCACTTACGACGAACGTGCGAGCGATGGCTCCTGCCATCCCGCCCTTCTTAGCAATCTCAGCTTCCGGTTTGTCGTCGACTGTCTCTGTCGGTAGAGCCAGCAGTTTGTCGCTGCCTCCAGACGCACCGTTGCCAGACGTCGGTGACTCCGGTTTACCTGTAGCCTGTACATGATACAACGTGTCGTTGGTTATGGGCACGGTTGGCTTTTCCATAAATCCGAAAGGTGTCATTTCGAGCTAGGGCGCTAAGTGACAGGGAAGTAAGGAAAATTTGCGATTTTTAGCCAATACGGCTGCGCGAGACCGGTCACGCCTCTTGGCGAGTGTGAATGAAACGCTATAGATATTTAATGTCAATTGCTGGGATCGGTGAGCTTAGATTTCGTTCGCACCGGACCTTTAAACATGCACCCGCTGTCGCGCATTTCCCTTTGCGTTAGCTGGGCTTTTCTTGTCTGAAAACAATTTTCAGCTAAAAAAATTTTCCGGCCGGTAAAAATTTGAGAGGAAAGCAGTCGCCTTCCCTTTTTACGCGCGAAAGCAGCATAGACTGCTATAGTGCGTCTTAGCCATCGCAATTCTGTCTGTCTGTCCCTCCGCCACACTGGTGGATCATGGGGTGTGTACACGATCCAGTATTCATCCAGCCAGCGCTCAAACAGGTCATGGCAACAGGGGTCGTTAGGGGATACACTCAAATGACACCATTATATTGCCCGACCCCGAAAATAGGGGCGTAGGTGCAAACAGCGCGCAATTATCTCTTACGGGGACCGCGTTATACCGCTTTGAAATCTCCATTGGCTGTAATGGAAAATTTTGCAACTTTTGAATGGTTGCTATGGCAACAGGGGTCGTTAGGGAGTACACTTAAATAATGCCATTGGATAGCACGGGCCCGAAAATAGGGGGGTAGGTGCAAACAGCGCGCAATTATCTTCTACGGGGACCGAGTTATACCGCTTTGAATCCCCATAGGTGGTAATGCAAATTTTTAAAAATTGGAACATAAAAGGGGTAAATTTTAAAAATTTTAAATGAAACTATATAAGGAATATATCCGGCCTCAGGGCGCTTCGTTTGAGTCATTAGCGGCGTTTGTCGATTCAACATGCGGACCTGTAGACGTGCGCAAAAAGACGGCTAACGGCGAATTTCGCGCATTCGCAACCACGCCTCCTTTGAACCGATTGTAACCAAATTTTGCGTGTGGGGTCGGGTAGGCGATTTGATTACTGATGCCAAGTTTTATAGAAATCGGTTAAGTGGTTTTGGAGTTAAAGAACCCCCAAACGCCATTTCCTATACTTAACGTTCATCGCCCTTACAACAGTGTCAGCACTACCGTGCTGCACTGTGAAACACACATTTTTCCGGAACGTGATTTTTGGCTCGGTGCCAAAAAACCGAAAATTACACTACCGCCGATATCGCGGTTATTTCTGCCCCAGATTTTTGGCCATTGACCATAAAGCCCTCCTTTTCGACTCCTACACGCTGAGTGTTCGCAGTGGGCCTTGCACCGCCGTCGCGCGTTTCCCTTTGCGTTAGCTAGGCTTTTTTAATTGTAAACTGTATATTGGTCTTTGGGCCTGTGATTTGATGCCGTGACTTTGCCGTGATTCTGCCGTGCTTTTTACCAAATTTTGCCGTGTTTTGCCATTTTTGTGCCGTGGTTATTTACTGTCCCAAATCACAGCGTGTAAAATATTGACAAGAAAACCAGCATTTGTATGGAGAATAAAAGCATACAAACGTGGCATTATTACAACAACGGTGTGACCTGTGGCTCGCTCTTGGTAGTTTCCGGTGACGGCAGCGGATCCATGGCCTCACCCTCCTCCCCCAACTGCTGCTGCTGCAGGTCGATGTCTGATGGAACAGCGGATGCGGGGGATGAATATTCCGAGATGCTGAATTCTTCTTCTTCCACCTCGTCCACAGTTATCAGTGGCATCGTCATCCCGTCTGCTACTCACAGAGACAAATACAACTCAGCCTGGCCATCTTTTTTGGTCACTGGTGCCTCTATCCCATTCCCTACTCCAGTGGCGTAGATAAAAAAATTTTCAGACGGAGCAAATTTAGAGGGTTTCGTCTTTTTTCCTTCCTTTCTGTTTTCTCCCCGTACTGCTATTTCCCTTCTCTCCCCTTTTCCCTTCTCTTTCCCTCGCTTTCCTTTCCTTTCTGTTACACTGTTTCCAATCACTTGTTTTCTCAAAAATAGGACCCCAAAATTCCTTCTAGATGGTCTGGGGGAGCGCTGTAAGCGAAGCCCAGGCGAAAATAAAATTTGGTGCAATATAAAGGCTAAAAACGTGAGATCTGATTTTGATTATTTTCCTAATAATTAGGTGGCCAAATTTAGTTCATTTCAAACTATAAAGGCAAACAAGAATGGTGTCGCAACTGAACCTCCTTACCCGCACCCCTCCTCCCTCGAAAAATCTCCTCGGATTTCTGCGAATTGCATAAGTGGTCCTTGGCATTCCGGGAGAGCAACTGTTCCATTTGCCCCATAGCTACGCCACTGTGCCACTCACAAGAATAGGCCTAACTAAAACTTAACCTGTCAATCCATCCGTGGATGTTGATAAAACACTTCTTCCTATTCCACGTCGTTCACCGTGATTAACGGCATCACGACCCCGTTCGTTACTGACAAACACAATCATAACAGTACGTAGCAAACTATGTTAGCTCTGAAGTGCCGACATCTTGGACTTGATCTAAGCGGAAGTAGCGCCAGCTACATCGTGTAAACGCGGTTTTACTCGTCTCTGGTACGTTAGAATTAACGTATAGCGCGTGGGGAAAAAACAACATAACGAAGTGACGTAAGCAATGAAAGACTGGTCACACCGTGTTATTGTCGCCACTCTAGCGTTACCTTCTTCCTCTCTGTCCTGTTAAAGTTACGTCTTTTTTCAAGAGCTCATAGATCAATCAGCTTGCCGCGACAGCGGCGACCCAATAAAAACGACATTGTATTCGGCGTCCACTGGACAACCAGAGACGAATTACGGCGTTATGCACTTGTGCACTGTATTATTTTATTATTTTTATTATTATTATTTTTTTATCGTTATTAGTTATGTTCCTTTCATGGCTGTCATTTGACGAATAAAGGTGT
>Ga0056128_1012935_pt1 | contig 10149 bp, 7 predicted proteins | sample WorMetLIZISLAND2_FD_71113 | JGI IMG/M metagenome (GOLD analysis project Ga0056128, IMG submission 71113) | Marine gutless worms symbiont microbial communities from Max Planck institute for Marine Microbiology, Germany - Olavius geniculatus... ... | reverse complement strand
GCACGGACAGTCAGGTGATTTTATACTCTGTCCAATGCTATGCATAGCATTGGACAGACAATTAATTATACTTATCTGCTCGTGAGTTGCTGTTTTTTGTTATTTTTTGCTGGCAGTTGTTCATGTAGATTTGTGAACTGCAGTTTGATAATTGATCATGAGATGTCTTCCGTGTTGGCCATGTGTCATGAATGCTCTAGGTCTGTGAATTACAGAGTGCTGGATACAACAGTCTCTACAAAGTTTTTTTTTCTTGAGACAGTTTGTCAGACGCTTAATTTGCAAGTGTCTCTTGTGCTGCTGCTGCTGCAACTGCTTTGTGGAACAGTCTGCAGGACAATGTCATATGCTCAGTTGCTTTTGTTAATTTTATTCAAGGATAAGAAACATTTAAATACTGCATCACTGCACTTATCTGAGTGAGTTATCCCTTATAGCTGCCTGCCAGTGCTAAGCACTTATGAATCGGCAAATCTGTGCCATTCATTGTGTGAATGTTCTGTGTGAAGGGGTGTCAACTGACTCCACTTTCTAGGAAATTACTGAGGCTATATCTTGGCATTTGCTAAGCATACATTTCTGGACCCTGACTGAAAGTCATGGCCGTTATGTGCACCAAATTCTGTGGAATTGAAGGGGGCATCGGCGGCTAGCGATAGGTAAAATTTCAGGTGAATACATCGAGGAGATATTGAGGGGGCATGAGGGGCAATTTTTCTTTGACCTCACATATCTCCCCCCATTATGGGAACTGAAGCACTGAAATTTTTTCTTGCACGGGCTTTTAAGGGGGACGTGTTCTGGCAAAATTTCAGTCCCTTAAAATTAATAGAATAAGAGGTACGAGCGTTCAAATAATTTTCTGCATTTTTGGGGGTCAAAAATGATGTGAAGCAGTTTTTGGAAAATTGGGGCTGCATCAATACGTTTTATTTACCGATTTACCGGATTATTAGGGAGTGGACATACTTTAGTATGTGGGGGTAAGTATTTCGAAATATTTGCCCATTTCTTGGAAATTGCCTCCCAAAGTTGATCCAATTTTTTGGCATATTTTGACAATTTCTCAAAAAATTTCTCAGAAAATCTGCAAGCGGCCCAAAATTTTTTGTTGCAGAACATTGTAGATTAGGTAACCCTAAACGTAACACGCGACCTAGTTAAGCCATGGGCGCTAGGGATTTAAGGTTGTAGGCCCCCAAAATGTGGTCTAAAAATCACCCATTTTGCCCGCAATGTTTGCCATTGTATATCTCGCTTATTTTCTGACCAATTGGCACGATTTTTTCACTTTATTGTAGGCCTCACCCAGCTTTGTGCGACGCCCCATCGTGATCCCGCTTTGCGCTTAGTTTTAGGCTCAGTGCCAAAAAACCAAAAATTACATTACCCCCAATATCGCGGTTATTTACGCACGGTAATGCATGTTTTTTCACCGCACAGTAGGCCTTGCTGGGGACCATGCCATGCCCAATTGCGATCCCGATTTCCGCTTCCGATTTTCTTTAGATACAGTCCCCCAGATTTTTGGGGATTGGCATTAAAGCTCTCCTTTTCGACTTTGAACACGCTGAGTGTTGTATTGTATTGTGTAGATAACATTGTTGTTGGAATTATCCTTCTTGGTTGTTTGATTGCTGTGACTGGGTCACTCATCTATGGTACCATTTTGGTGTGTATCATGATATATACGATACGAGGGTCGTTAGATAAATAAGTTTACAAAACGTCACCATTCCATTATTTCTTAAACTGGGAAAAGTCCAGAATATACATTTTATAGGGAATTTTATTTTGAACATACATGAATATTTTTGAGATGATAACGTCATTAATGTGACATCATCTCTTAATAGAACGCAGCACATTTGTGCATTATTTTATCCATAACTATATTATAACTCCTAAGTGGCACACGACATAGTAGTGACAAAAACTAATAAACTTAACAATTGTATGTCACCATTTAATGCTAATTGTTAACGAGTCATTTTTCAACACATTGTTTGAGTTCGTTTATACATTTGTCCCATCTGTGAACAAGCTTCTGAATGCCCAATGCAAAGAATGATGCTGGCTGCAGTCCAAGTCACAGACGAACGACTGATCGCACCTTGGTATTTGATGCAAATGTCTGCCCACTTAGCATTTTCTTACACCAAACGTGTACTGTTGGCTTCGTAAAGCACTTGTCGCCATATCCCGGATGGTGTCCTGACAAAACCTGGACCGTCGAAACTGGGAACGACAAAATGTGGACACAGTGATATTGGCTTAGGTTTAGGAAATAAAGTTAAGGAGGGTTGGGGTTAGGAATTAGGGCTAGAGTAAGGGTTAGCGATTAGGGTTCGGGATAGGGCTAGGAATTGGTATAGGGTTAGAAGTAGGGATAGGGTTAAGATTCGGGTTAGAGTTAGGAATTATGGATTAGTAATATGGTTAAGGTTAGGGTTCGTGTAGTGGGCTAGTTTTGACAGTCCAGGTTTTGACAGGGAATCATCCCGGATGCATCTCAGCATTAAGTTTTTTTGCCTACAAAAAACAATAACGACACGCTGTTTGCTATGGGACAATTTCAATGGCAGCATCGCCGTATTTTATGTTCATAAATGACGTCTCAGTGACATCGTCATAAAACTAGAGAAGAGATACGTTCTGCAGAACAAGGTATCTGTCCCATTGCCATGCTATATAGCCTAGCAGCTGCTTTTCTTTTGCGGGAGCTGAGTTATAGTCATTTTTGTCCCAAAATTCGTTGCCATGGCAACAGGAGTCGGCAGGCGAGAAATTTAAATGACACCATCGGATAGCGTTGGCCTGATAATTGGGGTGTAGGTGAAAACAGCATGCAATTATTTTTCACGGTGGCTGAGTTATAGTCAATTTTTGTCCCAAAATTCGTTGTCATGAAATTTTAACGACATCATCGGATAGCCCGGACCCGAAAATAGTGGGGTAGGTGCAAACAGCGCGCAATTATCTTTTACAGGGACTGAGTTATACCACTTTGAATTCTCCATTGGCTGTAATGCAAAATTTTACAACTTTTGAATGGTTGCTATGGCAACACGGGTGGAGAGGGGGTAAATTTAAATAACACCGTTGATTGCTTGATTCCAAAAATAGGGGGGTAGGTAAACACAGCACGCAATTATCTTTTATGGGGACCGAGTTATACCGCTTTGAAGTCCCCATAGGCCGTAATGCAAATTTTAAAAAAAATTGGGGTGAAATAAGGGAAGGAGTTGTCAGATTTTTATCCCGAACAAACTCGATCTTACTTTTTGGGCCTCGAATCACTTTGCAAAATTTCATCAAAATTAAATCAATATTGTGGCCGTAGAAGTGTTTACAGACAGACTGACAGAATGACAGACAGACACAAGTGATTTTATAATTTGTCCCATGCTATGCTATACTAATGGCACAGATAATAATAAAACACACAGTTGGTATATAGAATTAAATTCTCTACAAAAATGCATATTTCGGATTTTTTTCTGTTTTCATAATTAATGGAATGGTGCCATTTTGTAACTTATTTAGCAAATGACCCTCACATCTTAAATATACTTGTATGTTTAACACCTATCGGTAACGTCATTCGATGTCAAAATTTATACACATTATTAATATTGTGGATTCTGCAATGCAGTGATTTTTACAGTTTCAGTTTAAAATGACTGCTAAAATATACTTGCCATTCCTATAGTTGAGTGCTTTAAGAGATTAATTCAATACAGTAATAATTGCCACTTGCTTTTTTGCATTTCTGCATGTATCAAAATCTTGCATTATACAATTGTCGTGTTTCTCTGTGAAACAATGCCAATATCAGTAGTTACTTTGCTATGAATGGTTATTTCTTTTTAAGCTCAAAATCTGGTTGATTTGCTGAACAAAAGTTTATATAGCTATACTTATCTGTGGTGGATATTTGCTACTGGTATCTGCATTTATCGTAATCAATATCTTTCAGTTTTGTGTGACTTGCTTGTTTGGATAACATGCAGCCTGTGAGAAGTACTGTACTGTTACAATAATTTTCCATGTTTTCTTGCAGAGCAGGCCATTATGGTGCCGCCGTTTCAGCGCGACCGTTTCAACGCTCACCCTTACGGCACTAGGATGGTGCACGCACCTTACGACAATGATAGCGGGTGTCCCGTGAATCAACGCGAGCCGTCGGCGGTGCTATGCACTTTGGCGCTACCCATAATTATCTTTATGCAGCACGCTGTTAGATCTGTTTCTGCAGAAACTATAGGCCTACTTTGTAACTAACCAACATAGTTTTCATTTCTACCAAAGCGCAAATTGCCTTGTTCAGCGTAGGCTATGTAGGCTTACTCAACTGAATGTCATTTCGTTTCACTTAATTAACTTACGAAGTAATTCAGGTGCCCAAAGATCAGAATTTTGTTGCGAGAAGCATCCATGTCAGCAAGCAAGAATGCTTCGGATACATCTGGTTTTTGAACCCTGCTGCTTGCATTCAGGTTTAGTCTTTGAACTCTGCCCATGCATATTTACTGGCATGATCTGGCATAATGTGTGAACACCACAACCATTAGTTTGATGCGTTAAATCTCTTTTCTATGCTTATTCTCGATTTGACAGAGCTGCTGCCAGCAGCTTCCAGGTAATTAAGTGTGACATGCGTGACACGTATCATATCGGTATTTACGCTTTGATTCACACAGGGGCGTCCACTTCATTGACAGGCAGTGCGACTTGGGGGTGCGTTGCTTCCTGGCACTGAGGAAGTTGGATGCCCCTGGATTCATTGGCTGCCCGCTTTCATTGTTCGAATCATCTCTGCGCCATAACGGTGCGTATTGTCCCCAGCGCCGAAACGTCAGTGCCGCAACGGTGAGCGCCAAAATGAAAGTGCTGTAATGTCAGTTACCAGTTTTCTTGTGGGTACTAGTGTATCTGGGAATAACTGTGGAAGGTGGATGAAATGCAAGTGCATTGTGCACGTTATTGACATGCAGTGGATAGAGTCTGACTGATCACTGTTGTAGTATGTGAATGTGTACAGGCTCGTCCAAAGCACATGACTGCGTTCTTCTGTGTGAAACTGTTTGAGATATGTATGACTGGCATGGCAATGTTGAGCTATTTCTCAAGCACACAGGAGTTGAGGCACTGGATTGCTGACCAGGTAGATTCTACGGTTTGTTTTTTTTGGTAGAATCCATTACTGCATGCTGGGCGACCACTTGTCTGGAAAAATCTTGAAATGTAGGGGAATTCTACACCTGGATGGCTAGTCAGGGAATTGTCACAGAAAAGATACTGTCAGAGAATAGTTTTAATTTTAAATTTGGAACGACACTAATGTTGACATTCAACATTACTGTAACTTACCGTAAAATCTCGACTATAATGCACATCTGAGTATAATACGCATCCCTAGTTTACAGTTATGGCATCGTGGAAAAAACTGTAATTCTATATGTAATACACATCTCATATTTGACAGCTGTTATGATGGCCGGTGGCATGGCTGCCTGCTGTTTTTGACTGGTAAGACAGACCCCAGATGGCATGGAACTATAAACAGATTTACTTGTAGCTCCATGTACAGAGACCATACGACCTGCTGAGTCATTAGCAGGTCTGCCTATCGTATTCCATTCTGGGTTAGCCATATCCCACTGCTGTCGACTCGGATTGCTGGACTATAGGCCTTAACTGACCAGACAGCTGTAGCAGTATCAAGTTACACAACTGCATGATCCGTTTGTCACCTGGCTCTGGTCTGACAGAAACAGTCGTCGTACTCGGCGCTGTCTCTCGTCAGCGGGCTGAGTGGCAGATTGACACACTCGACACTGGAACGGTCCACATCAAGACATCTGACTGTGTCAAGGAGTCTTGGTGTTCTCATTGACATTCTCATTCTCTCCTTCAACCAGCATGTAAACAACATTTGCAAGTCATCATATTATCATATCAAAGCTCTTCGTCATATACGTAAACTGTTATCTGATGACACTGCTAGGACCGTCACTTGTGCCATGGTTGCTGGAAGACTCGACTACTGCAATGCAGTCCTATACGGTTCTTTGTCCATGAACATCGACAAACTTCAGCGTGTCCAAAATACACTAGCCAGGGTGGTCTCAAAAACACATTGGCGTGATCATATCACTCCAGTTCTCGCCAACCTACACTGGCTTCCTGTCCATTACAGGACTGAATACAAAATTGCATTGCTCACTTACAAAGCCCTGACAATTCAGCAACCACAGTATTTGTCAGAACTCATTCATCTCTACGAGACTCCAAGACAGCTACGACCTCGCAGTGCCAACATCCTGCAGTACAGTCCAGCAGTTCCCAACTTTTCTAGGAGTGCTTTCTGCCATGCTTCACCCACAATCTGGAATAATCTACCCGAAACTGTTATTTCTGACATAACTGATACCTTCAAATCTAGGCTTAAAACTGCTCTATACAGTCGTGCATTCCTCCACTGACATGTGACCTTATCTGCACTTGAGATTCTTCACGTTGTGAAAGACCTAACGTGTGTTATAAACCAAGTATAATAATAATAATAATAATAATAATAATAATATTAATAGTTACAATGAGTTTACAATGTTTATACAAGGTGGGCCAAAAAACGTGCCACTTTACTTTTGTCCATATCTTTACCAATTATTGACAGATTTGCAAAATTTTTTCACTGGCGCACTCTGCAGATATCTTGTGATAATGTGATTATTATAGATCCCACCACACCATAAACACATCTTTACACTACCTTGTGAAATATCAATGAAATATGCATACATAACGATAATAACAAACAAACATTTTGGCAAAATTGAAAAAAATACTTCAGACCAACATTGCAGTGAATGGTCTGTATGACATTACAGGGTGCGCCAAAAAATTTTACCCCCCTGAGGTTTTCTGATAATTTTTCTGATAGTATCTTTGTAGTAGCATACATACCAGTAGTATTTTAGATTGTGCATTTTTATACTGTTGTATATTTTTTGGCTGTTAGTACAGTATGTTTGAGTTAGGTTACTGCAGCATGTAAACAATGTTAAGAAAATGTCAGAGTATTTCATAGTGTTTAGTGGTGATCAGTGGGTAAGGTCAATTTTCACTGAGATTTTAGTTTGAGACCAGAGTTTGGTCTAAGGTCAAAGTCAAGACCAAATTTTTTATATTAGCCAACATTGTGGTCTAAGACTTCAGTCTAGACTACAGTTAACTTTAGCCACTGTGGTGATGAAAGATGGTGTAAGTCTGCATAATGTAGTAGCTGCAAAGAGAAAGCAATTTATGCAGTAATAGTAATAATCATATTTATACAGCACCAGTATGCAGAGCTAGAGGCACTGGACAACAGTCAGAAGATGGTGTTAAACAGAAATGTTCTTAAATGTCTCTTGAAAACAGAACTAGCGTTTCACAGTAGAATATTTCAGGGAATGCTATTTCAAATGATGTATACAGAGTAACAGAAAGATCAGCAAGTTTAGAATGGCAACTGCCTAAAATGGCATTTCCTATATTTGACATTGATCAGTCATCATCCTTACAACAGTGTTAGTTGGTGGTGTGACTCACAGGCTCGTTGAGTGGTTAAGATAATCAGTCATCCAGCAAACCGAGTTTGCATTTCTACTCGTGCTATTTTGCCCCCTGTTCTCCATTAGACAGCTTTATGAGATTGATGACTGTCTGGAGGATAACAGGGAAGATTATTAGAACTACCGTTATTCTTAATTACATATGCACGCATATAATGGAGTTCTTACAGTTTTAGGTTTAGTTTTTTTAGTCCGCCCGAAAACGATAGTTTTCGGAAGGACTTATGTTTTAGCCCAGATGTTTTATTTTTTCTCCACTTGCAAGATCTCTGAGATGCTTGGGCCGACCGGCGTGAAATTTTGCACGATGGTCAGTACTAGGCCCTATTTTATAATGCCGGTCCAAAATTTTGGGGAGCGCACCCCAAAAAAATTTCAGGGGCCAAAAACATGCAAAATTTAGCCCGATTTCGGACGACTTCGAAGTTCAGCGGTGAATATCTCTGAAACGGATGAACATATTCAAAATCGGATAGTCATTCCGTCTATGGCGATTCGTTCTGCGTTAGGCGAAACAAGTACGGCGAAGTTTGGTCCGGTGACCTTGGAGATTTAGATGTGAAATCGTACCCCCTAAAGCACATATTTCGGAAGACCATATTTCGGCCCCTAGGGGGTGCTGCGCCCCCAAATTTTTACACGCGCTAGAGAATGACCAAGTCTTACTAGTGCACCCCCCACTGGGGACGGCGGCCCCCCTTACAACTTTTTTCAAAGGGGAGTCAAAAATTACCTTAAAATGTAGCGTATTAGACAAAGGATCTTTGGAGCCAAAGGGAGTAGCTTCATGAGACTTTGCCAGGTGACGTGCTGCTAGATGGGGATGATAACGCGGTTAAACTTTTAGGGGGCACTGCCCCCTTAAAATTTGGGAGTGCAAAATCGCGCAAAATTTAGTACGTTTAACGACAACTTTCGACTTTGAGCGCAAATATCTCTGAACTGCATAGGGATATCGACAAGCGGTAAACGGCGTTATCAAATACAGTTAATTCCATGTTGAATAAAAAAATTGTGTGGACTTCAGTCCACTAACATCAGAGATTACGCGGCTAATGTTTACCCACCAGAATCAAATTTTTCGGAAGGCCATATTTCGGCCCCTAGGGGGTGCTGCGCCCCCAAATTTTTACAGGCGCTAGAGAATGACCAATTTTTAGTAGCGTACCCCCCACCGGGGACAGGGACCATTCTTACAACATTTTTCAAAGGGGAGTCAAAAATTGCCTTAAAATGTAGCATATTAGACGAAGGATCTTTGGAGCCAAAGGGAGTAGCTTTATGAGACTTTGCCACGTGACGTGCTGCTAAATGGGGGTAATAATGCGGGTGCAACTTTTGGGGGCCACTGCCCCCTTAAAATTCTGGGGGGCAAAAAACGTGCAAAAATTGGTGCGATTTACGACAACTTTCGAGTTTGAGCGCAAATATCTCTGGAACCGATGAAGATAACGACATAATCTAAACGGCGTTGACGAGAGCGATCCATTCGGCGTTGAATAAAAAACTAGAAATTTGGGGCAAAGCCCAACGTGAGTCCGCCCGGCGCCCTAAGTTCGATTGGGGGAAATTAGGGGAAGGGTAAAATTTTCTCGGCACTAAAGTCACGTGGCCCGAACTCAAATGCATTGGCATACGCCGAACGCGCATTGTCGACTTAGGGTAGGTCAACATGAGCGCTTATAACTTTGTTCGTAGTGAATGGAATTTCACCAAATTTTTTTTGTTCAACGCCCAAAAGATCGTTTTCGTCAACGCCATTTACATATTATCGCTGTCGTCATTGGTTCCAGAGTTATTTGCGCTCAAACTCGAAAGTTGTCGTAAATCGCACCAATTTTTGCACGTTTTTTGCCCTCCCAAATTTTAAGGGAAGCGGTGCCCCCAAAAGTTGTACTTGCGTTAACATCCCCACCTAGAGACACGTCAAGTGCCAAAGTTTCGTCGGGCTACACCCCCTAACTCCGAAGTTATAATGGCTCATTTATTTCATTTTAAGCCAATTTTTGACCCCTTTTGAAAAAAGTTGTAAGGGGGGCCCCCATCCCCGGTGGCTGGTGCGCTAGTAAGACTTGGTCATTCTCTAGCGCGTGTAAAAATTTGGGGGCGCAGCACCCCCTAGGGGCCGAAATATGGCCTTCCGAAAAATTTGATTCTGGTGGGTAAACATTAGCCGCGTAATCTCTGATGTTAGTGGACTGAAGTTCACACAATTTTTTCTTTATTTAACACAGAATTAACTGTGTTTGATAACGCCGTTTACCGCTTGTCGATATCCCTATGCAGTTCAGAAATATTTGCGCTCAAAGTCGAAAGTTGTCGTTAAACGTACTAAATTTTGCGCGTTTTTTGCACTCACAAATTTTAAGGGGGTGTGCCCCCAAAAAGTTGTACGCACGTTATCACCCCCATTTAGCAGCACGTCACGTGGCAAAGTCTCATGAAGCTACTCCCTTTGGCTCCAAAGATCCTTCGTCTAATACGCTACATTTTAAGGCAATTTTTGACTCCCCTTTGAAAAAAGTTG
>Ga0056128_1012932_pt1 | contig 10149 bp, 8 predicted proteins | sample WorMetLIZISLAND2_FD_71113 | JGI IMG/M metagenome (GOLD analysis project Ga0056128, IMG submission 71113) | Marine gutless worms symbiont microbial communities from Max Planck institute for Marine Microbiology, Germany - Olavius geniculatus... ... | reverse complement strand
CTTGACAGATAATGTGAAAGAATGACTCCGTGGTCGGAGATTGTAAGTGCGATCAGTTTTCTCAGGTAAAAGTTTGTACAGAACGTGATGTGGATTGAACTGTATCTTTGCAAATAAGTTGTCGTCCATGTCTTCAACCAGTTGAGAAAAAGAAGGATCGTCAACCGAGTATAAGCTGGAGCGTACCGCACGTCGTAATGATGCTTCTAGACGCTGTTTGTCAGCAGCACTAGTGAATTCCCACCAGGCTGGAGAAGCATGCAGTAACTTCGAAAGAATGACGACCTTGTAAACATGCCTCAACGAATAGTCATACATGCCGTGATTGCGCAGTAATTTAAGAGCATATAAAGACTGCACGCATTTGCTGATGACGTCACGAACATGATCTCCAAGCAGGGTGTCAACCTTGCAGTGCGTGAAAGTGTGCAATTTGAATTTCAACGTTGATTTTTTGGAAATGTTTTTGGGGGCATGTTCCCTTATCCACTGGTTAAAGTATAAATACAGAGGTGGGGGAATGTAGTTTGGTTTTGGGCCCTTGCTGTTGGTTTTGGGCTTATTGCTGCGTTTGTTTGTGAACCAAGTACTGTGATGGGTGACTGCCTGCGGCAGGTAAACCGTCTCATTATGTAACCAGCCGCCTAGGTCAACTTAGCCTTCCATCCCTTCGGGGTAGGTAAATCGAGTAACAGCTTATCTGGCTGGGATTAGGGCAGGGCAAGTTCACCTGTGTCGGGTGGCAGGTAACACTGTGTGATCCCATATGGCAGGTGACGCTCCGTAGCTCTGAGATGGGCTTCCCATTAAGAGCTATATCACCGCTTTTAACCTTTAAGGTGGGAAACACTTTGGACTAAAAACTAGAGGTGGGGAACGCAGTTTCCACGTTCCCCTATGTCTATACCGGGAGAGAGGCTACAGCACCCCTCTTCAGACCTCACTTCCCTCGGCACTTTGCGCCTCGTTCGGGACGTTTGTTTTCTCCATTGTCAGGCTGTGACACCCCACCCGGTACCCACAACTATTTTAACATCATGATGCTTCTGAGTAGCGTGTTTACAGCAGTTGGATTCATGAAGTCGACCGGCTAATGTAAAGTTGAATTTCGCTGAAATTTAGTGGTCTGTATACTGCCGGGAGGACACAGTGTGATGTACACCTACTGTTTGTGCGTGTTATAATACGTTTCAGATAGTCTGATTCATTATTCGATCTTCTGAGTCTGGATTTGGTGTCACCACGCCACCAGGATGGGTGTAATGACGGTAATCAAGGACTATGGCTCCAACATTTTGGACGCAATCCGTGAGAACGACCTCAAGAAGCTTCGCAGCATCCTAGAGCGACATCTCAACCACGACGCCAAGATCGCTGAACTTCTGACAACAGACATTCTCCATCGACCGACCAAGAAGTTTGCTTGCCCACTGATACTGGCAGCCAGACAACCCGATCTGGCAATAATTCAGTACATGCTCGATCATGGAGTTAATCCCAACTTCGTGCATCATACGGTGTGTTAGAGTGTTATACTAGCATCTAACGTATAAATTATTAATTCCACCTTTCTGCAGAATTTTTCAGTATATTTTGACGCACTGAAGCCATGTTGTAGACCATCTTTGGCATCGTTGTCGTCCGTCCGTCTGTGGGTAATAGATGTATTGTGGCTAAACAGTGCCTTATAGGGCCTAGGTTGCTATTGATCATTAATAGGAAGTCCCATATTGCCTTTCAGATGACACAAAAATCATTGACCTTGGATGACTTTAAAGCTGTTGTATTAACGCGTTGACTTAACGCATTAACGCGCGGTAAAGAATTAACGCGCATAAAACAAGTGAAAGCACATACGTGACTTTGCTGTGAATACTGTAAAGCAGGAGTTCCAATCTTCCATTAAACTGTGGTTATTTGACGATGAAATAATATTCATGTAACTAAAAATTGTTTTGTTGCCGTTCGATCACTACTGTCACTGTCCTGTGACACAGCCATTATAAGTTCGGGTTGCACATTTTGGTTAGATTCCAGGCTTGGTTTGAAATGCCCTGATCCTAGCCATGTCCAGACTGGTAAACAGAACAATTTATCTGTCTGTTTGCCAGGTGTACGCGAGCAAGCGTCGGGAATTGGTGACTGCCCTGCATGTTGCCATCGATCTGTCGCTGTATGGAAATATCGAGGTCTTGCTGAACCATAATGCTGATGCTAACATCTTTGATCACAACAATGAAACCGCGCTGCACGTCGCTGTACGCAAAGCTGACTGCGTCATGACCCACATGCTGCTCGCGAAAGGTAAGCCTTTGTGCTCTCTTTGTACTTTTTGAAACGATTCATAATACTCAGATAAGGTAGAGATGCAGGGTGCATACAGGTCCTGGAAATTCGTAGAAAGTAACGGAATTTAAAATTTAAAGCGCATGTGGTCGTCTAAAGACAGGTACTCCACCAAAAGTTATTTTTTACCGCTGTAGGCTAGCGTGAAAATGGTAGCAATGAAATAGATGTTGACTGCGTTATGACACACATCCTGCTGGCTTGCTGTAACAAGAACTGCTGATGAGTTTTTAAGGGATATCAACATTGTTGACCATGAATGATTGTGAACTTTATAGTAGGGGTTTTAGTGATTTTTGGCGATGAACTACGACAAAATGGACCAAGATAGACCAAGATAACTTGCGAGCAGTAGATGTTGTAGACTGTTGCGCATCTCATGAGCATTAGCTCAGATTTCTTGTGCTACTTAATTTTCGAGAAGTTCGAAGCTGCCTTGACTATTGGCGTACATACTTTAAAATTTCTGAATCAGTAGACTTTACATAAGCTTACTGTGTGTGCTACATTTAGGCGCGAACCCGTCGGCAGTGGATCGTCATGGCAACGCGGCTCTGCATATAGCGACGCTTTTTGGTCACTTGCAGCTGGTCAAGATGTTGTTGAAATACGACGCCGACTTGTACCAACGCGGCAGCAAGGGTGCAATACCTTCTCACATTGCAGCGCGCGAGGGACACATTCACCTTATACAGGTGTAGTAGTAGTTGTTGTAGTAGTAAAGTTAAAAGTAAGGGTTGTACACAGGATACCCATCACAGAGCTACGTAGTGTCACCTGCCATATGGGATCACACAGGGTTACCTGCCACCCGACACAGGTGAACGCGCCCCACTTTAACCCCAGCCAGACAGATGGGGGCTTGGCCAAAAATTTCCCCTTTTTTGTGGGGTTTAAGGCTCTGGCCCCCATCTAATACGATGTGTCATTCATTGGAGCGCACAAGAGTACTTGCCAAATGGCGTCGGAATGCGTCAGATGGTTTAAGCAGAGTGCACGAGTGTGATAGGCAGACGCAGCACTTTAGAGGTTAATTTTTTAACGTTATGCGCTACCTATAATTCACGTTTTACTTACTTGCTTACTTACTTAAAAATGACAGACAGACAGACCATGCTACGTTGAAATGCGTAGGTATAGGCAGAAATGCAGCGACTCAGATTCGGCAAGTTTCTCGCCGACATTATTGTGCACTATATAAATTTATTTACTTACTCACTTACTTACTTACTTGTACTGCAAGAGCAATTTAGACTAAAGTAAAAGCTATTTTAAGCGTATAGTGGCACAATCGTTCGATAGAAGGAATCAATTGGGTCTGTGTACTGCACGCAGGTTTTCTGTGCACGTGATGCCGGCAACATCAATGTGAAAATTCCATGTTTCACTGGCAACCGAGAGGTGAACTTTCCAATATGCTCGTCTTTCTTTTCTGTACTCTGGTGCTTCATAAATGGCTAAATAGTGTAGCTCGTCATTTAAAAAACCCATCTCAGAGCTACAGAGCATCACCTGCCGTATGGAATCACACAGCGTTATCTGCCACCTGACACAGGTGAACACGCCCTGCCATAACCTCAGTCAGACAGGCTGCCTACCCCAAAGGGATGGAAGGCTGAGTTATTATTGGTGTTGGTTGTATAATGAGATGGTTTATCTGTCCACATACAGTCACCCATCCAAGTAGTAACCTTATGATGGTGACCCGACCAGAGGTAGAACCAACGACTAAACTGTATCAGCGCAATGCTTGCTATTTACAGGCTACAGACATTTCCAGATTGCCGACCCTCCCCTTTACTCCAAACAGGGTTGGTTACTAAACTGACCCCTCAATCACGTTTGCTGGCCTTTAACGGACACCGGCGTACGGTCGGCTTTCTCTAGCGACAGCTGGGCTTGTTGTGCTGCGGTAGGTGGCGCCACTACATCTGGCGGCAGAGAATGGACACGTGGAAACAGTGATAGCATTGCTGGATCAATTCAAAGCGGATGTCAGTCTACGTGACTCGGACTCTAACAGCGCTCTTCACTGTGTCGTTCTGCAGCCCTATCACCCATACCGCATGAGAGACCGAGACTTCTTCTATGCCACTGCTAAGGTCTCTGCTCTTTATTTTTCATAATCTCCGCCAAGGTGAACAAAGTGAACATTGGAGCAGATTAAGAGATTGGTCGTTTTTTCCGTCGTTCCATATGTGTACACGATGACTCATCATCATCTCCACGTGTCATACACAACCGACAGGAACGGTGGCGCCCTCCTGCGAAAAATTCTACATTTTACAGTGGTAATGTTTAAATCACTTCACTTGGCGGAGATATGCACTCTCACGAGTGCCTTTTAGTTTTTTTCTTCGTTTTCTTCTTGTTACTTTTTAAATTGTGAAATGTTGACAACAGAATGTATTAAGTGCATTACAGATTTTTTTGAGTATGTGCTATGTAAATTTACTTACTTACTTACTTATTTATTTACTTACTTACTTGTTTGATTTGTCCATTTATCTTGACTCCAGGATACCATGGACTATATTTAAGCAGGGATGGTTACAGATTCAAATCCACCCCATTGCCTGCAAAATGTTGGAAGAATTTATTTAACTAGAAAAAAAATCAGCAAAATGCAGCCGTTTGCTTTCCACATAAACGACTAAAAATGTTGCGACAAAATGCATTTTAGAGCTGAAAATGCGTCAAACTGCATTTGTGGACTCTGCTGGGGAGCTCACCATATTCTGTCAACCCCATGCTGTGTTTGTTGGGAGGAAAATCGTCCGGAAGACGAGAAGAAAGAGGAAGGCAAAAGAATTGAGAGGAAGGAACATCAACCTTTTTCTTAAGCATAAATGTTGAATATGGTTTACTTACTTGTTTGCTTACTTATTTGTTTAATTTCTTTGTTACTTTTTTACTGTGCAGGTGCTTGTACGGTATCGGGTGCCGATCAATGAGAAGAACGGTCGCGGCAACACAGCCCTTCACCTGGCCGCGGCCCACCATCATCCAAAGATCGTGGAGCTGCTCCTAAGTGTCGGAGCAAACCCATTCACTGAGAACGACGACCGCTCCAAGCCGGTGGAGCTCGTGCCGGAGGGTGATTCAGTGACCCATCAGCTGCTTAAATCTGCCATGTCAAACCCCCGACCTGCCCCGCTGGATGCTTCCATGCTCAGTCTCAGACAAGATCTACATAACCTCTCCATGATGCCTGGAGTCAACGTCACTCAGATGAATGTATGCTATGTTCTCTCTCGTAAATGTTTTTACATTTAGCCGACCGACCATATTAATGGTCGTGCATTTCCCATATTATTGTCATATGTACTGTCATTAAACGGTACGTTGCAGAAGACTGTCGGAACTAAATTTTTTAAAGACAAAATTGTAAACACATTTTGTAGTTTGAACCATATTGAAATAAAAGTATAATAAAAAGAAATAAACATAGAATAATTGAAAAATAAAAATAAAACAGCATAAAGGAATGAAGTAGGAGGCTGCTTTGCAGTGGAAAAATAGGGGGTAGGAAAGCAAAAGGCAGATGGGGCAAAAAAGTGCCAAAAGAAAGGGAAGAGAGGCAAATGAGAGGGAAAGGGAAAAGGGGGAGGCTGGTTCATGTACAACATTTATAATAAATAAATAACCTTTTGTTATATAAAAATTTTATAAACGTTTATGTTTACTGATATAACTTGGCTGTAAACTGAGTGTATTGATGAAATTCATTGCACAGATCCTGGGTCGCGATCAACCAAAGGCGACTGGAACTCTTGGACATGAGACTTCTGGAGCCATAATTCCGAACGGTATTCCCCCGGGGTTTCCCATGGCACAGCAAGCTAACCGGTCGTTCAGATCAGTGTCAAGTACGTCTTCAGTGTTTATGGATGACACCAAGGCTCGCCTGGGTGCACTACAGATGTCAACGCAGTCGAAACGCGGTGAGAACGACTGTAGTAGGTTTTCTTCACCTAGCTGCAAAATGCATATTTGCCCCCTCCCCCAACAAAAACAAATTAAAAAATCAGCCCAGATGCTTTAGGTAGATTTGGGAAAAGGCCCATGAAAACAAAGTTGGAGAAGGTGGAAAGATAATCGAAGGCAGGTACTCAGGTACTAGGGCACTCACTGATAGGTTCATGGCAAGTGAGCATTCTGGACCCTTGTGGAGGCCTATTTTATTTGTGCTGCCTTGTATGCAGTTATAGGCCCTATTGCATGTTTACACAGATTGTTTACAGTACAGTTGGTTGCTTTGTTAAAGAAACGTTTGATTTGTAGGTGGTGCAGAGACGAACAATGCTATTCCGCTGTACACTCCGGTTGAGAAACCCCACAACACATCAAGTCGACATGGAACCCAGGGGTCACACCGCGGGAACCAGGCGTCACACCAAACGTCCCTTGATCGATCCATCCTTCCACCATCTCCATCTCGAGGTCAGCTGACTTTTTCCCTGCTTATTCAGCATGAGCCACACATTTTTACGTTTTTGCAGAACTTAGGCTTATTGAAATCTGGCATTGGCCGGATGACTGATTTTCACTTTGACTTTAAATCCAAGTTTTGGAATTTTTCCGACAAAATTGCTAAGTATAGTGATAGAAGCTTCTGATTTCAAGTTTAATCTGCCTGTGTAAAACAGGTGACACGAAGCGGAAATCGGGGCATGGAAAGACGTCTTCAGTGAGTCCCAATAACTGGGATGCGGACAGATCTCACAGACATGGTAAAGTGCCGGCGGACAGTCAGCGCAGTCGGGATGGAGGAGGCAGAGGGACAGATTTATCACAAATGGTGGAGAGAAAAAACCGCACAAACAGACAACATGATTCTAACACAGCATCGGCGTCTGCAATGCCACCAGTCGCCGACCGGTATGACTGCGAGTTCTGATTATATCGTGTACAGAGCGACTGAACTGAACTGACACGGTTTGGTTTTTGACGAACTGACCAGTGGTCAAGCGGTAAAGCATAACAGTAGGCACCGTCTAATGGTGTCATTGGCCTATGTGACTACGTGCACATATGCATCAACCAATGACCAATGAGCTCGCTTTGCTTGCCCATTGGTCAGTTTATTAAAGTTCAGTTTAGTTCAGTTACGTCACTCTGAACGTGTCTTAAGTTACCATATTACTAGTATATTAAGGTCTTGTTTTTTGCTTAACAGCGAATAAACAATAAAGTGAATGAAATATGGTGGAGGTTGTGAAATTGAATAGACCTATTTCATTGCTTGGAAGTTGGAAACATAGTGTATTTGCATTTAAAATATCATTGATATATACCTCATTTCTACTTTGCGCAATGATATGTCTGTTGCTTTATTTGTCAGTGAAATGTGTGCTGCAGTGATGGACATTATTTTGATTAAATTTTTGATTATTTTGATAATCGATTATTTTAGTAATCAGTAGTTAATCGGTTACATTCGATCAATCATTGCAGCTTGGCTGACCGGTCATCAAAGAGACATCAGAAGCATTATCCACCTTATGAGAATGTGTCTTTTGACAACTCGCCAAATCGCAGCACCAGCAGCCGCAAGACCAGGTTACATTACGGCTACACTTATATGTCCTTGTACACCGTGTCTCAGAAAATATGTGCCACTTTTATTTTCTAAATAACTCCGTGAAACATTGGCTGATTTTGACAATTTTTGGCATGCAACATCATGAAGAAACTTGGTCATAGGTCAAAGGTCAAGAGTCAAGGTCACATGAGTTTTTTCATGTGTGCATGATACTGCTTGAACCAATTGCCCGGATTCACGAACACAAAATGTCATTCGCGGCTATCTGCGGGCAGTAGTTAGCCTTGAGCAATGCTTGACGATCTCGTTCAACAGTTATTCTAAAATTTGTTTTACCCTTAAAGCTGAAGTGACTTGTTTTTTTGAGACACAGAGAAAGCCTACATAATCACACGTTATGAACTTTTAAAACTTTTATAGCATATAGGCCTACTCTTGCGTTTTGACAAGAAATTTATAATTATTATGATAATCTTTTAGAGCAGCATTTTAAAACATTTATTTAATCTGGTGTGCAGACATTAAAATGATATTTCATACTGTATTTCAGGATTTATTTTAGATCTTGTTTTAGATTTTATATTATTTTTTTCAGATTTTGTAGTATTTAGGTTTAGGCCTAGTTTTTGTTAAGCCAGTCCCGAGAAGAGCCACATTGGTGCCAAGGAAACATTCTCATGAGGCCATCATATATGGGGTGGTGTCTGGGTGGCCTGGGAAAACTTTTCCTCTTTTTCCCTTTCTTGATGGGTTTGCACTAGCCATTCTAACAAAGGTGCTATCGAAAATTGTTGTGATTGGTTGATTGACAGGTCAAAGAAAGACAAGCGGCCCAAGGACCGAGGCTCGCGAGGAGCGTCAGAGCCCAGCATTGACGAAGATGACGTCACTGAAGACCAGCCCAGTGGTTACTATGACGACGACGCCGGGGTCAAAGTTCACACAGTGCCGGGCAAACCTAGCACCATTGAGGTAGAATATACCGGAGGTCCGATCATGATTTCTGTTGATACTCAGGGCGACAGTTTGGAGTCTTTTCCCACCACGCAGAGGACCAGTGAAGATAGCAGCAGCAGCAGCTCGAGTGATGAGAAACGAATGTCAAAGCATAACAGGTCTGCTGACATCATTGTCTGTACATTTTCTGTTGTTTAGATGTAGTCTACTCTATAACATCTGGATTCTGGCTAGCAGGTTAGGGCTTTTGATGGTCTTAGGCTGAATACAGTTAAGTGCTTTCTTATTTTTCTTATTTTTGTTTTTTTCTTACTCAGTTTCTTTTACCTTCCTTTTCCCTGTCTTTATCTCATTAACTGTAGGCTACGTAATTATATTACTTAGATGTAGTTTGCAGTTCTGGCCAGTGCCATATTGAGACTTTTGATGGTCCTAGGCTGGTTAAAGGTATGGGGCTTTTCTATCCTTCTATGGTACCCTTCCCTTTTTTGTTACCGTACTTAATATAATTTTTAAAAAATTTCAGTTTATCTAACACTGCCGGGTAACGACCTTAGGCAAGTTGTTCACACACATGTGCCTCTGTCACCAAGCAGTATAATTTGGTACCGGCTTCACCGCTTGGATGTAAACAGGCACACCGCGTGATACACTGGCCCTGTATCCGTGGTCTCGCAGTGTAAAAACTGGAGTGTAGGAAACGGAGATCAGCGGCCCTATGGGCTATAAGGCTCGGAAGGACTTTACGTTTTTTACGCGCGAAAGCAGCTATGCTTTCAGCGCGTCTTAGCTATCGCAATTCTGTCCGTCTGTCCGTCCGTCTGTCTGTCCGTCCGTCTGTCACACGGGTGGATCAGGCAAAAACGGTCCAAGCTAGGATCTCCAAATTTTCACCATCGGCTGCCTGGAAGACTCTAGTTTCAGGAACCGTAAAGCTTTTTGTAAACTCGAAGGGGGTCACCCCGAACGAGGTCGCTAAATGAGAGGGGGGTGGTCAAAATTTGCGATTTTTGGCCAATAACTCGCTGTATCTCAGTAATGGTGCGAGATAAGGCCCAGGTTACTATTAATCACCAATAGGAAATCGTATACTGGCTTTCGATTGGCACTGAATTCAGTGACCTTGGATAACCTTGAACGCCAAAATAGGGGTTTTTACGGATTTTTTTTGCGATATGAGACTGCGCAAGTCTTTATCATTCACAAGGAGGCGCCACCGTCGCCAACGCCACACGCGCCTATGGCCGATGTGTATTATGGTCCCGATGGGCCGAGTCCAAGTGATATGCAATTTTCGAAAC
>Ga0056128_1012930_pt1 | contig 10151 bp, 4 predicted proteins | sample WorMetLIZISLAND2_FD_71113 | JGI IMG/M metagenome (GOLD analysis project Ga0056128, IMG submission 71113) | Marine gutless worms symbiont microbial communities from Max Planck institute for Marine Microbiology, Germany - Olavius geniculatus... ... | reverse complement strand
TTCGAAGAGACGTTGCTATAAGCTTACAATACTTTAGATGCAAAGCACTGGAGGCTTAAAGCTATTCCAAGCTCACGCCGAATTGATCGCTGACTTAGGATGATTCCCCTATGGTTGCTCGACAAGAACATTGTGGCCGGATTTCCGGCGACTAATCGTCCAGAGTGTGTTGAGCCCACATCGTGTCTGCGTGGTCTCGCCGTGCTAATGGAACTGTTGTGTTTCACTATTTGCCGATGGCCTAACGAGACGCTGTCCGCCATTCGTTACGTTCCTAACAGTTTTTCCACGGACACGCCGACCGACCTAAGTAATTATTATTCGACGTTTATACAGACCGCATTACGCATCCTGCCTGTTCGTCTGGCTGTATGTCTGTGTAGTCTCTCCCACACAGATTCTAACTTTAAAAAAGCATAGAAAACCAAAGTTGCCGTAAACGTTTTCATGACAGGAGTAGCCATAATCGTAGTTTATACAGTTCAAAAAGTCGATGGTCACAGTCACCGAGAACAAGATGCCGTAATTAGCGTCGTGGGGTGAGGAAACGGGGTATTCCTTTCTCCATATGATTACAGCTATCAGAGCCCTAATTAAAAATTAATTTGGTGCACTTCATTTGTCATTTCTGGCATGAATGCTATAATTTTTTTTATCAAAAAATACATCAAAGAATGTGAACGAAGACCGTGCGTAGGCCCTAGATTTTTAATTCGCCAGCGTTGGGGCACACTTTCGTGCGGGCGAATGTCCGACACTCACATATAAACACAACAGCCACACAGAGATTGACAATTATCCAGAACGGCGCAAAAATAAAGTTGAGCATTGCGCTTTTTTATTCGATGACACGTTCTAAGAGCGCTACAAATGAAGTATCATAATGTGTGCTGCATCGATCGACAAGAAATGCAAGTTGCGCGTAAAAATTTCCGTAGGCCTAGATGATTTGGCATTTATGGGATGTCCGGTTGATCCTCGTGGCCACAGATCATTATGCCGACAATGGCAATATTCGCGACCGTTCGCACCGCATGTTTCACTTTTTACGCGCCGGCCGGTTGGTGATACTGGGACGATTGAAGGCAGAGAGGCGCAGGGTGCTGGCTCCGAAGCCCCGCCGTGACGAGAGCCTTTCTTGCGTCACGCCCGCACGCCTCCGTCTAGACTCTAGACAGACTGCCGGATTTGCTCCGAAATGCATGTTTCGTTTGACCCATGCAGTGCCTCAGGATGTAAAGGTGACGGACGGGTAAGGTGTGTCGGTAGGCGGAGCTGAGTATTTAAAAAGGATATAGCTTTTCGTGGGAAGCCCACCTCAAAGCTGCGAAGCGTCACCTGCCATATACTATCACACCGTATTATTTGCCACCCGACACAGGTGAATGTGCACCGCCTCAACGCCAGCCATACAGGCTAGTACTGTACTTGATTATCTTACCCCGAGTCCCGACCTCGGAGAGATGGAAGGCTGAGTTGATCTACCTTGGTGGTCGGTTATATACCGAGATGGTTAACAGACAGTCACCCATCCAAATAGTAATCACTTAATAGTGATCCGACGGGGAGTCGAACCTTGCGATCTATCGCCAGTCCAACACCCCAGCGTCACACTACCATGTAACCGCGAGATGTCGTCGTAAAGTTGACAGCTACACACGCAATAACTGACGAGTTTAGAATTAACGCGCGGCACGAAACGCACAGCCCGGGGAGGGAGACGTGAATCCACCATTGCGATGCAGTAGCAGACTGCAGGATAAAGCAGCTCAGCAGCAGCGCGTCAAGGTTGTCTTGCCGGCTAGCGAGCTGCACGATACAACCAGATTAAGCAGCCCAGTCGAACCACGCTTCTCAACCCGCCGCGGACGGCCCAAGAGTTCCAGGCATGCGCTGAAAAGATGCCGCCGCTGCCTCCGCCGCCGGTGGATGGGGGACGGTGATATCCCATAAAGTCAGTGCACGCATGCACTTGACCATCGGCTTGGCTCGGCGTCGGCCGTCGACTGAGTCGATCATTAATTCGGGGTTTTACACTGCTTTATGTGGAAGTTGTAAGCCGCCGCCGGTGTGCGCCGGTCAGCTGCGGGGCTTTCGTAAATTGCCGGTCGGCGGTTGCAGCGACCACAGCATTTCATCGCATCTCATCTCATCGTCGTAGTCGTCGTAGTTGTTGTCGTCGTTGCTGTGGCCGAGGTTGTTCGTTGGACGTCGGTCGTTTGTCTTGCTGACCTCTGACCCTCGTCTCGCTGCCGCTGCTGCTGCCGCTGGAACGGAGTGTATTCGATCACTCAACTCAACGCCTCCGCTCGGTCGTCACTGCACAGCGTTCCGGCGTCATCGTCGCGCGGTAACGAAACGCTATTCCGATGGACACTATTCCGACAAATGAGGCTCAGAGTCAGAAAAACAAAATCGTGTAACTGAAAGCAAGATAGCATAGCATAAAAGCAAAGCTGTTGAGGTTATGGTTAGGGTTAGGGTTGGGCTGTCGGAATGGCGTCCATCGTCATAGTGACTCGTAACCTCGACGCACGGCGAGTGTTAACAGTGACACAGAAGTCTGAACACGCAGCAAAAATTTTGTTGCCAAACGGTATGACGATGGAGCTTACATGACTGTCGTTGTTGCCAGCTAATACGAAGATGCCAAGTCCCTGTCGTGCACGTAAGTTGCGCCGGAATTTCGTTTCATACTGTTTTCGTTCGTTGCAAATCACAGCGCACTTCTGTGGATGGTATTCGGATCGCAAGTATTAACACGGCTATTAGGACAGGTACGTAAAATATGTTTTGCATTACAAAAAGCCGGAAAATTAACAATAAACCGTACGATTAATTATTAAAATTTTTTAACGATTTATTTTCGGTCACCGTAAAAGCCTTATAAAGTTTTCCCGTTGACCTGCCGTTGACACTGTACGCAATACAAATTTACTCACTTATTTACTTACCTACAGGGTAGACCAGAAAAGCGAAGCCACGCTTCTGGTGACGAGTTTGTCTCATGCAAGAAGCGCTATAGGAACTTAGGAAGAACCGAACTTTGCTTTTTACGGTGAAAAAATGACCTACACGACAGTAACTTTGGGCAATAATGACTTCATGACTGGTCTTTCTCGGTTAGCAATTTAGTAGGCTTATACCATGCACCTTGGCTGCCATTTTTTGGCCGACCGTTAAGCTTTAAGCTTAAAGGTCGGCCCTTTGTCGTGAGTTGTCGTCCGTCCGTCTGTTTGTCACGGATGTATTGTGGCTAAACAGTGCAAGATAAGGCTATTGATCACTAATAGGAAGTCGTATACTGGCTTTTAAATGACATATAAATCGATGACCCTGGATGACCTTGAAAAGTCATAACGCACTATGGAATGGGATGTTTCAAGTTATAAGTGGCCATATCTCGGAAACGGTGCGAAATAGAACCAAAAAATAGAACCTGCAAGGACAGTGACAACCAGTACGGTTGGTCCCACCCTAGCGACAGCAAAGTTTTTTGTTAAGCTTTTATGTGCGTTTTCTTCAGTGCATGCGCCTTTGGTCTGCTATTTCCGTGTTTTCGGTTGGTAGAATTTTTGGAAAACTAACATTTACAAAGTAGCGTAGCGATCGTTAATGACTGCCTTAGAAAATTATCTACAGATTGTGACAGTAAAATTGTTTTTTTAAATCGCTTAATGTTTCGTTTAGTTATGAGATTTGCAGATCGATATCTCAATACATGAAAACATTGGTACAGATAGGCAAGTTTGCGTGTTTTTGACACACCGTAGGCTTATATTTGTAGTGTAGTGTAGTAGCTTGCAAATATATTTACTCTTAAATATGAAAACTGAGAAACTGTCACCGGCATATAAAATAAAGGTTCAACTAAAACTGGCAATGGTAGCCTACGTGCGTGGAATAGAAGTAGTAATAGGAGTGCGCTTGCAAATATGAAGTAGGCCCAAAGAAGACCGATTATGTTAGTAAATTTTACATTAAAATTACATAGTTTTTAGTTATGTTCTTATCATCAAAACAGTTTAATGCCGTAACAAATAACGGCTGAAAGTTCCGCGTAACTAAGAGCTAAATTTTAACAAACAAAGAAAAAAATAAATTACAATACAAACATACCGAACTCGACAAAACTTTAGTGTACGTTTTTGTTGCCTTTCTTTAATCAAATTACGAAAAAGGCTCGTATTTTGAAAGAAAAACTTTCAGCTAGAGTACTATTCGTCCATAAATGTTCGTGTTACGTCGTAAGATCCAATCGCAGTAGAATGGGTCTACATTTAATCGTTACGTTCATCACGTCCTGGTCACAGACGGCATTATATAATGGCAGAGGCCGATCTCATTGTATGTGGTCGGAATTCGTGGTTGGGCTGTACAGTAGATTTCTATTCGCTAGCGGTGACGACGCCAATGGCTTTGCCGCACTAGCTGGTCCGGTATATGCTCGCCTAATGTCCGTCATAATTTCGACGGCGTGCGCGTCGTAACCGTATAATAGAATCTGCTGCGATGGTCGCAAATGCACGCCTCCTCCCGCTCTCCATTCGTTCGTCCGTCCGTCGTCGTGCGATAATATAAAGTCTGTTTGAGCTGCAAAAAATATCCGCGTGGGCCTGCACATCAGGCGAGGACGCGACACGATTTACTGGAGGCTCTGCTGAAGGTCCGGCCTCTTGCAAGGCGTATCGGATAACGCGCCGCGCCGTCGGGTTGGTCGATATAACGCCCGGTGATAAACCACCCAGTTGCCGCGCTGCGCGTCCATCCGTGCTCTGTAGTCTACCTGGCTAGAACGTGTCCTGTGTGCTGGCCGGTCGGTAATCGATTGCTGTTCATCGGACTCCGGTCCTTGCATCAGTTCTATACAGGCCAGCGACAGACAGACATAGACTATAGGCTACTGCATGCAGCTGACAGCACGACGCAATCCGTCACTTCAGACAAAGTCATCGGCGTACATCACCAGCCGAGCTGCAACCGAGTCGACAGTGCTAGGTACGGCAGCGTAAGAACATTATAGAGCAGGTGGGAAACCGTGCTTGTAATGTGTAGCCACGGTTTATAACTGTAGGCCATACCAAATACTACTAGGTTCCTGCAGTAAGACGGAACTGTGACTGGTCATTGAAGTCTCTTCCTTTTCAGGTTAAAATCTATAAATTTGAAGGAATTTACGCGTAGTGTCTGGTGACAATGTACGACATTATTCGCAAGAGGATTTGTACATTACTGGAAAAGAAGAAGAAGAAGACATACACGTAGGCCTACTTAAAGCTTGTGCATGAAAAATGGTCAGCATGTGGTCTCGGCGTAACCGATAAATACGACGAAACTAAAATATAAGTATAGACTCCATTTAATTGAAATACGTTAAGAGCACGGCCAACAGCTTCTCGAGACTTGAAATCTGGGTGTAAAATATTATCCTATACACGTAGGAAGGACGCAGTTTCACAGAGAATCTACAATTTAGTCATTTTGGCTCATATTTCGCGTTTATTTTTCTAGCTATTGACGCCATCATTTGGTTGACACCAACTCGCTTTTCAAACAACTTTTCTTGTGCTTGGCAAATTGGCGGTCATCAAGATGCTAAAGCAGATCGCGTTACAGGAAACAAGTTGCAACACATGTAGTTAGTTATAAGTGTGGTATAATAATACATAATAACATTGTTGTAATGACAATTTTCAGGCATGTCGTGGGGACGGAGGCTGCAGTGTTCATCAATCATTCCAACCACGCAACGTTTGTGTTTATATGCTTACCGAGGACTCATCGACGGTTCACTTAGTCGCTATTGCGCTGAACACAAGAATGATACTAAATAAACTGCGTCTGAACGCGTGATCAGTGAAAACGTTGACGAACTAATTTAATAGCTGAAGCCTGCAGCAAGAATCCCTCAAAAAAAGAGACACGGAGCAGCAACAGCAACAGATTAAAGGTGAGTTTGTATAAGTTTTTTCTTTCCACAGTTTACTTCCAATTCTGTCGACACTTGCCAAATCGCATAAGTGGTCTTTAGACCTTTGTGAACCTCAGTATATAGTAGGCCTAATGTTACCACGTTTAAATATATTGACAACAAAAATAAGTGTTGTTAATTAATTTATACGATTTTGCAGATGGAGAATCTCGTATGAGTGCTACTGACAGCGTGCTTAGAAAAATTGAAGTGTTCGAATGTGTTGTTCATCCCCGAAGTTTGACCGGCAGATTGTTCTACAACCGCGGTTCACGTAGGCCTATGATAGCGCTGCCAGCGAGCGGGATTTCAACGCCATGATGATCATCTTCCATCTGACACGTGATGTAGGCCTATACGCCAGACTGGCATAGGTCCGTCAGACAGTAGACCACACCTCATGGCTCATCGTCGGCGGCCCGAATCCATCCGCGGCTATATTCACTGACGTCGGACGGACGCCGACAGCCAGATTCTTACAGACGTGCCGACTGTACGGCGTGGGATCGATAGAACGAAACGATCGACTCGATACTCGCAAATAACGCCGACCGATCGACCGACCGCGGCGACGGCGGCGCGCAGCTTTATGCGGTTCTCCCGCCAAGAAACCGCGTTCTGCAGTGCACGCTATTTTCCCAGTCCGGTTTTTTAAACTGCAGACTGAAGGACCATTGAGTTTACACGAGAAAGCATACATGAAGCAACTATGAAGCAAACGTAGCCTATAGCAAACTGAAGGGATAAAATTCAAGGACTTTCAAGGACCTAAAATTGCAGCTTCAAATACCAAGTGTCGATAAAATGACATATCATACTCACGCTACATCGAAATTTAGAGTGCAATATATACTTTAGTGTACTCAACAATACTGCACTAATGATAGAAGCAGATTATTGACATCTTTATTGACATTTTGTTAAGTAAGCAAATAAACTATAACCTAGTAATGGTGAAATGCCAAATTTTACAAGAATGCTTTGTTCAAAATTTTAATATGCAAACATTTCAAAATATGGAACATTCAAATTCAAGGCACTTTTCAAAGACTTTCAAGGGCCTGAAATTTTTTTTTCAAAATTCAAGGACTTTTAAGGACTTCTCAAGGACCCTATGAACACTGATACATGTACACGTGCACGACGTGTGCTTTAAGTTTGCTTCATGTGTGCTTCCTCGGGTAAACGGGATATAAAGCCGGCGAACAGCATCAAGCAGCGATTCTCGTGGTTAGTTTTAATGCAGTTTGAAGCGTGAAAATTAAAAGAATACTTCAAAGGCAGCTTGCTTTTCTGGGGCATGTGTTGAGAAGACATAGTCATCAGAATTTGGTGGTGACGGGAAGTATAGATGGGAGGAGAGCGAGAAGCGTCAGAGACGGAAGTATCTGGTAACTTTACGAATCATGGAAGAATAAAGTGAGCTAAACATCATCAGGGCTTCATCAGATTGTTGTAGCAACGCACGGTCGCCAACGTCGTCGACGACGGCACGGCAAAATGACATGACATGAAGCGTGAGAGTTCACCTAACCTCACAGTGCTCAGGAACGTGGGCTAATGTGCCACTGCAGGGTCTACAGATGAATGGATAATCGAAATAATTGATCATACGATTTCACAGCCCTGTGTAAACTAAACGAAATGTCGCACTCATAAACCATGCAAGTAAAAAAGGTGCTATCAGATAGTCAAACTGACTTAACGGAATTGCAGGTTTCAGTATTTCCCGGACAGTCAACAGCTGCATTGAAGTTGACATCGCGTACATTCACGTGGGCAGCTGGCAATAGACGTAAGCCTATTATTTCATGCGAAAAAAAACAACCGACAGCCGTATTAGTCAGGTTTATTTTCGCACTCGCCTCAAAATTGCATCAAAAGCAGTAAGGAGACTAATCGTAGACGAGTTTCACGACGTGTAGGCCTACCATAGCGATGCAAATGATAACATGATAAATTGTACATTCAATATTCGTTTTATTAAAATGCGCTGCCAGAACGCAGAGCACGCATGTACGTATTGGTTAAATCTGATGAAATGCGATGAATTACGGAAATGTTGTTGAAATGCAACGCAATGCAAAGACAAAGAAAAAAAACACAATGACAAGTGACATCATCGCAAAACGCGCGTGAGCAGCGGCGTCATGCGTTAAGAAAGTGGGGAGCTAGAAATTTCCGACAGACCTCTGGAGATTTTCGATAAGGGAGCTAATGGGTGCTCAAAAGTTCTGTCTTGATGCTAAATGTCTTCATAATGGGAAATTTTTAGCCTCGTACTCTGCATTCTTAAAAATTATCCCATAAGCCAAAATTCAAGAGGCCGCTTTCCCCTACCACAACCGTGGCATGACGCCACTGTCTCTCTCCATGTACAGGGTGAGGGTGGCCCAGCTAAAGTGAAATCACTTTTGTTTGCTGAATAGCTCCGTTAAACGGAAACATTGGCCGATTTGAATAATTTTTGGCATCCGGCACCAAGAAGAAACTTGACGTGCAAATGACTTTAGATTTGCCCACTTCACCTCAATAATCTCGGTACACTACCTTATGAAACGCAAAATTGCAGATGTCGTACTTTGGCCGTTTACAACGATAAATTCATAGCGCATTCGTTGGCCCAGAAAAGGCCAAAGCTATTCGACAAACACGACTGGCGATTATTGTCTCTTAAAAAGTCACGTGTCACAACACATCATCTTTATCACAGCATGGCTCAAAATGTCCGCCTCCAGCAGGAACACAAGCGGTAAACGTTGACGCCACTCGCCAACAGCACGTTCAATAACTGCGCGACTCGGAGCGGCCCGTGCTCGCTGTTGATGCGCCATTTCAGTTCGTCCTACGACTTTAAAATGAATAAGGCTACGAATTATACTAAATAAGTAACAGATTTTCAATGATTGTGTGGTCTCAGTAATTTTCTGAGCCAAAGCATGCGCTAGCCATTATGAATTCATTGTTCTAACCGGCTAAACTACGACTTCTGCATTTCACAAGGTAGCGTAGCGACAGTATTAAAGTGAGGTGGGCAAAACTAGTCATTTGCGTCAAGTTTCTTCTTGGCGTTGCGTGCCAAAAATTATTAAAATCAGCTAACGTTTCACAGAGCTATTCAAAAAAATAACACTGGCTTCACTTTAGCTGGGCCACCTTGTATGCTGTATAGACCTAGCGGTTTGAGTGAATGGAGGAAACGATCGTCAAATCGTCGCTCGTCCGCATATTGCCGATCAGATCTCCAGTTGAGGTAGTGGATTGCATGGTGCTGTACATAAAAACTCCATGCAACCTTCTAGCTGCGTCTGGGGGCTGATTTACAGCTGCCGACTTCCTTCGTTACCTGTCTGCGTATTTATTATAGCTAAGTGGAAACTGCTTCAATGTCGTAGTAAGCTACACATTGAGTTATTTTCGCCATAACAGCAGCCTTGCTAACATTTTATTGGGAAACACTGCAGTGAGACAAGCATCATTAATCACAGGGGTGTCTATCCCCCTAAATCCTTGGAGCAAGTTCCCCCTAACTCAAAGTGAGGTGCCACAGGCGCCGAGAACAAGGCGCCGTAGGCGTCGAGAGTGGAGAATGGGGAGAGATATCCCCCTTACCAGCCGCCTAAGGTGACTGAGAAGCGTCTCACAACCGAGTCTGGGGCAGAGCCCCTCCCCCGCAAAAAACGAATTTGGTGCATTCTAAGCGAACACTTCTGCTTGCACGATATCGTAAATATATCAGAAATGCAAAATTATAATATTCAACTCCCCCCTAATTTTCCAAAAAACCTTTCCTCTTCTATCTTTCTTGGATCATTGCTCCAAGGTTTATATGATGTAGACACCCCTGATTAATCAGAGAGAAAGCTAGTCAATATGCATACCAAAAACTAAGATCTAAATTTGCTCTTGTTATAGGGCGCAATTTTTAAGTTTTCAAGACTATCACGCTTAAGACATATCTCCAGTGAAACACTGCTAATAACTGCAAAAGTATAATGTGCATGACTGCAGAGGGGCGCTGAAAACGCGAGACTGGAAAACGCGGAACTGGAAAACCCGGCACCAAATCGCAGGGGTGGAAAATGCGGGACTGGAAAACGGGGAACCTCAAAGTTATGGAAAGCCGTCGCTGTAGAAAATGTGCAACATAGTTAGGCCTACTGAAAAGTTCTGAACGTTT
>Ga0056128_1012927_pt1 | contig 10151 bp, 5 predicted proteins | sample WorMetLIZISLAND2_FD_71113 | JGI IMG/M metagenome (GOLD analysis project Ga0056128, IMG submission 71113) | Marine gutless worms symbiont microbial communities from Max Planck institute for Marine Microbiology, Germany - Olavius geniculatus... ... | reverse complement strand
TGCTGTCCCAGCCAACAGACAACACAGTGTTCGCCGGCCGTGCGTTCAGCTCAACTGCACCTCGTATTTGGAACAGTTTACCAATTACCATTCGAACAGCATCCACTACCAACACTTTTCAACGACACCTCAAGACTCACCTTTTCTCCGGCAACACCGCCATCGACTAACTGTTACCATCCGCGCCTACGATTCGAACTTCTGTTTTGACATATGGTGCGTTACAAATGCAGACTACTTACTTACTTACTTAGGTGGCCCAAAATTATTGTGCTAATTTTCTTCACACAACGAAAACACGAAATTTGATGTCACCACGATCAACGCGATTTCTGGGGTGCCATCAAAATGCTCTAAAATACGTTTTCAGCCAGCCCGAAATGGGAGTTCGCAGCGTTCCCCAGACCTCCTAGCTGCATTGAGAGCTTGAGAGGGTCTACTCGTAACGGGGCCAAAATTTGAAGTTACGCTGTTTGCCCTCCAAATGCAACTCCTGAATTTGCCTATGAAGATAGGCTACAAATTTCTCACATCGATGAACGTTTGTCAGGTGAATAGGCCTAAAATATGTTTACATTGGTGAATAATTTTTACGCCGTTATGGGTTTGATACACGACTTCTTTAGTGGCCGCTTACTGTTATTCGATCACCCTGTATAAGTAGGCCCCTGCCTATATAGCACTTTTATATGACGCTGCCCATGGTTTCTCATTATGCAGCAGTGCAGGAGCACTTGTCATCGTAGTAAATAGGCCTAAGCCTAAAGCTGTGCACTACGTTATTAAAACTGATATTACACAATTGTGAGGCCTCAACTTAAGCGTGTGTAAATCTTTACAGAATGCAGAATTAATGCTAGATGTAAATGCTAGACAAATCAGTGAATGATGGCCATGTCGGTAGGCCTAATATGTTGTGTCGTTTAAGACTGATGAAAAAAATTAATTCTGGTCTAATTCGGTGATGTATTCAGCTGACAAAAGTTGTGTAGGGTACTTTTTCTAATTATTTGTTGAAAGATAAGCCGCTTGCAACGATGCAGTGCTGTAGCTGCAGCATGCCATCTCTGGCTAGCCCCCATCATGGCGGCGAGCGTGGGAACGGCACTGTGTCATCTGAAATCTGATCACTCTTCTTGCGCAGAGTCGGTGTACTGCTCGTGGTATATATGCTGTGGCTGTATCACAGGCTTGAACTTGAACTTGAATATCGCTGATACATAAGTAAAATTTATAGCAACGACAGTATGGGGAAATTTTGAATGAAGATCTAACTTCTTTTAAAGCATGGTGTAATTGACCGTGCGCACGCACGGTCCAGTGTGGCGCAGAAAATGATATTGACCGTCGCACGGCCTATCCATTTAAGTCGCAATTAGGTCTAATTTCCATGCCTGTGTACAGTATACTGTGTACTTCTGAAGTGGATTGTATGACATCTTGGATGGTATTACGTCATCTAAGGACACCCTGGATGGTTCCTTGGGTGCAGGTTTTTCATAGTAAAGGCGTAAAGGTTGACATGATTCGAAACTGAATATCAGCTGAACAGAATCTTTAGTTGTCGACACTGCTGTAGCCAAAACAGCCTAAAATATTTTTAAAGTTAGTTTTCTGTCATAACTAAATAATAGCAGCAACATTAACAAAAAAATCCGCCACGTGCCTCTTCATGTATACGCCCTTGCGCGATCTGCGCACGGTAAATAACACTTTGTGATCGCATGTGGACCATGCATGTGCACGGTAAATATAATCATTGTCTTTTAAATGTATTATAAATGTATCGAGTATTCCACTCTTTAACAATTCTATTGCTGAAAAAGTTTTTTCTTAAGTGCAGTACAGAGCTGGACTTATGAATTTATAATGAATAAACCCTAAGTTTTGTTGAAGTTAAATTAATGAAGCTTTATTTGCTGTCTAACTTGAATATGATTTTTTTTATCGACCAAGGCATTGCATGAAGACACGCTATGCCTATGTTTGTTTATGCAGTGTTGAATAATCAGTCGCCTGGAATCAGTTTATTAGGTCAAGTACATTTTACTTCTGCTTCTATGTTTATCTTTTCATTGCTGTTAGTTGAAACACTGATATGATTGGTTGTAATTGTTCTTCTGCTTGTAGGTTGGGTGGTACAATAAGAAAGTTGCAGAAGGCTTTCAGCTGCCACTTGATGATGATACATTGGCATTTGTTGTGATCAGCACCCCAGCAATATATGATCAGACATTAAAGCCTTTTATTCTACATCAGGAGTGTGCTGTTGATATGTCACTCGACTTGATTGACATGTCTGTTGCTCAGAAGTTCTCTCTTGTGCAGCAGGTATATTATGCCTTGCCACTTTTGTCCAAGTCCTAGTGGTTTTACATTTTAGTTTTTGATGATACTGTAATTACATTGTAACTGTCTTGTCATCATTTTGATACTGGTATTGAACACTGTTTGTTTAATCATTGGTGAGGGAATGAATTTTATCTGCAAAAGTACATCTTTGGCAAATTATAATGGTTTCTTAGCAGACTATGGAGCACAGCTAACATTTGATAATTAAGTGGTCACCAAAATGGACATGTTGTATAATTAATACACACATATTTCCAATTAATTTCCGATATCCATATGTCACATGTGGATGTGCCTGTCAGAGTCTGGGATGTTTCTACATTAAGTTGCTAATTTATTGCCAGTATGCATGCATTGATTTTCTTCAAGCAGACAGAAGCAATTATTGTGAGGATAGGTCACAGAATTTGATGCAGACAGAACCATACAGAGGACAGTGAGTGTGTAATCATCCAGTTATAATCTAGGCTCTAGGTGGCAAAAAGTTTGGTACTGTAGGGTTTCTCTTTGAACGTCTTTCTCGTTTCTATTACCACGTTATGCAGTTCATTAGTGAAACATTGGCCTACTGATTTGTGTTATTAATTTGTTATGTTGTTTTTGGTTGCAGGCATTTTCCGGCCATGAAGTGGAATGCATACATGACTATGAACTACATCACTCACATCGATCTAAGGTGTTAGTACAGACAGCTGGACATGTGGCTGGAGCAGCTTACTATTACCAACACAGCGACGTATCAAATGACCCTTGGCCTACATCTCAGGTACTGCAGTTGTCTTATTGTTTGGCTTTTCTATTAGGCTGCAGTATGAGTCTTCTGCGTCTGTCTGTCTGTTTGTCTGTTTTTGCAGGCTTTTTGGCTGATCATACTTGAGTAATGGTCGAGCTATTGGCATGGTTGTCGTCTGTTTGTCAGTCTGTCCATCCGTTTGTTGGTAACGGATGTATTGTGTGACTAAGTGTTAGGTCATATGGGAAAACTTTTTACAGGAATAATTAGCCATGTGCCTTAAACTCGGGTGTGCAAAATTACATTGATCTAGTGCAAGGGAACATTTTCAGATTGGGGGTTGAATGAAGAGGGGAGTAGGATAATTCAATGGAAAACTGGCCATATCTCGGAAACGGTGAGAGATAGGACCAAGGTCACTATTAATCATTAAGAAGAAGTGGCATATGCCGTTTAAGATGAGATAGAAATCGAACTTGGATGACCTTGAAGGTCGCTACGTGCTATTGCTAAACGGTGTGAGATATGGCCTAGGTTGCTATTGATCACTAAGGGCCGATTGATTCAAGTCCAAGTTAACTTCTAGGTTACCTAACCTAGGTTATCTCGGTCGCGAGGTTAAGTCCAGAGGTTAACCTTTGTCGCATTTATTCGCTGTAAAACTAACCAGAGTTTGGTAATCCGCGAGTTAAACCTCGTCGATATAACCATGTAATGAATCAAGCATTTTGATTGGCGGTTGTAGTCGTGTGGCTGTTCTTTTACGGCCCACTGTAGGCTTGTGAACTAAATGGCGTGTTTATGGGTAGTAGTCTTTAAATGGCAATTAATGTACAGTGTATTCCAACCGGATACAATAAATGCAATACAACACATCGCAGTAACTGTGAAAATTACAATTTCAATACATAATGGCAATTATGACTATTACAAGAATTTTTAATATTGTCAGCTTTACTGCATATCGCCTCTATGTAAAAGTCGACTGTTCCCCGTGAGGCATGCCGCGAGGTCAAGGTCACTGGCGCAGACAACATTTTCATTCACAGCAACATGGCAAATTGCATACGTAGAAAAAATGCAATAATTTCGCTGACTATAATGATAGAATTCACTACGCAAAACGTTGTCACGGTTCTTTGTCCTCTGGTTCATCGATCAACGACTGTGAAAGGTTTGCACTTGTTGTTATTTACACGTTTCAGCTTCAATCTTGCACTAATTTGCAGCTTAACTTTGCATAATCGGGGGTTAACTGTGCAAGTCAAGTCTGGGATAACCGAGACAGTTAACCTACTGATGTGTCATAAATCAATGCGACAAAGGTTAAGGGTGCGTTGCACCAACCATACTTAAATTTAAGTACATGCTTAACCACCGTACTTAGCAGAAAATGCATTGCACCAGCACCATTTAAGCCTTCCAGCCTGCTTAAACGTCACTTAAAAATAAGTGGCCAAAGTTGCCCACTTAAATTTAAGCGGCTGGCAAAAATGAGACAGACGCCATCTTTATTTAGCGAACTGTGACGAAGTTATCATACTAAATTGACGATTTTAGGTAACAGTTGTTATATACCGTAAACAAAAGCGAAGAAAAGTGGCAAATACACGTGGATAATGCTGTTTGTCATTGAGTATTTACAGCTGAGATCGTTTTAAGGGAAAACAAATTACTTCTAAACAGCAGTGCGCTGACACATGACAGTTCAGCATAGTCTACAAAGTTTATTTTCTCAGGTTATATTCGTTGTCAGCCAAATATGTATCAGTCTATATTTTTGTTGATTCTCATATATTTGGCCTATATGTTACACTTTGCTCAAAATTATACTGTTCTGAAGTTATTTCAATTTATATAGGGCATTTTGAGCGATGGCCATTGTTGTCAATGAAGCGTGATAGCTATTACGTAATTGGTCGTCAAGGAAATGCTGTCGTCACGTGATCGAAATTAGCCAATGGCAAGAGTCATTACAATTAAGTCTGTCACTTAGCTAAGTGATGTGCGGATTGTGTTGGTGCAACGGAATCGATTTAAGTAGCCAGTTAAGTAGCGCTTAAATTTAAGAGGTACTTAACTAAGTATGTACTTAAAATTGGTTGTTGCAACCGGCCCTAAGTTTTGGAATTGCCAACTTTAACCTATAGGTTATCTTTAACTGGACGTGAATCAATCAGCCCTAATGGAAAGTCCTGGAAGTGGCATATTGACTGTCTAATGACATAAGAATCATTGACCTTGGATGACCTTGAAGATCAGTTCTGCAACAGCAACAGTATAGTCTGTAATGTATCTTCCCTAGCTAGGCGTTTTTATTGTGAGAAAAATTTGCTAAAGCTGCATTCGATATTTCCATTGGTCAGTCATGACTGTAGCTATTTGTGCTGCTTGGCGAGGTGACCACGTGCGACGTCTGTTATACTGGTGTTGATTGTAGCTTTCAAAAGCAGTGTTCTGTTAACATAGCATGCATGCATGGAACTGTGTCACCTTTGAGAAATTGCTTTCTTTTTGTTATTGGAAGTCGGACACTGGGCTTCGGACTAGTGATTTGTACCAGGAACTGGATACCCAGACCCAGTTCCAAAATTCATTGCCCGGTTCCAAATCCGGCTAATTGGTACTCGTTTTTTGCACTGAATACTGATGAAACTGATGAAAATCTTGCTACATGCAGTCTTTTTGGCGAAATTCAGTGCTGCAAGGGAGATTCAACTTCAGCCATTTTCATTTACGGATTACATATATTTGGTATTGATAGACACATTATAGCGGTTTTTATATGAAATACCTAACTTTGTGAAAAAATATTGGGTAATTAGATGTTTACGTGTCACTCAATTGTCGTTTTCTTTTACTTGCTTTTAAGTTGAAACCGGGTTCGGCATCCAGGTATCTGGGTAATTGCAACCGGGTACTCGGTTCCTAAAATGGGCAATGCTGCAAATCACTACTTTGGACATAAGCGGTATGGTCGGCTATCCCTAGTGACAGTTGGGTTTTTGGTAATTCAATAATTGAAGCGCACATCAAAAACCAAACTTGATGTTATAATTTCATAGGACAGGAGTAGTGATGTGCCATTTTTCTGTGCAAAAGATCAGATCATAGGTCCAGATTAGGGTTTAGATTGTGCAGTTCTAAGTTTGAGATATTCTTAGACTTATAGCAGTGCATTTCTTTATTTCCAAAAATTACAAGTTTGACATCTAGTAAGTTTTTTGTGACAGATGGTGTGTAATATTTGCAGCATTTTTACTCAGGCGCCTTAATTGACGTGTTTTGTGTGAATGCAGAACATCTGTGGTGTCAGCGTCCATCCGCGATACGTTGGCTGGTTTGCACTGCGAGGTGTGATACTGTTCAGGGACGTGCTTGTTCCAGACTTAGAACAGACGCCGCCTCTAGATGTGGTGCCGGATGACAGGCTTCGTGTAGAGTTGCTTGAGCAGTTTAACTTTCACTATAACGATTGGAAGTTCCGTGACATCGTGCTTGCGGAGGCTTCGTACTGCCAGGAGCTTCGTGACTATTTGAGAGCTCGCTTCACTGGGACGACAACACAAGGTTGTCACAGAGTTCTTCAAGATGCTTTTTCGATTACAAATGACTTGTATGTTTCTGAACGTCACTGAAGTGCTGTGGCTTTTGTGACTTATGATTGTTATTTGTTTTATTGTAATAATAATACTGATATTACCAAGAGTATTAGTAGTACTTAGTAGGGCTGCATAGGCATGCTGAATGGTACAGAGTAGTGATTTGCAGCATTACCCATTTTAGTAACCAGGTACCTGATTGCAATTGCCTGGGTACCTGGACCTGGTTCCAACTTTAAAACAAGTAAAGGGAAAAAGTGACATGTGCACATCTAATTTCACAATTTTTTTCCCACAAAGTTAGGTTTTTCATATCAAATGTCTATACTGTGTCTGTGATACCAAATATGTATAGTCCGTCAACGAAAATGGCTGAAGTTGAAAAACTTGGATCTCTTTTACAGAACGGAATTTCGCCACAAAGGCTGCAACTAGCAAGATTTTCATCATTGGTAATTAGTGCGAAAATGGGTACCAGTTACCTGGATTTGGAACTGGGTAATGAATTTTGGAACCGGGTCTGGGTACCCAGTTCCTGGTACAAATCACTAGTACAGCAGAGCAGTGCTTCGGCATTGCTGGTCAGACCACAAGATAGGCTGTATTAATAGTCAATAGTTGCCAATAGTATATCTCGCTTATCTGGTGAGGTGTCATCGTGCCCATTGCTTCTAAATAGTAGCATATATGTGCCACTGGTCACAGGCTTACCACTCATCCAGAAGTACTTTTTAAATTTGAAGGTTGTCGCTAAATTTCCTGAAACAAACAGATTTGCCCTGAAAATATTGTAAATTTAAATGAATTATTCACTCGGTGGAAGACAGATTACGTTCTGGATCTTATCAGATTTGTCATATTTTCAGACCTTATTTACTACCAGAATTAAACGTGCAACGAGACAGAGTCAAAAGAAATCCAGTTTTTATTATGTCGTACTTTCTGGGTTAACTCGTAGGAAGGTGTGCTGAATTTTGACGGTTTTGCTTTTTATGTCCTGAAAAAAATGTAGGTTTGGATTTAGATGCCTGTGTTCATTTAATGTGGGACCTAAGGTTGGACTCAGTTTGAAAGTCCATTAACATGAGTCCAGTCCATTAACGCGATACTTTTAGTTGTTCTGGATGCCGGCTGTGATTAATAAGATTTTTTCAGCATTATGCATCGCAGAGAGTGTAAATAGCAAAAGTCTAAATTGTTCAACATTGAAGAGTTTGTTTGTTAATGTGCATTTTTATTTCACTTACTGAGTGTCAATCGTGTACTTACAGCCCTCATACATGTACTTGTAAATTATAAGTTGATTGTTAATATCTACCAGATTTCGAGTTGTTATCACGTGTACTGTGAGTTAGGAATCATGTACTGTCGTATTTAATCTTTTTCAAATATTATTTTGTTGCTTGTGTCTGGACTTAATGGGTGAATATGTTTTTGTACCAGCTATATGCACAATCGGATCATTTGTTGCTAATTTTTACTTTGGTCAGTCCTGTTACATTTTCTTGCATATAATGTATACAGTATGGTGTTGAGCATAACATTGTTTTCAATACTAAAAAAAGTCTTTATGCAATTGCTGGTAAAAAGAAACCTGATTATGTTAATTTGCCTTGCTTGTACCAGTCACCTTTTCCTAAAGTTGATGTTTTTAAGTATCTAGGAATCTATTTTAAAGTCGAAGATGTGTTAAAAGTGGACTGTGGTGTTACTAAAAGAAGGTTCTATTCTGCATGTAATACCCTATTTCAACGTGCAAAATATTGTACTGAGCCTGTTAAATTACAGTTAGTCAAGTCGTTTTGTGTACCTCTAATTACATATTGCATTGGTGCTTTAAATTTGTGTAAAAATACTCTCCATCAATTGTGTGTATGCTATAATGACGCTTATCAGAAGATTTTTAGTTACAAGAGAAGTGAATCAGTGAAGGAACTTCAGTATTTCTGTGGTGACTTGCCTTTTGAATATTTGTATGAGTTGTATCAGTGGAATTTCTGCTCCAACATGCGTGGCAAGAATACTTATTTGGACTGTATCCTGGAGTACTTCAGTTGTGACAATAATTTTGTGCAGTACTTTCAGCTGAAGTACAAGCCAAAAAACAATACTAGGACCTGCATGAAAACTGCTGTGTTGCTTCACTTTGAGAACTCGATCTCTGAATGTCAGTAACTGATTGACTGTTGTGAACGATGTGCCTCTGTCTGTCTGTCTGTCCGCTGGTCTATCTCGGTTGTTTTTTTTATTACTGTCTTCTGCATATGTGCGAATAAAGAGTTATATATAAAATATTTATCAAAATGGGTTGAAGATGATGTGTATTTCAGAAAAAGACTATGAATTAGAACACAGATTATTTTAGACCGAAATATTCGTGAGAATTAATGTGTATTTTCATTGGTTGTTTTTTCATAAGTGTATAGTGTGAGATACCAGTAGCTGAAACATGCATAATAACATATGGCAGTCGGACTTTTCAGAGGATGATAGAGAAAATTTATCTGACCTGATCCGCTTCCCAGTCAGTCTTTTTCCTACATCAGTCATACTATCACACCACACAATGCAAACCAACCAACATATAAAATAGGCAGCCATATCAATGCACTAGCTAGGCCCTATATACACTGTGTCTCAAAAAACATCCCCAACATTTTGGACTGTAACGTGGAAAGCAATTGCCAGATTTTGATAATATTAGGCAAGAATATTCCTGACACAACTTGCCATCAAACGACCATTCAGTTTCCCACCTCACTCATCGTTTGTTTTTGCACTCTCTGGGGAAAACACAACCAGAGAAATATCACTTTTTTTATCCAATGCAATATGATTGCTTAATTAACATAACGCGTAAAAACACATTTCTGACTCTAGCTCACATTTCATCCAGTTGTCCATTTTTCAACTGCCTGTAGTAAACTTGCTTGAAGCATTGGCCTACTATGCGAACACAAGCAAGGAGACACTTTCACCATTCATTGACAGCAGTATCGATAACGTTCTGCTCCAGACCAATCTAGGCTCTACCAGTCGCTTCGTGACTTCACAAACATTCCTAAACTTCATCTGTTAGACAAGCTGCTGCATGACAGTCAAATTTTGTAAAAGACTGGCTATTGGGACCCACAGATTAGGATAGATGAAATTTGTCGCAGTTTTTTTCATTCATTCATTTTAACACGTACTGTGCTTCGTCTGATTTCCCCAGATAGTGCAAAAGCAGACGTTGGGTGAGGTAGAAACTAAAACACCGATTTAATAGCCAGTGGTGTCAAAAATATTTCTGCCAAAAATTATTAAAATCTGCTAATTCTTCTTCAAGTTACAATCGGTAATGTCAGGGATGTTTTTTAGGTTTTCTGTTTATTTCAACACATATTTTGCTTGATCTGATTTCCCTAGGTAGTGCAGAAGCATACATTGGGTGAGGTGGGAAACTGAACGGTCATTTGATGGCA
>Ga0056128_1012926_pt1 | contig 10152 bp, 5 predicted proteins | sample WorMetLIZISLAND2_FD_71113 | JGI IMG/M metagenome (GOLD analysis project Ga0056128, IMG submission 71113) | Marine gutless worms symbiont microbial communities from Max Planck institute for Marine Microbiology, Germany - Olavius geniculatus... ... | reverse complement strand
TGCACATTTATCACAGTCGGGCATCAGTGTTCTGGCAACCAACAGCCCAGGCCGGAGCTCTCTATCCTTGCTAACCCAATCAGCCGCCACAGCGTAGCGGTCAGACATCGGCAATTTAACAGGCACATTAACACTGCAATCAGCTGGCACGGCCACCGGCGAGCGTACGTAAATTCGCGGAACCTTCGTCTTAGTGTTCCTGTGTTTCAGCATGCATTTACGACTATTCACAACAAGCGCGCATTCATCACACAACCAGTGACAGCCATAACGTTTGAGAAAATTAAAAGCAGACTGGAATGCATTGTTTCAAAAAAAACAACTCTCAACTCAGTATCGAATCCATTCTTTATGCTAACAACCCTATCGGCACTTTCACAAGCATGCTTATAGACATAGCTGATGATACATCCTTAAAGGCAAACTTAGAATTCTAAAAAAATAACACAGTCTGGTACAATAATGAGTGAAAAAACGCGAGAAAAAACGCAAAAAGGCACTCATCTTCGTCAAAAGACAACTTACTCGTTCTAATTTAGACATCACAGAATTATACAAGCCAAGACAAGGCGTATAATGAAATCTACTAAACGTCAATCTTGACAATCTTTCGTATTAAAAATCAACAATAGAACTCTTCTAAAAAGTTCTGGTCCATGATCCGAAAAATATCTGGTAAACATTCTGCTCAAAAATTTAACTATTTTTATGTTAATGGAGTTGGAGTTACACATGTGTCAGATATAGTCAACACCTGGGTGAGACTTTCTCTGACAATTCCTCCTCGGATCATTGCAGTACTTCTTTCAAATCTCACAAACAAAATGCAGAAAAATATTTAATTTCCTTCACCTCTAATAACACAGAAACTTACAACAATCCATTCATCATGGACGAAGTTACCAACAAGTTAACAACAACAACTCAATAACGAACTAACTCTCACGATACTGTTGTTGGTCCCGATTCTATCCATTACCAGATGTTCAAAAATCTTCCGGATTCTGCTACGGATACTTTGTTGGGTGCCTTAAACTATATCTGGACAACTGGTAACTTCCCATCTGAATGGTATTTTGCCACAGTCATACCAATTGCCAAATCTGTTAAAAATTCAACTGACCCAATAAGTTATCGTCCTATCGCTTCAAATAGTTGCCTGTGCAAGGTTATGGAACGTATGGTAAACACCAGACTCGTCCAAAGTAATTTTAGAAAACAACGCAGTACATCTGATCAAATTGTTTGCTTGGAAACTTTTGTTCGTGAAACATTTGTCAACAAAACAGCACACTGTTGCAATATTTTTTGATCTTGAAAAAGCCTACGTTACTGCTTGGAAATATGGTACTATGAAAAACCTATTTCATGCAGGTCTTCGTGGTAGATTACCCATATTTATTAAAAATTTTCTCAAAAACCGGCAGTGCCAAGTACGACTTAGAACACATTTGTCTACTTTGTTTAATTAGGACATAGGTGTACCACAAGGCAGCATCTTTTCAGTTACACTGTTTGCATTAAAGATCAGCTCAATTGTGACGGCTATATGCCCTAATGTTAAGTGTTCTCTATATATTGATGATTTCCTAATGTGCTACAGATCAAAGCACATACATATAATAAAACGACATCTGCAGCGTTGTCTCAATAAACTACAGTACTGGGCTAATACCAACGGATTTTGTTTCTCAACTTCCAAAATAGTTTGTGTTTACTATTGTAGTTTACTATAACCACATTTTGATCCACATTTGTTTTTCAATGGTATGTCTATTTCAGTCGTTGAAAAAACTAAATTTTTTGGTTTGATATTTGATCGCAAGCTGTCGTTTATACCTCACCTCAAGGAAAAATGTCTGAAAGCTACAAATCTTTACAGCTTTCTAATAAGGTCAAAGTTGGACTATGGCTGCATTTTGTATGGTTCATCTAGACCTTCCTACCTTAAGATATTGGACCTCATTTACAATCATGCTTTACGCTTGTGTTTGGGTGCATTTAGGACTTCTCCAGCAGATAGTTTATGTCAGACTTGTAGTACTCGAGTCCGGACTTAGACTCGAGTCCGGACTTAAGTCCGTTTTTGCTGGACTTGGACTTAAACTTGGACTTGGGCTCTAAGGACTCGGACTTGGACTTGGACTTGGACTTGAAGGCTCTGCCAGCAAGTGCTTTTTTCAAGTCCTCTGTACCTACAAGATCGATGGCACTGTAACAGACTACTTCGCTGTGGTTTTGTAAATCGGTGTAAAAACGACGCAAACTACATGCACACCAGAGAACATTACAGTGACACTGCGACTGATGTTTTAGTGGCCGAGCTTTTAGCCAGATACTTACGTGCAATGGATGGTGATTGTGACTCAGAGCCGGTTGACTTCTGGGTTCGCAATAACGCCACATATGACAAACTAATACCAGCTGTGCGCCGTACATTTGCCATTCCGGTTCTAAGTGCACCAGTGAAAAGGGTTTTTAGCCATGGGGGCATTGTGCCACGCCCAAACAGAGCAAGAATGTCCGACAAACTTTTGTCTAAACTGGTGTTTTTGAAATGCAACATTGTGTGAACAAGTTTAGATGTTGGACTGTGTAAACTTATGAATGATGGCCAAATTAATGTCATCAATTAAAATTGCTAACAATATTTAAGGATTAGTTTTTTTTGTGTACGATAAAGTGTTTTACTCAATAACAGCAAGAGAAATAATATTGGAATAGGATAAAACTGCTTGCAGGTTCGTTTTTTTCTATTGAACTTGGACTTGGACTTGAACTTGGACTTGAAGATAGAAGACTTTGACTTGGACTTAGACTTGGCTGTTGCTGGACTTGTTACAAGTCTGGTATATGTGCTCAGGTTACTGAAATTCCATTATCACTAAGACGTAAAAAACTTGCTTTACAATACTGCCTCAAGCTCAATGCTAATACAAATAACCCGACATACAATGCAGTTTTTAATTTAAAGTTTAAAATTTAGTTTGACAATAAGCCGAGCCAAATTCGACTACTGGGCTTTAGAGCAAAATACGACTTGCAAAATCTCGGTTTTAAGAAGTAGAATGTCTTACCTACAACCGTTTCCACAATTGCACCTTGGTTCCTTAAACGCCATAGCTGTAACTTTAGTTTATGCTGTTACGATAAAACAACTACTAACCCAGAAGTGTTTAATCGCAAATTTTTTGAGCTTCGCCCAAAGTTTTCACATTACATAGAGATTTACACAGATGGGTCCAAGGACGGAATTAAAACAGCTGACGCTGCTATTGCACCCAACTCTGTCAAAACTGTTCGCTTACCTGACTACGCCAGTATTTTTACTGCTGAAATTTATGCACTGGACATGGCGTTAAACATCATCCGCCATACAAGAAACAAAAATCATGTGGTTTTCTCGAACTTTGACCACCTTACAAGCAACTGAAAGCTGCAAAGTCGAAAATCTACTAATCTTAAAAATCCTGAAGGATCACAGCCAATTAACTAATACACTAAAACATCCCCGACATTTTTGACTGTAACTTAAAAACCAATTATCAGATTTTAATAATTTTTGGCAGCAATATTTTTAATACATCTTAACATCAAACGACCGTTCAGTTTTCCACCTCACCTAGTGTATGCTTCTGCACTACTTAGGGAAAGCAGATGAAGCGAAATATGTGTTAAAATAAACAGAAAATCTGAAAAAAAAACATCTCCGACATTATCGATCGTAACTTAAAGACAGATCAGCAGATTTTAATACTTTTTGGCAAAAATATTTTCGACACAACTAACTATTAAATAAGTGTTTTAGTTTTTATTTTACCAAACGACTGCTTTTGCACTACCTGGGGAAAGCAGACCAAGCATAATACGTGTTAAAATGAATAAAAAAACGTCGATAAATTTCATCTATCCTAATCTGTGGGCCCAACCGCCAGTCTATTACAAGGTTTAACTCTTGAACAGTCAATTTGTGTACAAGATAAAGTTTAGAAATGTTTGTGTAGTCAAAAAGCGACTGGTAGAGCCTGGATTGGTCTGGAGCAAAACGTTATCAATACTGCTGTCAATGAATGGAGAAAGCGTCTCCTTGCCTGTGTTAGCATATTGGGCAAACACTTCAAGCAATTTTACTACAGGCAGTTGAAAAATAGACAACTAGATAAAATGTCAACCATAGTGTCAGAAATGTGAACAAAATGTGTTTTTACGCGTTATGTTAATTAAGCAATTATATTGCATTAGATAAAAAAGTGATATTTCGCTGGTTGTGCTTTCCCCAGGTAGTGCAAAAACATACACTGGGTGAGGTAAGAAACTAAATAGTCATTTAATGGCATGTTGTGTCGGAAATATTTGTACCGAAAATTATCAAAATGTGATAATTGGTTTTCAAGTTACAGTTGAAAATGTCGGGGATGTTTTGTTAAGACTCAGTGTAGTGGTAAATCTATATCTTTCTGCTGGATTCCCAGTTACGTTGATATCAAAGGAAACGAAGATGCTGACATCGCTGCTAAGGCAAGCCTGTATGTCGCCATCACCAATATGAAATTTCCAGTTAGCGATTTGTTAACTTGTGTCAACCAATTGTGTTTTAAAAAATGACAACAACTGTGGAACCAGTGTACATCAAATAAACTTTACAATGTGCAACCGGCCGTTGGTCGCAGTGTTAGTTTGTCACTGGGCCGCTACGACTCAGTCCTCATTAACCCTCTTCGAATATTGGTCATACAAGACTTACAAAGTCTTATCTCCTAAAGGGAGAGAGTCAGCCAGTATGTGAAGCTTGCCATTCCCCGCTCACAGTCAAGCACATTTTGGTAGACTGCACCCGTTACAGTGCAGCACGTCAGAGATATTTTAGAATGGCCATACTCAAAGACGTTTTTAAAAATGTTGCATCTCGCAACATTATCGCTTAGGCCTATGTTAAAAATATCGGCTTTTACAATTGTATATAATGTTGTTTTTACATTAGCTTAATAGCCTTGATCTTAACAAGTCTTTTAACTTTGCCTTTAATACATATATTAACTGCTTTTAACTAATTTTAACTGCATATGGCGCTGAATGGCCTATTTTGTGCTGATGTGCCGTTAAGAAACTACTCACTCAACCCCACGCGACCTTGTGGTTTATTGTATTATAAAAATTAAATATTATTTTTGTTAGTTGATGCCATTATAAATAGCGCTATTACTGCCTCCGTAATCCACGTATTGGACCACACACGTAGAGTGTGATTGACTTGTAGTAGAAAAAGTTGAATATGTTATACAGCTAAGAACGCGATGCGATATCGACTTTGAGTTACGCTAGTTCTTAGCACTGACAAAATTTGAGTAAACCCCATCGCTAATAGATAATTGGGGATAAATTTGGCGAGCCAATTTACTCGATAAACGTTACATGTTGATTGACTAGCACTCACTTTGGTTAACAATTGATATTCTGACTATTTGTTTTAGATAGCATTTACATGCTTATAACAAAAGCTTAATGTTGTTCGCATATTTGATCGACATTTACAGTAGTTATTAGTATTTGATGTTGTTTAACTTGTTATTGTTTTTGAGTTAATGAAAGCGTTGATAATACCTTACACTTATCTTTATTTTATTAGCTATAGTTTGAGTAACATTTACACTGTATCTTGACAGTGATACTCATTGACGTTGAATAAAACTGATGATTATATTGATAATGGCTATATGCTATTTTATCGTTATTATAAGTAGAGTCATCATGTATCATAATGTTGCGCTTTTAGAACACAATAACTGTTGTTTGGAGTGATGTGAATTGTCTAGCACGTGCGTTTACGTCGCTCGATGTTGTTCACTCTGGTTCGACAACGGAGATAACAGAATACGAATACACAATACACCTACAGCGCACTTCGCCTGACTGTCACTGGCGTCGTCAGCGCATCTATCTGACAACACATTATACTACATCTCCGTCGTCGAGGCACGATTTTTGATGCCTATTGCATCTTGTTACCTACCCCTGAACGAGACTTATACTGTATACTATGCTGTTTGCTAACATTATTTTCAGTTCTGTCTTTTTTTCTACTGCGAACATTTTTGATATCTATCCCAAAACATTATAAACAGTGATTTGTTGTTTTGGAGTGACGTCATATTCTTGTTAGTGTTAATGGACTGTATCTTCGATGGTGCAGACTGCAATATTTTCCTTTCTCGTAGATATCTTGGGCACCCATTAATTCGATTTTCGCGGACGAAAATAATTTTTAAAGCGGGGGCAAATAGAGGAAAGCTAACTTAACGAATAGCTAATCGGTTGCTGGTATTGTATGAAAAGTATTCTCAAAGTTTGTTTGGTGCTGAATGTCTGGTATAACGGGACGTCGTGGCCAGTAGAATGTCAGCTACTTATAAAAACTGCAAACATTGAGTTTTCTCTAGCTGTCTGAGCTTTGTTAAGATAAAGGTCATGGACAAACTTAGTTTCTGGTTGGTAGCCTGGAAAAGAAATTAAATATTAAGTAGCAGTAGGCTAAAGCTACGAACGGTATCGTCGTAGATCCTTAAAAGGCTTTCTCTGATTCTTGTGTTGGTCTGGAGGTAGAGCCTAAGAGTGTGTTTACATTTTGGGGGCTATAGCCTGTAGCCAGAAAATCGCTATGACCTAAGTTCAGTTAAGCCCGAAAAATCCACGCCTTTTAACGTCACTTCTAGGCTTCTAGGTTTTTTTGGCAGCTGATTGACTCAGTTCTCTTCCTGAGCACTGTACGGTTAATATCGCTGTAACAAAATCAAAGAAAATTTTACAGAAACCGCCTTATAATTGTCTACAGAAGCAGTCTGCTGCCCAGGTTTTATGGCATATTGCATTTCAGCTTGTAATACGCTGTTCTTGTGATTTACATACGTTGCAACCAAAAGTGTTTTGTGACGCTTAGAAGGCACTAAATTCGTTTTTTTTCGTTTTTCACCCACATCCTCTAGTCGGCTGCGGAAAAGAATACTTCTTCCCATTCTTCATTTACTCGGCGCCTACGGCGTCTTGAGTTAGGGGGGACTTGCTCCAAGGAATAGGGGGTAGGCGCTTTTGTCAGCATGTGTGTTAATTGTAAATTTTGAACTTTTGTTAACGAAAAACTCTACGTTAATCGATGCATTAAAAAACAAAACAGTTTTCTGCCAACCTGTTTAAGACATTTGGCCGAAACTTGCGTTTGATGTCGTGTCGCATCGACCCGTAATCCACTGCACGATACATTTTGTCTCTGTAGCCTGAAATTAATCTTTCTAACGGCTCACGAACAAACATTATTTTGTAGTAGTGCCCCATTAGATAGTGATCTCGTATTGACTTAGTGATGAGATGAAAGCGGCCAATATATGCGCCGGCGCGAGAATGCAGTACGTGTCGGTTCGTATTTGCTAATGCGAATGCTCCTTTTTTCCCAGTAAGTTTTAGTAAAACGCGCATCCACGTCGTACCTGCAGCTTTGCCAACGAGGCACATGACGACGCGTTTCTGGTAGTTAACGGACATTGCTTTCCAGCGAGGCTCCGTCCATGAATCGTTTAACTGCAAACATTTTTGGTGCATCACATGTAGACGCGCTGTTCGAATATCTTGTTCCTCAGACTGCTACAATATCGCCAACCATAAACAGTTTTTAACTTATCATAAAAAAATTGCTACATTATAAATTGCGACATACGTCAAACATCACAGGCTAAACAATTCGCAATTCACTCTTGAATAGTGCGCGGCAAAAAATAACGCAAAAATCACTAAATTATGTAAATTTAAAGAATCGGAATAGTTTCCAATTATTATTGTTGATATTTTGAAAAAAGTTTGTTTGCAGTTGCTGCTACAGTGAGCAAAAAGTCTATGTTTATTTGCAACCGTTTTCACGTTAAACAAGTCAACTGCACCCCTTTTTGCGGCTCGCATTCGCAGGTTTTCTTGTACTTAGAAGTTGTGACTTAGACCGTTAAAATTCGCGCCGGTTTGTTTTAGTCACTCTCTAGTTATTTCGACGCAATTTGCTTTTAAGCTGTGCGCCACAGCCAAAAATCGCAAAAAGTTATTTATGTTTTGGTGGTTCACGGCCAGTCAAGGTGGCCATTGTTGATACCCGTCATTTTGTACATTTGTTATCGGTGACACGCAATGACTGACACTTCGAAAACAGCAATCATAAACATAAATCATACCTGCCATCCTCGAACTGTTCGTTTTAAGCGCCGGTGCGGTAATTTCCTGCCGGTGCGTCCGTGTGCTTTATCCGCTACCGACCGTGTTAGACTTTGCTTGCTTGTTATATATTATAGTAACCCACCTGAATTACTTCATAGCCTCAGTTTGTCACGTGCCAAATCTCTGATTTCGGCCGCAGGACTGTCAGATAAGTGGATATGCAGAGAAAGCAAATTGCAATATTGGGCGAAGATACGCAAAAGATCAAAAAGCAAAAGATCTAGGACAGGAAGAAATGGCAATAAGGTGGCAGTTAGCAGATTAAGGTAAAGTAAATGAGTGGAAAATAGCTACATTTAGTACTTATTTTCGTATTGGCAGATGCAAACGCAAACTTATTCACTGTTAAAACTGTTCAAATGTATAGGCTTATGGTTAAATGGTTAAATGCTACGCCTCTTCATAGGAAACCCATCTTAAAGCTGCTGGGCATCACCTGCCATATAGGATCACACAGCGTTACCTGCCACCTAACACAGGTGAACACAGGTGACACCTTAACCCCGGCTAGATAGGCCGGTACTCAATTTACCTACCCTGGAGGGCTGAAAGGCTGAGTTGACCTAGGCGGCTGGTTACATGCCGAGATGGTTTATCTGCCCCATCCAACTACTAATCCAGCCCGGTGTAAAGCAACTTCGTTGATCGGACACAACACATTACTGCTAAACCATGTCACCAGCCTAATGAATACTTACTTGATGTTTGCTAATTTATTTTAAGCTGGCATAACTGTTGTCCCAAGATGGAATTGAGTAGCACTTGCACTGGTTAATACTTAGTGCATTGTAGTACTAACCAGTGTACAAATATTGTATAATTTATTTGTAGAAAAGTCATTTTCGTCGGCAGGACCGTACACCTACAGAGGTAACCAGAATAGTTTTGATTGAATTAATAATTGGTTTTGAGCTTATCTGTTAATACTGATATCGTATTAGATTGACACAGGGATGTGCACGAGACCTTCTGAGCCGAGACCGAGACAAAACTTGAGACCCATGTCTCCGAGACCGAGATGAGACCAAGTTGTTTAAAATTTTGTCCGAAACGAGACGTTGCAGTTTCCGAGACGCTAGCCGAGACCTTAAAGCTCCCGAGAGTCTCGGGAGCTTCAACGTTTCGTCGATATGTTTTTCGTGACGTATTGTTAAATACATTGACAATAAAAAAATATATGAATTAATTAACTCGCACCATTTTAAGCGCTTTTTGTTTGTAATATTGTGGGTTCTTGCACTTTATTTTGACAATTATCGGAGAATAATTAACGGCTTGCACCATAAAAAAATTGCAACTGCAATGCTGTAGACATGAGCTATTATGTTTATCGCAATTTGCAAACAACTGAAATTAGCAAACTACAGCTGATTATAGCCTTACACTTCATCTATATTTGTCTGATAAAATGCATTATGACATCATACAATTTATTTTTATTGCGACTAGGTCATTTTATGACGAAAAAAGACTAACATGACATAATTCTGCTTTATAAGTAAATGAAAAAGTAAAAACACTGTAAACAAATATGTCTAAGCCACAAACGTCATGCTGTAGTATCGCTCTAATTAGAGCTATAGTATGCATGGCGCGCGCCTGCACAAAATGTGTCGACGAGACGCAATGACCCGAGTCCCAAGACAAGACTACTGGGCCGAGACCGAGACATATTGTTCTGAGATGAGACCGAGTCGTTGAGGATTCTGTCCGAAACAAGACCGAGACGAGACGTTAGTACGTCTCGAGACCGTCTCGAGACTGAGATGTCTCAACCAATACGGGACGCTGAAATCGCGAGACCTGACATCGCGAGACTGGACAACGTGAGACCATGTAGTTTAAGCACTAGATCAAACAGCGGTTGAACAGAGGGACTGAATAGTCCTTGACGAATTATTA
>Ga0056128_1012924_pt1 | contig 10153 bp, 6 predicted proteins | sample WorMetLIZISLAND2_FD_71113 | JGI IMG/M metagenome (GOLD analysis project Ga0056128, IMG submission 71113) | Marine gutless worms symbiont microbial communities from Max Planck institute for Marine Microbiology, Germany - Olavius geniculatus... ... | reverse complement strand
CGAACCCAACCCAACCCAACCCATGGATCGACCCAACCCATGCCCATGTCTGGTTTCGATTGCTCATTCCACACTTGGCGACTAGGCATTTCCTGTCACAGCAGCGCGGCGACTATGAAAAACCAGGCTTGCCGTGAATATGGATATCCATGGATATATCCATGGATATTGTGCTGGCACATTTTTAATTAAACTGAGTACTTGTAGCATGAATGAACGAGAAAATGAAAAGTAAGAACAGCAGAGACAGAAACATTCAAGCATTTAAGTATTCAATTAATTTATTAGTTATATAGGCCTAGCAGTAGTGGCCAATCACACCTACAACGCCCTCGCAACTCAACTCAACTGTCGGTCGCCGACAATTGACTCGAGTTGAGTCGCGTCGTCGTAGTTGTAGGCGTAAATTGGCCACAACTGATTTTAATCTTCGGTGTTTGGTTGGGCAACAGAAAATCTATCCATTTGTGAAAACAGGGGCAATAAGATCATGCAGGTTTTCACGAACGTGAGAAAATGCTTAGCTAAACTTATGTTTATGCAAATGTGTGTGCGCGCATTTTTACTGATAATATTATTTTTAAACAATTTCAAGAGGAAAATGTCTGTGTGCTGTTGCTTGGGGAAATGAATGCTATTGCTCCTGCTGTATTTTGTGAAACTTCAATGGCTACATACACGTACGCAAAACAGGCGTTTGTGGATATGGATATATCCATGGATATATCCGTGGATATCCACGGAAAATCTGTGGATATGGATATGGATATGGATGGGAAATTTCATATCAATGGTAAGCTTGTGAAACACTGCCAATAGTCTCCGCTGCGACTTCGCTTGCGTCTTTACGCCGTAGTCTAAAAACTTTCCGTTTCGGTGTGACGTTCCAAGACCCCATGAGTCTTGGACCTTATGAACTGGGAGCACAACAGCCAGATCGCCAGACAACAACGCATTCCTCTCAGTGATAACGATAGGCCTAAATAGTTGTACACTCAGTCGTAATGCTTTTTTCCATGGCGGATGACAAGATTACGCCCAAAACTAATTTGACAGTTCAGTGTTTCAAAAATCTCACGACGACTCATCTGACACCTATTCTTTGAAATATAAAGTAATTCTGTCGACAACAAACCGAAGCAGAAAGTTACGTAACCTCGTTAGCTAATTATAGTGAAATTTAAATGTGACGTCATCTGCGCACAAATTCATAAAATAAATTCGGTCGAATCGATCATTGAGCTCGTGGTCAGCGGTGCGGGCAGTGGCGCCGTCTGTCGGTCGACTGACAGTTGGCAATTACACGGCCAGTGGGCAGCGCTCCATCATTAGCCAGCCTGTACTCGACTGCTCAGTCAGTGTCTGTGTGAGTGTGTGGTCATTCTATCGACGGGCGCATCGTCGTCGACGTACGAGCGTGCTTCCAGGCGTGACGCCATTGACTCCATGCGCTGACTGACACTCGCCTCAATCTGACTCTAAATGGACAGCATAATCGTCGGTTCCAGAATTTCACATGAAGCAATGTAGACCCTACGTTCAGCACTCGTAAAACACTAGAGCTTCTAGCCCTTCTGGCCCTCCCATTCCTTCAATTCCAGATACGCCACTGTTGATAACTGTGTCGATTGCTCAGCTTGTTTGATGCTTTCACAAGCGTCTATCATAAAAATTAAACGATCCATAAAATTAGTCCTAACTTTCATATCTCCTGACGCAGAACAGAGAGAAATGGAGATACGTTTATTGCGTCACAACCAATGGTCTATAATGCCCACGAGTAGGCCTTTACTATACACGCTAACTTTATTATAATAACAAGAAAAAGTCGCATTAGATTACTCTCCTGGGACAATTCAGAAAAAAAATCTCCACGCTTATCAGTGATTAAAAATAAAAAATACAAACTCTATCAGCAAATTACTACCAAAGCCTAAAAGCAGAACAAAAACATGGTCTAGCAGTCTGGCTTTAGGCGACAATGAAATCGGCCGAGTCTTTGACTCTTGGTCTAGGCATGCTGTGCAGAAGGTGACAAGAGACGACGGCGGCTCAGATGGAATTTCACACCACGCAGACCAACACTAGCAGCCAGCATTCGTTAGCGCGACGTCCGCCACTAGCTGCGACTCACGGGACTTCGTTATCATATTGATAGCGGCTTAAACAGCTCGCCTTCACTATTTATCTCTGGTCCACTCTCCGATCCACAGGAGCACGAGTTTGTTACACGAGATCTTTCGGAATTCGACCAAAACAGCATTATTTGCAACTAACATAAAGTTTACTTCTTTATTTTGTGCACGCTAATAAGCTTGATGAATAGGGTTCTAATATCGTTGAATTTACTGCAGTTTTTGTTCATTTTATTAGTACTCAGTTCCAGTCAGTTGCTTAGTAATATTGTCTAGACATGTTTTGTGTTTATTGTGCTCAATGCAGTTGAATGCACCCAGTATTAGTTCTTTGCTTTTTGTGTAGGCGGCCTATACCGATTTGCATATAATGTGAACTGTATTTGCTTTAATATATATAGTACTGATTGTGGCCAGCGCTGATGGACCTTAGGCACGGACGGAAAAAAACCTAGATTCTGGAGAGAAATTAAGTTTTAGGTTGTTAGTTTTTAAAGTTTTTTTTAAGATTTAATTGTACAAAGAAAACGGGGCACAAATTTTAAGAACATCCTATACACCTTCTGGCATTATCCACGTCACATCGTTTATATTAAATGTTAAAACTCAAAAAAATCATGATTAAAATATCATTGAATATAGGATAATATTTGATTTGTAGTATAAATTGAAGAACAGATAAAAACCTTAAGAGATAAATCTTTAACCTTTGAGATTTTAAAGGTAATTTAAACCAACGTTAAAATTACGCGAACTAATTTTCCATTTCTGGCTTAGGTCTAAGACAATGCCTTCTATGACAGGCTGTAGGCTTACGGGTTAATTTTTGTTTATAGGGCTTACTGTATTTATTTGGCAAAATAAACGTTCTTACTTCTTCAAATTCAGGTGCTATTTGTGTCAGTGAAAAGTAAATCGACTAGTTCAAGTTTACATGCATGGGCCTATTGTTGTCAATTTGACGAAGGACTGCTAGCGCATGCGCCATCTGACGAATGTACGTAAAGTCTGCATTTTAATTATACTGTAGATCCACTACATTTTTATTCAAAAAGTTTTTTAAAAACGTAAAGCCCGTCTCGTTCCATAAAACCTATGGGGCAGCGCTGATCCCATTTTCCTTAGCCCTCAGCCAGACACCAGTTCACACTGCGAGACAACAGATACGGGACCAGTGCATCACGCGGTGTGCCTATTTACGTCCCAACTTTGCTGAGCTACTCATTGCGCCTATGCAGGAAAAGATGGCCAACTAATAGTATTGGTATTCTACAACAAAATAACGTCACATAGCATGCAGTGAAATGGTTAATGTGTAGCAAGATCTTTAATAATCACTTTGCTGGAAACTTTTTGCACCACTCTGTATATTAGGCCAACATCAATAATACACTGTATTTAATACACGCACGTTAAGTATATGTTGCACACTACACTGTAAAATAATTTCACAATAATAAGTTAATTAAAGTTAAATAAGTTAAACTAAATTGAAACTAATTTAAAAATTAGCTAAATTAATTACTAATTACAATAATACAATTCCAATTATTGTATGTTACTGCGAAAGATTTTGTTGGGAAAGTGTACACAAAAATCTGTGGTAAGAAACATGACAGTATTAACAACGGCAAAGTGTGGCATTATCAAAAATTTACACAATGAAATACATTCTTAATTAGTCTGAGACTTAAACCAGCAAACGACACAAAAATGCAGAAAAGCTGAACTTTGAGGAAAGACAAGGACAGAATCATGGCCTTTGAAATGAATGAGGTACAGCGAATACTGCAAGTGTCATAGACTAGGAAAGAAAATGGAGAAAGCCGGGGTTACAAGAATGCTGCTGCAAGCCATCAAAAAAGAGAAACTTGCCACAGAACACCATCAAACAACAGTGCACATGGAAAAGCACATTATACAACTTTTTTACAAGGGACACTAGACAGCAAGTGTGCAAAAGAACCCAAAGTCAACTGGTTAAACAACATCACTCACTACATGGACTGGAATGGCGTTAGAGGTCACTTAATTGAGGCCAGGCAGCAGACGACGGAGCTGAATGGAGAAGAATCACAAAGGATGTATGATATACACACACACACACACACACATATATATATATATATATATATGATATACACAGTTCAGTCAACCCTCGGATCCAGGAAGACTAAAAATGAGAAAAGGTCAACGGCAAGGTCAGGAACAGCAAGGACAGAAACATCCCCCATCCTACGCATCATGTGTGCAAGCCTCGGTCAAAATCATGGGTCTTTCCTGAAGCATCAAATTAGCTAGCTTTCACGTGAAGCCATCAGGTTTGAACACAGATCAAAGCCTGATCATCTGTACGTGAACATGTCCTCAACCAGTGCTACACAACTAATCATTATCAACTATTTGGCAACAGTAAAACATATAAATAACTAGAACGCAATCGTAGCTCGCAGGTACGTCCACCAAGGCAAAGCTATTCGCCACTTGGCGTCACCATCTTCACTTTGCCAGCGGTTCCCTTATGCCCCCTTTAACGCAGTGGTAAAGAACATTCAGGATTCATGCCAGATCATGCCCAAAATTGAATCACTGGTAGTTTATGCCATGCCCGACATACTCTCAAAATTTCAGAAAGATCTGTCCATAACTTTTCAAGTTATCTTGCTCACGCAGAGACAGACAAACAGACAAACAAAGTCCGACAAAAACATAACCTCCTTGGCGGAGGTAACAAACATGATCCAGTTATTTTCAGCTGCTAACTGTTTTTCAACTTAGAATTATCATCCCTATCATGATCAACAGTGTCTTCTAATGTAGCGCATAATGCATGATCAAATCTTTTGTTTCACAAACTGTGATAAAAATATTTTCAATACAAATTAAGAATACATTCAAAGCACTAACCAAACTAAAAAAAACATGAAATAAAAAAGGGATACGTCACACATTAGTATTATTTGATCATAGCAACCGCTGCAGAAAAAAATATGACAAAAATGACAACATCACTGAATCAATGAAAGCTAAGCTTCTTCAGCTAGCAGCCTGATAATGTTCAATCCCGCCACTAGACAACTGTGCAGTCCATGACCCGGGATGTGCCTTGTGTAAATGCAAGCCAATTTCATCTTTCTTCACCTGAAAAAAAACATAAAATTGTACAATCAAATCAACATATGCATGGTGCATTAGCCACGTACTTGTACAATCCTTTAGCTGAAACAAGTGCTATCAAGCAGTTGACTGTTTTAATCGTGTTAATGGCTAAATTCCACTACTGGGACCCGATCAGACTTTGTCGGCGACTCGCAGCCAACAAAGTCTGGTCGGGTCGCCGACTTGTTTGGTCTGGTCGGCGACTTTTCCGGCTTTTTTGGGTCGCAGACCTGGTCGGTTCAATCTCGACATGTACGGATTTTTTGTCAGGTCGCAGACAAGTCTGGTCGGATCGCAGTAGTGGAATTTAGGAATGATCCAACCAAACACGAATAGGATATCGATGGTCCGTTATTTTCGTTACTTATTTACTATCATTTTACTTTTTGATGACGTAGACCAATAACATTTGACGTCACTTCATGTTATATGAGTAAAAAATGACGAAAAATTTCGAAAACATCATAAACCTAATACAAAACGAGCCTAGTATCTGGGACACCAATCTTAATGCCTCGGAAGAAAAAAAGGAGCTTGCATGGAGTCGAATCTGTGATTTCCTTAGATGCAAATAGGTCAACTTTTTGTAGTTTTCCACGTTTTCAAGGTCAGGTCAACATCATGTGACGCTGGGTCACATGGCGACCCGGGTCTGCAACAAAGTCTGGTCTGGTTGGGTCGCAGTAGTGGAATTCAGCCTTAACGCATACGACTAATTATTTTAATCACATGTTAACATGTCAGTAATGCATCAATTATTCATTTTTTTATACTGCCATCAGCGAACAACATCTGCAAGAAGCAAACCACAATGTCTAATTATAGCCCAATAACAAGTTGTGCAACTGCAGCGCTAGATGGTACTAACCAGTAATAACACAATGCCATTGACATTCATAGTGTCCATCTATATCAGACTACAACTTGTTGAATGCCTTAGTAATCTGCATGGCAAATTGCTGCCCAAAGGACCAAAGTCAAAATTTTTTCTATAGTGGAATCTGAGCTTTGAAGAAATGCTAGACCAATTGCATTTCAGTTGCAAAGACTATGTTGAAAAATAGCAAAATATGATCTAAACATCTTTCGCTAACTACGTCGGTCTACGAACTTTTTGAATGACCCTCGTACATATTATTATGCTTGAAATTATCATTGTAATCATTCAACAACCGAGCCAATAACATTGAAAAAAGAGATCACAGAATTACGCCATGAAACACAAAATGTAGACAAACAAAATAGACAAGAATCTGATGCACCTGACAAAATAACTCAACAAGTTATGTCCAAAGACATGGCAATGCACATCAAAAACAGCAAAGGGTAGAATAATGGTTGGCAAAAACAGCATATTAATGTCTAAAATACAACAAACTAGAAATCTGGGGCAGAGTCCAACATGAGGCCACCTGGCACCATAAGTCCGACTGGGGGGACAGTTAGGGGGGGTTGAAATTCCGTTTGCAGCAAAGTCACGTGGCCCGAACGCAATTGCATTATCCTATATAGCAAGTGCAATGTTGAGCTTGAGTGGTTCGAAATTAGACAACAGAACTTTGTAGTTAATGAACCCAAGTTCACCAAATTGTTTGCGTTCGACATGGAATAGATCGTAGTTAAAAACGTCATTTTCTGTTTATTGAGACCTGTATCCATTCCCGAGATATATGCTATCAAAGTCTAAAGTTGTCCAAAATTGCATGCATTGCTGATTTTGGGTAAGTCGAAATAAGCAAACAGAACTTCATGGTTAGTGGACTAAGGTTCACAATTTTTTGGTTCAACGTGAGAGTGAGTGCTTGATAATGCCATTTATCACTTGTTGATAGCTCCATCCGTTCCAGAGATATTCACGCTCAAACTCAAAGGTTGTCTTAAATTGCGCCAAATTTTCGATGTTTTTTGCCCTCCAAAATTTTAAAGGGGGGCGGTGCCCCCAAAAGTTGTACCCGGGCTAACACCCCACCTAGTGGCACATTATGTGGTAAAGTTTCATGAAGCTACTCCCCTTAGCGCCAAAGTTCTAGTTCCTTATATGCTACATTTTAAGCCAATTCTTGACCCCCCTTTGTAAAAAAAAAATTAGGGGGGAACCCCCATCTACAGTGGGTGTGCACTAGCAAGCCTTGAACATTCTACAGCACGTGTAAAATTTTCGGGTGCAGCACCCCCTAGGGGCTGAAATATGGTTTTCCGAAAAAGTCAATTTTCTGGGTATGATTGCACCTCCACTAGCACCAGTGGACCAAAGTTCACCAAACTTTTTTCGTTGAACGGGGCATGAAATGCTGTCGATCACCTAGTTTTCTGATTTTGGATATCTCTATCCATTTCAGAGATATTTGCGCTCAAAGAGAAAAGGGGTCTGAAATCGGGCCAAATTTAGCATGTTTTTGGCCCGCAATTTTTTTTGGGGGGGGGAGGCAGGCCCCAAATTTTTGGACTGGCGTTATAAAATCGACCATGCTTCCAAGCACGATGCAAAATTCTGCGGAGATAGGCCAAAAGACCTCAGAGATCTCTCATTAGAAAAGAAATAAATAATAAAAACTGTTGCAAAACATAAGGCCTATCATTCCGGGTGGCCTAATAATTAAATAAGTATGCAAATAACTTGATAATAATCACCTTAAAGAACGTCTTTTTCTCATCAGTAAGTATCTCTCCAGGCAGCTGCTTGACTTCATAGCGATATTTTAATATCTTACTCTTTCCTTTGGGAGCAACCGTCAAACATATTGACCTACACACAGAAGAATAGCATCTTACTGCAACAGAAAGCAGTTGCAACAGTTGAAACCTTCGCCGAGACTGTGCTCTACAACGCAGTGATAAACTACTGCACAATATCAAACCTGTGTGTCGTGCTCATAATTACAGCCAATGACATTCTACCATGACTGAAAAATCACTATCAAAAATGTAAATATTCAAAGTTTTTCAAAAATCTAAAACTGTCAAAACTCCAAACTATAGGTTGCTTTATTTGCTATGTGCTTTAAATAACACATCATATTTAACTTCACATTTTATCCTAATTTTTCAGCTTGGCTTTAGCTTATACGGAAAATGATGCGACATGGTGACTGTCATATAAAATATTGTTCCTGAGTCGCAATTTAGTGACCGGTCTTATAACTATGTACGCTAAAACCCAAGAAACTGAAAAACGCTTAAAAACTTAAAGAACCTAAAAACGTGTTTAAAAACCTACGTTTTTTCCAGCCCTGCATTATACTACTGAACCTAGACAATAAGCATAACTAGTGATAAAGGTGTACTTCATATATAACTAATGAGTCAATAAAATAAATTCAAATTAGCACAGAATGTAATCTATCATTTCTTATCCAAGGCCCACACTGAGTAAGCGACAATAAATTAAATGGATTCTACTTGTTATATTATGTTGCAAAAAATTATCTACAAATATTCGTGTGACTTTCTCAAACCACCAACATGAGTGGATAAACTGAATAAGTAAGGCCAGTAAAGATTATAAACATTATTATATAGTTATTAAAATTACATTACATTATATTACATCATAGTTATTAAAATGTTTATAATCTTTACCAAACTTGCAAAAAATAAGATAGGCGTATGGGGACTCTTTCACTTAGGGGGAGGGGAGGGGCAGAGAAGGCAATTTGCCCGAATATTCAGAGCCGGATCATGGTCCCTTCAGGCCCTGAGGCTTGAGAGCGACTGAGGGCCCCTCATACATATATTTGCATTACTGACTTTATTTTCGCTATCGCTGTACTGCAACCTTTTTGGCTTAAATAATAAAGGCAAACAAATTAAAAAGCGGAGGTACAAATAACCTGTGAGTGAAGCGAGCAGAAAAAAAATTGAACTGTTGTACGCAGAATTGGCGAAAGTTTTAGTCTAGTACTAGCAAGCCGCAACTGTCTACAAATTTTTGGGTCCGCTGGCCGGGGCCCGGGCCCTGAGAATTCAGCCTCACCAGCCTCATGTATGATCCGCCCATGCAAATATTTTTCAGTCCCCTAGGGCGTGGCTATAGGGAGCACTAGGGGAAATGGCCTCTCATGAGACCAGAAATAGTGATCATCCAGTGTGGAACTTTAAGCCAATTTTTTCTCGAAACAGTGTCAAAATGCACCCAAACACAGCAAGCTGACGCCAATAAATCAAAAAATTTCTGGGAAGAAGTGCACGCCTTGAGTGCCCCCGCTACCAGTGGATACATTACTGGCAATGCTTTTACGCGTGACAGCACTGTAATCTTGAAGTCCACACTGGGCGGCCAACGGGCTTGCTACGCCACTGGGAAAAGACTCTAGTTTAGGAATACATAAAACTTTTCCGAAAATTTGAACTGGATCATCCCAACCAAGGGGAGGGGGTAGAAAAATTCGCGATTTTTAACCAATAGGCCCTAAGTCACCGTATTAGAAAAACGGTGAGAGATAAGGCCAAAATTACTATTAATCGCTAATAGGAAGTAGTAGAAGTAGTAGTAGTAGAAACACAGGCTTCGTTTGGTACAATAAGCAATAACCTTGGATGACCTTGAACACCAAAATTAACGTTTTATTGACTTTCACTTTTGCGATTTCGAGCTGTGACTCCCACTTCAAGAATAAATTACGTCGATATCACTAGAGTTAAACCAGAACAACCTGCATATGAAATTTTCAGTATTAAACGTAGATTTCAACAGTCCAAGTCTCAAACCCCTCTTCAAGGAAACCTGCGCACGCGGTTGCAGTAGCCTACCAGGTATACACGATGGACATTTTTTTGCTTTCTCGGTTCTGTATTTTTTAACTTTTTTTCTTAGTTCTTTTTTTGCCCGAATTTTTTGCCGTTTTGTCCGAATTTTTCAC
>Ga0056128_1012920_pt1 | contig 10155 bp, 4 predicted proteins | sample WorMetLIZISLAND2_FD_71113 | JGI IMG/M metagenome (GOLD analysis project Ga0056128, IMG submission 71113) | Marine gutless worms symbiont microbial communities from Max Planck institute for Marine Microbiology, Germany - Olavius geniculatus... ... | reverse complement strand
GTTTGCTGGGCGTTTGCTGGATCGTGTAAACACCCTGCGTTTGCAATAAACCGCATTGTCTGCACAGCGTATCTGTGAAAACGGATTTTTGAAGAATTAATGTTTAATGAACATATTACACAAAATAACGTTAGTAAATGATACAAATTCATCGCTAACATTTCTTATGCTCGAAAACCGTCACAAACCCGGTAAAATCGTCGTTACTAACACTTTGTGTCTTAATGTCAAACTAAACATTCTTACTTTCCACGTTTATTTAGGCCTACTTACTTACTTAATTACTTACAAAAGCGTCATGAAACTGTTTTTTACGTTTCACTGTAGAACGGCGATAACGAAAAAGCGTTTCATGCAATCGTAATAAACAATTATCCGGTAGCTAATTTGGGTGGAGATAAGCAGCGAACTGTAAGCTGATTATGACTCACTCTAAGAAGTTTTGTGTCTCAAATGCATAACTTAAGCCTATCATCAGTGGCTGTCGTACTTAGAAGCAACCGTAAAAAATCGTATCAATTAACAGTTTGAATATGTGAATATACTAATCGGAACAGCAACGTGGCAGTGCCAGAAATATCACAGTATGAAGTACTGCAGTAAAGTAAAGCAGGCTTGGTGACCGGGGGTGATCGTGTTGTCAGTGACTGAATGCAAAAGCACACTCACTCGGGTAACGCGGAGACCGCCTTGACACGCAACCGACGCAAAGCCCTCGGCTACGTGAAGACGCAGTGAACGAGATGTCGAAGTTATCACAAGCATCAATCGCAGCTGGACCACTGACAATGAATAGGCCTAGATAGGTTAAGATAACGGTCAGAGTGGACGCAGCTGCATAACGCAGTTAATACATCTGTGTCCATATCCAATGTTACAATACGCAAAATATAGGTAAAACCATATAACAACATAGGATTAGGCTACAATATTTTTACGCCAGTTAACTGCATAGATATAACCATCAGCAACAGTTTAGATGTCTTCTTAACTGCACGAAATAGCGTCATCAGATAATGCACTTCTGCTGGTAGATCTTTCAACAGTAGCCTCATATATTAAGACAACATTTTGGCTTTTCCAAAATTTATATAATCTTTCTTAAAATGTATACGCAAACTTTATCTAGTAAACTAGGGCCTATTTTATAAGATTGCTAAAAGATGGCTTACAACAGAGTATACCTGTGGGGCAAGCCCCTGAGCCACACCTTACTTTTAAACAATTAAAAACGTATTTTGTCTAACAAAATATGACATTGCAACATTCAACTTTTTTAGCGTGTTGGGAATTTTTTTCACGCACTATCAGCAGCAGTGTAGCTATAGTTAACTAAAAAAACTTATCTATTCAGCCGCTTGAAACATGTTTTGCATTTTTATGTCCGTCACTTTCATGTCCTACTATTTGTTGTCCGTTATTTTATGTCGAGCAAATTAGTCTTATTTTGTCCTGCATTTTCTCATCCGTAAATTTCATGCGTGGTCACTTGGTTCTTTCTCATGTCCGGGCAAATTGGTCTTATTTTGTCCTGCATTTTCTCATCCGTAAATTTCATGCGTGGTCACTCGGTTCTTTCTCATGTCCGGCTATTTCATGCCGTGCCATTTCGATGATCCCTCATTTTTACGTCCGTCATTTTCAGTGCCCCAAAGGTGACGCGTACAAACTGAAACATGCATGTTCGGGCAGTTTGGGGAATGATTAGCATTGATCATTGCAGTGAAGAGTAAACAGGACGTTCAACATAGCCGCCTTCACTGCAATGATTCAGCCGATCGTTTCCAAAACACCGGTTTTTATGCACCACTCTGTAGATTTACACAGGCGAAATATTGCTTACGTTCTACCCGCTGTGAGGGCGAAAAGAACTCATACCACTGTGGTGTAACTCGCTTTGGGTAAGGTAATTTACACTGTTATTTGCACGTACACCTATATTGAAATGCACGTAAATGTTTCTGATCGCCAATACCTTCTGAGTGATGTTGATGAACAGGGCGAAGACGACGACGACGAAGATGTTGTCAATGACGCCGACAGTTCCAATGGTGAGGTAGACCACCTTGAGTGCGACATAACGGATGTGAGCGAGGTAAGGCGAGTTTTGCGATGATGCCGTAGTCACGTTGTTCCAAACATCGCAAACAAGAAATCGTTTCTGTGCGTCGCCGACGTTTCCAGCGGAGCTTAGGCCGCATAAGCAAAGTCAATCGTGATCAGAGTCCAAGATAACATAGCCATACTTGTGTTGTTACGTTGTTCCAGACATCGCTTGACAACGATGTGTTCTCCATCGTTGCCAATAGATGTCTCCAGCGTCGTCAGTCCCAGCAATAAGCTAATAAATTATTAACTAGCTGCTCTCTCCTCGATTAACCGCTGCTAGCAGTCACGACGCATCGTATCGAAACATTTTTCTGATAGAGTAAAAGAAAAAGGATTCAGAAAAAAGTTTTCCCTTTGTTCGTACGTTCGTCGCCTTTGGTTAAATATCAGATGAAGAACCAGAGTTCCGTGCAGTACGCTACCGTATAGGGCTAAATATAATTGTGTCATTTTGTGTGAACAATGAAGACATTGTTGCTGTTAACGTAAATGGGTCATGTGACCAAAATCGCCAATAGTAATAAATTCAGGATAACGGCGGCCGTCATTTTGAATTCTGTTTATCGCTGATAACACGCTTGCTATTGTTGCTATTGCATGTATTCGCACAAAATTTAACGTGTTGACTCAGTCTAGGGCCTATAGTTCTGCGTACGGATATACCATAATATTGAACAAAAATAAAATCCAAGATTGCGGCGGCCGCTATATTGGATTTTTGCACAGAAAGTAATAAGCCAGCGGCCAATTGAGGTAGATTAATGCAATTTAGCAGAAATGTAGCCAGTCACTACTGGAAATAGACCATGTCACCAAAATTGGCGATAATGATCACAGGCTGCGCGGTAGCGCAGCACTGTTGTAAGAGTGACCAGCCATTTCAATGGAAAACTCCAAAATTTGACCCCTCGTATTTCCCAAACCCCTTAATTTTTCCACACGAAAATTTGCACAGATCATTACGTTTAGCATATCTTTTGATGTGCAAAATTTGATGAAAATCCGTTTACGGGGAACTTTCCACGAATAGGTGAAATATAACGCTTGTGTGACTTTTGTGCCTTCCCTTCCCTTTCCTATTTTTTCTTGCCGTCCTCTACAGGAAAAAACGACTAAACTGACTTTAACGCACGATGGCTCATATGGCGCGGTTTCGGGCAAGGAAGTGCCTTTTGGGGGTTACAAAATTCAACATTTTCACCTATTTTTTTCACAAAAATATGAAAAATTACAATGGCCCCTATGGGGAAAATTAGCCAATGCTTTAAACTCTCATAACTTCGGTTATGTATAAGATAAACTCGTAATTTTTGGTTTTAGGGTATGGTTTTCGGGGTCGACCAATTTAACGGTGTCATTTATATTTTCCCCTGATCGACCCCCGTTGCCATGGCAACGAAATTTGGGACAAAATGGGCGATAACTCGGCCTCCTTAAAAGAAAATTGCATGCTGTTTGCACCTACCCCCTATTTTTGGTCCCGCGCTATCCGATGGTGTCATTTAAATTTTTCCCCTGCCGACTCCTGTCGCCATGGCAACGAATTGTGAGACAAAATTTACTATAACTCGCTCTGTGTAAAAGATATCTGCAGTATTTTTGCGTCTATAGTGGGGTTTTCGGGGATGGGCCATCGAATGCTGCCAACCGAATTTTTCCCCGAGCGAACCTCGTTTCCATGCAAACGAAATTTGGGACAAAATTGGCTATAACTCGGCTGATGTAAGAATTATCTGCAAAATTTTTGCTTCTATAGAGGGTTTTCGGGGATAGGCCATCGAATGATGCCACGCGAATTTTTCCCCGAGCGACCGTCGTTGCCATGGCAACAAAATTTGGGACATAATGGGTTAGAACTCGGCTTACGTATGAGATATATCGTAGACCTTTGCATCATGCGGAGTGTTTTCAAGATCAGTTTATTTTGGTATGGGCAGTGCGCAATTATATAAAAACGCACGAATTATACGCAAGAATTATACGTTAAGTATACGAAAAATCGTTATTATCTAGCAACAAAAACATTGCTACATTTTTAAACATTGCTATAATTAACTAATCGAGATTACTTCCAACGGCAATAAAACTGCAAATATTTATGCAAAAAACTGTTCACTTTATATACAGTGTAAGGGTGACATCGTGGTTGTAGATATAAAACAGCACAAATCACAATTTAAAAATTCAAACATCACCATTACACAATGTCAAAAAACTTTGCTGACTTTTTAATGGTAAAGTTTGAATTTTTAAATTGTGATTTGTGCTGTTTTATATCTACAACCACGATGTCACCCTTACACTGTATATAGCCTAAACTGAACAGTTTTTTTTTACATAAATAAAGATTATAATGCGATATATGCTAACAACCTGATGAAAGTATCACTATATAATTAGGCCTAGTTTTTGTCAATCGTTTGCATAATTTGACCTAATTTTAAAGCTTATGTGCACAAAGTTGCGACAATTAAAAGCAGCACTATAATCTAATGAAAAACTGGCGAACTTTCATCGCTAAATAAACTTTATAAAAACCCAATGCTATGTCCACACAGAGTTAGGCTAATAAAAGGAATTTGCGTGCGTGCACGAAATTACATGGAATCCAACAAAAAAAAAATTTGTATTTGAAAATGGCTATTTTAAAACTAGTGCTATGGCCATTAGGCTAACTGGTGAATTTACCCTAACGATGTGAAAAAAATGCAATAATTTTGTTTAGAAAAACAGATAGTTAAGCTCGTAAGTAATGCAGTCTCACACAGTTGGAATGTCGTATATCTGGCAGCAATAATGCATACAAAAGTATATAATAAAACCCGCATATTCTGCAGAAAAACGTTGAGAACATTTCCGCTTTGCGGCTTTTCCAGAAGCGAACTGTGATTGTTCAGCAAGCAATATTTTTTTTTTGTTGTTAGTGACTGACTGGACGGATATGCAGGCCTAGCTAGGCCTATTGAAAAGACCGGCGAACTAAACAATTCAAAACGTAATCGTTATTCGTTAGTAGCACTGTAGCACAATCGTAATGTAGTCTACCGGTAGGCTACAAATATCCTAATTAATATCAGGTTTCAGGGGTCGGAAATATTTACAATTTTCTGACACGACGGTCGTCATAGCTTGTAACAACTGCCATATAGGCCTGGAGCAAGAACTACATGTATTAAACGTTTTGTGTAAAGAAACTGTCCCTAAAAGGGCACACGTCTGCATGTCTGCTCTTTAGTGCCACACGCAGCATCCTTACAATATCGTCTGTACCCGACAGGCTTCTCGTCAAGTTAAAAACGAACGCTAACAAGCTCTTAACGAGCCAGTTGCGCTGGAAACTCTGGGTCCGATTAACGAGTCAGCAATTCAGTTTGTTTAGGATTTCGGCCTCATAGTGGGCCAGCCAAAATTCAATTTTATACTTTTTGCGGCATCGCGTGTTAATAGCTGACATCCATGCTAGATCAATTCGTTATATGGTGGAAAAAAGGACTAGGGTGGCAGCCAATTTTGCCTCTACATTTCAAGGTCATTTTTAGGGTCAGATAGATGAACAAGAAATTTGAGCTAATGCTCACGGGACGCGCGAAAGCCTATAGCAGTTCCTGTTTGCAAAATGTCTGTCTATCTCCAGCTATTTCGTCGCGACTTTTACGGGGGTACCACTCTTTGATGCCCTCGTACGCAGGTTTCCTTGAACCTAGAAAATCGAGACTTGGACCATCGAAATCTACGTTCAATGCTACAAATTTCATTCGCAACTTGTCCATGTCTATCTCAATTGGTTTCGGCGCAATTCGCTCTTGCAATGTGTCTCGCAGCCCGAAATCGCCAAAAAATCCATAAAACCCCCTATTTTAGCGTTCAAGGTCATTCAAGGTCATTGAATTGGGCGCCAATCGAGAGCCAGTGTACGACTTCCAGTTAGTGATTAATAGTAACCTAGGCCCTATCTCGCACCGTTACTGAGATACAGCTACTTATTGGCCAAAAATCGCAAATTTTGCCCACCCCCTCTTATTTAGCGCACTCGTTCGGGATGACCCCTTTCGAATTTATGAAAAAGTTTTACGGTTCCTGAAACTAGAGTCCTCCATGCAGCCGATGGTGAAGATTTGGTGATCCTAGCATGGACCGTTTTTGCCTGATCTACCCGTGTGACAGATGGACGGACGGACGGACAGAATTGCGATGGCTAAGACGCGCTGAAAGCAGCAGCTGCTTTCCCGCGTAAAAATTGGGTAAAATTCAAAATTAAGCAAAAATTCATGATTCCTTCTAAACATCCAAGTATTTTCAGTAATTATATGCTGTCAGTAACTTTTTTCTGCATATACATGCATATACACAGTGACGAAAATATGTGAAAAATAATGTGAAAAAGTGCGTTATCACTGTCCGCGGTAGTGACGACAATGCTATTTTCAGCTTCGTTAATAAGCTTGGTTTACTGTTTCTCTGCCACACGATAATTTACGAATAGCTGCACTTAACGTAATGAAAATTTTTCACGAGCACATATCTTGATAACCTCTAGAAAACTTTTGAACATCAAGGTCATACAGGCGCCGCAGAGAACTGAAGTTTCTGCGGCGAATCTGCAGTAATGCGCCGTGCTTCTGCGCCGAACAGAAATTACTATCGCCGCAGATCCGCTGGTTCTTCAACCGCAGACGAGGCAGGAAAGGAACTTATCACGCGCGTAGTACTGTAGGTTAAAGATGAAGATCACAGGACCAAATTTTTGAATCTTTAACCTTTGCGATTATTGCAAAAAGTTGCTAGCATGATAGCTCATAAATCACTGTACTTAGCATGAATCAATTTTACACGAACATGCACTTCGACAACCTCTAAAAGGTTATTAAATTTTAAGGTCATATGGTTTACTCAAAGCTCAAAGTCACATGGGTTTTTGTGCGCATGATACTGCGGCTACCTATGGATAGAACTTGGCATTAAGCAAGACTTGACAGTCATGTACATCAAATGTTACTGAATGTAGCGACAGTCATTTTTGCGCTGATCGGAACTGGAAGTTAAATATGCATAATATTTTTAGCCGACATCATGATGGTCGAGCTATTGGCATGGTTGTCGTCCGTCCGTCCATCTGTATGTCTGTCTGTCTGCCTAGTGGCTGCCTCGGATGTATTATGGCTAAACTTTAAATTATAGGGGAAAACTTTTTACACAAATAATCAGCCATGTGTGTTAAACTCGGGATTGCAAAATTTCAGCCATCTAGTGCAAGTGGAACATTTTCAAATTGGGGGTTGAATGAAGGGGGGTGATAGAAAAATAAGCGTTTTTCAACGGAAAACTGGCTATATCTCGGAAACGGTGAAAGATACGGCCAAGGTTATTATTTATCACTAATAGGAAGTCGCATATTGGCCTTCAAATAACCTGCAAATTATTGACCTTGGATGACCTTGAAACTGACAACCAGTACAGTCGGCTATTTTAGCGACAGCTGGGCTCCTTGTTTTACATATCAGCAATGCCACTGCAAATTTATTGACTACGTTTTTTCTAAGTTTATTGTCTAATGCACAACAGCATTCTGACGGGCGTGTCAGCTGTTTCAATCTTTCTGGAAGATATCGTTTTTTCTGTACGACTGTCTTTGCCAGGGAACTTCCAAATTTAAAAAATGGGACATTTCGACCATCAATGAATTTGCGAATCAGTTTTTGCCCATTCGCCTTGATCGCCTGACAGTCTTCAATGAGTCGTCTTCAATATAACGGTTGTATGTTCACTGAAATATTGTGTCACAGCACTCAAAAAAACGTCAGCACAGGTTCCACAACCAAATTTTTAAACCCCATAAAACAATAAGTGACCTCTATACGTGTCTGGATCAGTGCATGATTATCGATCAACATGCAAATCTTCATGTCAACTTCTAGTACTTTTGATAATATATACACCGTGAATAAAAATACACAGCACTGAATTCTTTATATTGTCCAATGTCCATATCTTCGAACGATATTGACTGATTTCAAAATTCTTTCATCGCAGACTCAGCACGTCAGCAGACAGTTTGTAATAAAATGATCATTGAAGTTTCCACCATGCTAAACAGGTGTCGCTACACTACCTTGTGAAATGTTAATGCGATAAACTTGCATTGAGACATAGTCTTAGTGAAATGAAAATTACATTGTTCATACCAGACAGCAACTGCATTAAGAAAATCAAGTTTGATTTAATTGATTTGGACATCAATATCAACGAATGTCACACTAGTGTAATGACGTCGAGCAACAAAACGCATCGTCTGTCACATGATTTAGTGACTGACTAAATTGCATTCATGCGCAATAGAGACATCTTTGATCAAACGCATTATTTTTTGTTGTTTCAACATTTTTCATGCACTTAATGTGACAATTCTGTCACTAAGTGAAATAAAAATTTCATCAATTGATTCAACCAGTTTTTAGCCGACGTCTTTTGAAAGCACTTCAAACTGAGATATCGATAGAAAGCAAGAAGGCCAGCTATCGCTAGGATAGCCAACCGTACTGGTTATTAGTGACCTTCAAGGTCACCTGAGGTCGATGATTTTCATGTAATCTAAAAGAGCGTAGCTTGAAATTTTCCATTAAAAATTGCGGCTAAACCGCTGCAGATGAAGACACGGTTACTATCGACAGCCTACAAAAAGTCGTTAGCGCCCTATCCGATGGTACCAACGCCGACCCCTTACCGTTTAGCCACAATACATCTGTGACGACAAACAGATGGACAGACGGACGGACGACACCCGTGCCAATAGCTCGACTGTTACTTAAGTACGGTAGGCTAAAAATGATCCGCATGACACCAGCTTGTGCTACATTCTGTACTGAAAATGAATTTGTAGCTGGTGTTACTAACTTTATACCAGTTCATCTACTTTGATCACAATTTCTTTATATCATGCGTCGTTTCCTTGCCGTTGCTGTGCTTTAATTACATGTACCGTGGTGCAGTTTGTAAAAGTTCACTTTTCACAAGGTAGTGTAGCGAAACCTGATAGGAGTGGTAGGAACTTTAAGGATCATTTTGTTGCAAGTTGTCTGCTAAGTTGGCCAGTGAAAGAATTTTGAAAATTGGTCAACATCTGGCAAAGATATCGACAAAAGTTTCGTGCCATGTTTTTGAGAAATGAATGGTGTAGATTTTTAATCAAAATATCACAATTTTTCTTTGATTTCTGTATTTCACGTTTAATTTTGAAGTTAAACTTCTTATTGTACACAAGATAATGTTCATACGAACACGGAGTCTGTCCAATGCATTTCGATACGGTAGTTTACAGTATATGTCTATAAATATAATTAGTTAGCTGTTTATATTAATAGAAAAAAAATCAAAATGTATGATCTCAAATTGTACAGCAGCAATGTTATTGAAATAGAACTGGCGTCATTCGTCGGTTACATGGGTTACATCTCAGCTAATATTGTAACTAAAAAAAGAGGAAGACGAAAGGGAAATGGAAAGGAAAAAGAAGAAGAAAGGGAAAGGGAACGGGGAAGGAAAATAGGGAAGGGAAAAGGGAACAAAAATAAACAAGGGGAAAGAGAAAGGGAAGGAAAGTGGGAAAGGGGAAAAAGAAGGAGAAGGAAAGGAGAAGGAAAAGGGGAAGGAGAAGGGAAGAAAAAAGAGAAGGGGAAGGAAAAGGTGAAGGGAAAGGGGAAGGAGAAGGGATAGGGAAAGGAAAATGGGGAAGAAAAAACAACATATGGCAGGTGACGCTCAACGCCATGCTCTATGAGAGTATCATGCACCTAAAGGGAAAGGGCAAGGGAAAAGGGAAGAAAAAGGGGAAGGGATAGGGGAAGAAAAAGAGGAAAAGGAAAAGGGAATGGAAAGGAAAAAAAACAGAAGGCAAGGGAAAGGGGAAGGGAATGGGGAAGAAAAATGACGCAAAAATGCAATTGGCAGCATTCGATGGCCCATCCCCGAAAACTCCCCTATAGGCGCAAAAATCTTTTACGCAAGCCGAGTTATAGCCCATTTTGTCCCAAATTTCGTTGCCATGGCAAC
>Ga0056128_1012919_pt1 | contig 10155 bp, 4 predicted proteins | sample WorMetLIZISLAND2_FD_71113 | JGI IMG/M metagenome (GOLD analysis project Ga0056128, IMG submission 71113) | Marine gutless worms symbiont microbial communities from Max Planck institute for Marine Microbiology, Germany - Olavius geniculatus... ... | reverse complement strand
TTACACTGTATATAAACTGAACAGTTTTTTACATAAATATTTGCAGTTTTATTGCCATTGGAAGTAATCTGGATTAGTTAATTATAGCAATGTTAGAAAATGTAGAAATGTTTTTGTTGCTAGATAATAATGATTTTTCGTATACTTAACGTATTATTTTTGCGGGGTGCATATGTGCGCTTTTGAATAATTGCGCACTGCCCATACCAGAATAAACCTGTCTTGAAAACACCCCATCTGATACAAAGATCTTCAATATATCTCTTACGTAAGCCAAGTTCTAACCCGTTATGTCCCAAATTTTGTTGCCATGGCAATGAGGGTCGCTCGGGGAAAAATTTGTGTGGCATCATTTGATGGCATATCCCCGAAACCCCCCTATAGATGCAAAAATTTTGCAGATATCTCTTACATAAGCCGAGTTATAGCCAATTTTGTCCCAACTTTCATTGCCATGGCAACGAGGGTCACTCGGGGAAAAATTTAGTTGGCAGCATTCGATGGCCCATCCCTGAAAACCCCATTATAGATGCAAAAATCTTGCAGATATCTCTTACAGAAATTGAGTTATAGTGAATTTTGTCCCAAAATTCGTTGCCATGGCAACAGGGGTCGCCAGGAGAGAAATTTAAATGACAACATCAGATAGCCCGGCCCCAAAAATATGAGGGTAGGAGCAAACAGCGTGCAATTATCTTCTACGGGGGCCAAGTTATAGCCAGTTTTGTCCCAAAATTCGTTGCCATGACAACGGGGGTTGGCAGCGGAAAAATTTAAATGACACCATCGGATAGCGTGGGCCCGAAAATAAGGGGCAGGTGCAAACAGCGTGCAATTTTCTTTTTAAGGGGCCGAGTTATCGCTTATTTTGTCCCAAATTTTGTTGCCATGGCAACGGGGGTCGATAAGAGGTAAATATAAATGATACCGTTAAATTGGCCGACTCGAAAACCATACCCTAGAACCAAAAATTACGACTTTATCTTATACATAGCTGGAGTTATGACAGTTTAAAGCATTGTCTAATTTTCCCCATAGGTGCCATTGTAATTTTTCATATTTTTTTGTGAAAAAATAGGTGAAAATGTTGAATTTAAATTTTGTAACCCCCAAAAGGCATTTCCTTGCGTGAAACCGTGTCATATGAGCCATTGTGTGTTAAAATCAGTTCAGTCGTTTTTCCTGTAGAGGATGGCAAGAAAAAAAGGGAAGTCACAAAAAGTCACGCAAGCGTTATATTTCATCTTTTCGTGGGGAAGCCGCCCGTAAACGGATTTTCACCAAATTTTGCACATCAGGAGATATGCTGGACGTAATGATCTGTGCAAATTTTGGTGTGGAAAAATTAAGGGGTTTGAGAAATACAAGGGGTCAAATTTTGGAGTTTCCCATTGAAATGGCTGGTCACCCTTGCAACAGTGCTGAGCCTGTGATAACTTTGTCTCTAGGGTCACCATTAACAGTTCTCTGAAGACTGTGATGTGCCATGTATTGATCTCAGAATTTGTGACAAGTGCTTGTAAGACTGCCGCTGTGGAACAATTTGCCAGTCAACTGGTGGGAACAGAACATCAGTTTCAAATATTTTCAAGCGTATGATGAAGACTTTCTTGTTCGTTTGACTGTTTGAGGCTGCGGTACATTGTTACTTTTGTTTGAATTGTGCCCATTATAAGTTCACTTGCTAACTTGCTTGTGTGTGTAGATGGAAGTTTGTCATTGAGTCTGCAGATGAGCAGCAGTGATGATGAGTTCACATCCACACACACTGCGCCAACCAACACCAGTGGTAGCGGTCGTTCCGGTAGACGGACCGGTGGCTGGGTCTGCCAGGCCCTCGGCTGTCTGGCATCATTTCGTCAGTCATCCCAGTTAGCCAAGCACTACACCGTCCAGCATACATGTGACTTTGGACCCCCCAGGGACTCTGCAGTCGACCTGGCTATATACAACCGTTGCATGACGTATCTGTTGCCAATCACAACGCCGTCTCGCAAACGCCAACGTGTATCACGATTACCTTCAGCTGGCCAGCGCAGACAGCCGAAGCAGGCGAAGAGAGGTCGTTCTAAGTCAGGGTATGGAAGCTGTTGATGGAAAATAGCTCACTAACTCACACTTATGAAAAGCTTTAGAAAAAAGTGATTTTCAAAAAAAAAATCGTAAGAAAAATTTGTGAAAATCCTAAGCATAACTAAGCTACTGACTAGGGATTAGGGAAGCTTTCAGGAGAATTTATTGTAAATTTTGTAACTTAGTTTGCAGAATTTTTTGGGTTAGTTAAATTATTTTGTTTTTGTTAACTGTCATTCTGTTTTTAACTGTTTTTTTGTTTCAACTTGTAATCGGTGGATGTTGTTGGTGAAAACCTAGCCTAAATGGAACTATTGATCTCCTGCTTAACCGATGTGATATGAAAAGTAAGAAAATAAGTCTAAATTAATGCAAAACATGTAGTCTTTTTTAGATCTGGAATAGTTTCGTGTTCGTATGGGAGTCTTTTTTGAATGTATTTACTGTTTGTAAAAAGTATCTGTTTTTCTAGGAGCTGATATAAGAAGGTCTTGGAAGTTTTTGAATTTCAGTACTTTATAATCATTGTTGACACAATGTGAAAATGTAGCAGTCAGTACTTAACTCCCTATCTAGTACCCATCAGATTCATTTTACTTAATTCAAGCTTTATTATGGGGCCGTCCTTCCTAGAAGGAGGCCCCATTATGTATCGATGCTGTCCATCTGTCTGTCTGTCTGTCCGTCCGTCCATCCCGTGCCTCCACCTAGAGGGAAAACGAAAAGGCCTACGAATACCAAACTTGGTAGGAAGGATCCCCGGGACACGAGCACCCCGTGGACCAATTTCAAGGTCAGAGGGTCAAAGGTCAAGTTCAGAGCAGCTAATTGTGTTGTTGGCGAAAAATCCACACCACCAAAGCACGCTCACCACGTAGCGTCGTCAAGTCTAAATGATTCACGAGGTGGCAGCACTTGCTGCCGCCGTGTGGTAGCACGCATGTACTCAACTGCAAGGACGGCCCCATAGCGAGCAGCCCCTCAACGGCTGCACACTCTTGTTTGCAATGTACAGAAGTTTTCAAAATACCTTCATTTCAAAATAAATTTATTTGCTCTATAACTGTGGTTAGTACTATAACTCTGTGCTATTAACGGTTTTGTATGATGCTAGAAACACTAAATACTATCTAGCATCATGTTGTAACGTAAAACATCACTGGAATAGCTTTGGAAAAGGTACTTCAAGTCTTTGAAATGCCCTTGAATTTTTATTCCAAATTACTTAGGCCAGTCTGTGCAGAAGTAGTATTTGTTGTTTTGTCGGTTTTTTGTCAGCTCTGATCGTCATGAATGCGATGACTGCGGGCGTTGTTTTGCACGTGCTGGTGAGCTCAGCCGACACGTTCGTGAAGCACACTTCATCTCATCTGATGAAGATGAGAACTGATCAGTTGACTACTGCTGCCAGTGTCCATGACAAATGACACAAACCGATACTTACTTACTCGTGTTATCTTAGCTTGATAGTAGTTATCGAATGGCTGATATCAGTAAATGATATATACCTGAATGTTACCAATAGCTTGGTGCGCTGGCAAGGTTTCTATGCTGCGTTATGGCAGACAGTTGCATCTGAACCGAGTTGTTTGAACTGTTGAACTGTTTCCGTGTATCGGTGGTGCACAAACTTTGGTCCCCTGCCCACTTTCGGCCCATATTCTGTATCCATTTTTGGTTGACGTACAAAAGAAAATGGCAGAAACATGAAATAGACTTTTCTACTTTCTGCTTTGCAGTTTTGTAAAGTAATCGACAAGCTACAATGTTTGTGCCGCTTTCTTTAGTGCACATTTGTTTCATAAATGTGTACTGGTTAGGCCCAAATTGGCTTTAAGACTGATCCGTTTGGTGCTATTCTGCTGAAAAAGTTTATGCATCGCTGCAGTGTACAAGTTGTGCATAGAAATGTTCCTGTAAGTATTACTTTCATTGAGCTGTATGTATCTCTATTTTGGAGATTGTAGCATGTTATTCGGGGTGATTCGAAAAATGGTCTAAGCATGCTTTGGAGTTGCCTGACTAAAGGGGATGTCAGACGATCAACAAAGTCTGCCGACTTTTGTAGGCGCGGTTTAGTTGCCAGAGAAAATTGTCCAATAAAATCGGTGAACGAGTTAATAGTTAATGAACACGGCCAAAAATTTTATCTGCTACCATATCAGCTAGCACAACAGCAGAATGCAGATCGCAAACTAATATTTTCATCAGTTTTTTTGCATCTAATGAACAAAAATAAATAACAAACACAATAAGGGTCATTCCACGGTATTTCGTTACGGACTCTACATTCACACTAGTCTGAGGCTGTATTGTAGATTGGTTATGGAGAATATGGGGCAAATTGGGTAATGTCACATCCTTTTTATGTGTGTATGAAAGGCACTGCATCATAGATTATTATAGTACCAGTCTGAGTGGGATCAGTGTTTGAACAGCAGCAGTATGGTTAAATTGATGATCGTTACGGACTCTACAGCAAATATCCCTTGGTTTTTGTATCCTAACTTCTAAACCAATTTGCTGTGAATCTGCTTGTGGTAAAAATCAAACTGTAAATCCTGTATAAAGCTTATTGACCACTGAAATGCATGAGTGTATGCTGACATTGCTACACCTTTTGTTCTTTTTACTGTTAAGCAGTCCTGCATTACGGACTCTACAAAATGTAACTTCTGGTTAAGACTACAGATAGAGTCAATTATATTACGCAGAAACATACCAGACCACAATTAATACGTATGCTTTGTCCATGTATTACCTGTACTGTAACCAAATCATTTTGTTAGTACTAACAATATCATGGTCAAAATATGCAAACAAATCGATTAAGAAATTACAGTGTCATTCTGTCACTCTGTCTGTAAGGAATAAAACGGCAAGACAAGGTCACTAATACAGACGTGCTGCAGATCTGCGACATCACTGGTATTGAGGCATTCCTACTCCAAGCGCAGCTACGTTGGGTCGGCCATGTTATGCGCATGCCAGACGATCACATCCCGAAGCAGGTATTTTGTGGACAACTTGCAGTTGGTACCCGTCCGCAGTGTGGCCCTGTCAGGCGTTATAAAGATTCCCTCAAGGAGAACGTGAAAAAGTGCGAGATGCAGCCATCCACTCTCAGCATTGACTCACAAGACCACTCAAACTGGAGGTCATACTGCCAGGAAGCAGTCAAGCAGTTCGAAGATGCAAGAGTCGCGGTTCTTCAGCATAAACGCGCAGTCCGTAAGTCAACTCAAAGTCCACTCAACCCACAAGTAACCTTGGTGCCTGGCCATGTGACAGTTGCTCAAGGATCTGCCACTCCAGAATTGGGCTGTACTCTCACCAACTTGCGCACCGATGATGACATCGACAACCGATCCGTCGGCTTCGACGACGCAGTCCATGGACTCCTACAGCCGCAATATTTTGATTCAATTTTGATAAAATTTTGCACAGTGATTCGGGACTCGTAAAGTAAGGTTGACTGTATTGAGAGTAAAAATCTGATGACCCCTCCCCCAATTTCACCCAAATTTTTACCCCATAATGCATTTACAATGGGAACATTATAATACCACAGAATGGAAGCCTGAACACCCAGAGTGATGGTTGATAGCTCAAAAGATGTGACCTGGGGGCTGTTATAGGTAAAAATCCAAAAAAATACTTTTACCCCCTAAATAGCCCTCTAGCCCCAAAAAAGTAATCATTGCATTCTGTATGGTAATTAGGCATGGCTAAATGTTTGACATGCAATATCTCAGTAACCATGTGAGGCAGAGGGATGGCTGCAATGGACCACTTATAGGAAACCACATATTGCGAGTCCAATGATTACGTGACTGATCACGTCACATGATTCCAAAAGGTCAAGGTTGTTATACTTGAGGCCCAAATTCGCCCCATATTCTCCATAACCATGCAAGATAGTCGCATGGTCACAATCGACCACCTATAGGAAAACACACATGGCAAGTCCAACGGTCACGTTTCCTAAACGAAGAAATTTTAAGGCTGAGATGGCTTTTGGAGACACCCAATAGCTATAAAGAATTTGAACTGACGAGTGTTAATATGCAGTGGCAATGGGACAGATACCTCGTTCCACAGAATGTATTACTATGAGCTGGCAGTGGCTTTTATTCGTCCAAATTTGAAATCAAAATCGGGTGCAATTCCCCCCCCCAATTTTGTGCTCAGATTTCCTCCCACTTTCGGACTAAGTTTTCCTCTCCATTTTGGACCTTTCCTTCCTTTAGGGGGCATTTTTGTTAAAGGTGTAGATTGAAAAATAGGGGAAAGTAAAACATAGGGGAGAGGGAAGTATTGTTAATGGTGTTAAATGTCTAGTAAAAAATAGGGGACAGTCTAATTAAGGGTGTAGACTGCCCAACTGGCAAAAATTTAGGGAGAAAGTTTCAATCTACACCTTTAACAAAACTTTCCCTCTATTTTTTCACTGGGCACAAGCTGCACCCACCAGGTATATGAACAGAAGTCACTGGAAGCTGGTACTTGTCCTCAAAAAATCATTTCATAAGCACCCTGCACTAGTTTCTGCTGGTAAGTAAATGTAAATTACACTCTATAGCATTTTGTGTGGTGTAAAACATGCTTTTGCATGTCAGCAGCAACACTACTCAATCATACAGTGTGGACTGCCTAACGCACTTGCAGAGTCCGTAACGAAAATTTATGTAACTGCAGAAAATAGTGCATAAACAAAAGCAAGTAAATTACATATCTAAACTGAGGCCCGTGGACTACAATCAGAGAAATATAATACTGGCTACACTGTGACCAACATTAAGACTGAATACAACTTTGCACTGTAAAACGATCACCATGGCAACATAAACACAATTTGTTTACCAATATACAAAAAGTCGGCAGACAAACTCGTCGAAAATAGAACATGCTCTATTTCGGCGGACAAAATCAGGTGATTTTTGCATGACATACAACAGATTTTTTTGGGTGATTTTGTCGTGAGAAAATCAGCCGACATTATCGATCATCTGACATCCCCTTAAGCATGAAAATGTACATTGGCGCATGCATTCATTAATTTTGATAAAAATAAATGGCAATGTTGCTTCATAAAATTTTTTTCATATTTTTAGACATCTGTTTTAGTTTTTTCACCAAATATTTTGCAAAGATCAGTAGCAAATACAGCTTTGTTTTTGGTTTTGACATGGTGAAATATTTGTGCCTTTCATCATCTATGTTTTCTAGTACTGTATATGCACTGGATGTTTCATGGAAATTTGTGCTTATTAGGCAACCTTTTAATCTAGTTTTTGAGCAAAATACGTTGAATTACACAACTTGCAGCAAAGCCTAAGCTAAATATCATGTTAACAGACATTGTGGTTTTTCGAGTCACTCTGCTATTGGTGCGTATATATATATAATTGTTTTGTTGAGCTAACCTTCTTAGCATTTGAAAGTGAAAATGTTTTGTATTAGCACTCATACTTTGAGGGTGAAAGGTGTAGAATGTAGATAGAGATTTGCTAAGACTTTCTGAAGCATATGGTAGAAGCTTGCTGGATTTTTCCCAGTTTCGTTTTTTATATGCTTCATTTATACACCTTGTGCATCCATTACATGTTTTGGTCTTCTTTCCGATGTGTATATTTAGTCCTACATGGTAATGCCTCCATTTTTTCAAACATTTGTTTCACAGCACCAAAGTATTGGAAACACCTTGGTCCGGTGCTCAAAATTTCTTTCTAGTTTTGTGTACGATTTATCAGTCAGACTGTGACATTATCTTTGCCTCAAATGCTAAGAAGGTTAAACTGTCTGGATATGTCTGGTGATCCGTTGTTACATTGTTAGACTTCAGTAGGTAGTTCGTCGTCATCTGTTCACTGCAGTCTTATAATTAGTTCGTTGAAGAGCCAACGTTTGATTGAGACTTTTGTGTGAAAACTGTTTGTGTGTTTATGCCTTGAGAAGACTCACAGTCTGACTTAGTTAAGCGAGAACTTTATGCTGTTTCTCTAACGTGCTCATTGAAGGCCAAGCTCCACTGCTTTGACTTATTGTAGAGTGGACATATAACTTGCTGTACAACATTTTGACTTGCTAAGATGTAGATATATTGCAAACTCTCAATTTTTGTTGACCTGCATTGCACAAGTTGCCGATTTATTGTTCAACGAGATCTACAACAAATTTGCAACAGGTTGAAGCGAGTGGAGTTTTAACTATATTCTGTATTATTGTCTCAGTGGTTCTGATGATGAAAATTCACAGGTAATTTCTTTAGAAGTTAGAAATTGCTTTTTTCTGGAACTATGACATGCCCGTAAGATATGACTTGTTTTTTACAATGATAGTTCTGTGGCTTCAGGCTTTCTGCAGAAGAATATATTAGTACTGGCGAGTGCAGTGAACTTGCCATTGGCACTACATAGATTTTTTGCAATAATTTAGTTGCAGTCAGTTAATCAATAGTTAGTTAGCCTTTTGTCCTTGTTGCTGTACCAACAGCGTTGGAGTGCAAAATTATCTGATCACTTCCCAATGGTAGTGGAAATGGAAAATGTTTAAAATTATTTGCAGTACTGATATACGTTCTGAAAATGATATTGCTGTCCCTGCAATTATGCGGATGTTTAGTTAGCATAATAGTAGCATGATATTTTCAGTTATCGTCAATGAATGTCATAATGTTGTCTGTCTCACAATATGCATGTTATGTGCTGTAGAACTTATTGTTGCAGTAGTAGCTTAGTACCTTTATTGATTTCTTACTACATACTTTGCATTATTACATTTAGGCCTTTATTATCATTCATTGTTATGCTTCTGTTGTATGGGAATATTGATATCTTAATCTATGCATGTTTGCCATATGTTAAAATTTTTAATTATAACTGTATTCAAGTATTGTCCGATTTTTTTGTAGTTTTTAACTGACACAGCACTAAATTGGTGATAGTACTGTCCATAGCTTAAACACTGTGTACACAAATACAGTGTGGTGAAATAGCGATACTGGGGTAATATAAATAAAACATAAAAATACCAAGATCATAGGTCAGAGTTCAAGGTCACAGGACGGGATTTTTGTATTCTTTACCATTGCAAGATAGGGTCTTGTTGCTAGTAGGCTGGCCCAGCTAGTCTCTGGTTGGCTGACACAGACGTCATTGCTATAAATATTGCAGCATTTCTTAAAGCTAGCGTGGGCAGTAGTTAGCCTTCAGTGAGGTTTGACAGTCTACTGATAGTTCTATACTCGTTTTGTTGTTGCTGATATTGATGTAATTGATGATGGTGATTTGAATCAGTCAGTATTTGATGCAGGCACAGTTTCTTAATGGCTTAATGGATGTATGCATCTGCTGCCAATTATAGCCACTGCATGCTGTAATTGTGGCTTAGTTTTTGTTTTTACCTTTGAATGTGTGACAAACTACACAGTGTTCTAAAAACATCACTAATATTTTTGTTGTAATTTGAAGAACCGATTGTCAGAGTTTAATAGTGTTTGATGCAAATATTCCTGATGCAGCTGGCCATCATATTGACCTTGTGGGTCCAATCGACCAGCAGTTGTGCCCATAGATCCAGAGAGAGGAAATTTATTGATTTTTTTGTTTATTTCAATGCATATTTTGCTTGTGTTTTCTTAGGTAGTGTACAAGCAGACTGGATGAGGTGGGAACTTGAACGCTCATTTGATAACTCGTTTGATAATTTGATGATATAAAGCGGTGAATGAGTCTACTTCGAAATTTGGGAGTTTACTTATTTATGAGATCATTTTTGCCAAATCTGATGGTCGTTCTTAAGTTACAGACGACATTGTTTGGAGATGCTTTTTGACTTTTTTGGTCTGTTTGTTCCACTTTACCCAGGTAGTGCAGAAGCAGGCTTTGATCGAGGTGGGAAATTTAATAGTCTTTTGATGGCCAGTTGTGCCAGGATTATATGTACCAAAAATAATAAAAACTGCATGATCCTTTTTCAAAAAGGTAAAGGTAAAGTCCACGTACTTGCTATAGCGCTTCTTACATGCTTCTTCAAGACCAGAAGCGCTTTACAATCTTGGAAGTGGCAGCTGATTGGCAT
>Ga0056128_1012916_pt1 | contig 10157 bp, 6 predicted proteins | sample WorMetLIZISLAND2_FD_71113 | JGI IMG/M metagenome (GOLD analysis project Ga0056128, IMG submission 71113) | Marine gutless worms symbiont microbial communities from Max Planck institute for Marine Microbiology, Germany - Olavius geniculatus... ... | reverse complement strand
ACATTCCAAACATTTTCAATTGTAACTTAAGAAGAATTATCGAATTTCAATAATTTTTGGTACAAATATTTTTGAGACAACTAGCCATCAATTTTTTTTCAATTTTTAACTTCACCCAATGTCTGTTTCTGCACTACTTGAAAAAAACAGAACCAACAAATATTACTTTTTATCTAATGCAGTATGATTATTCAATCAACATAACACGTAAAAGACAATTTGTTCACATTTCAGACACTTTGGCTGACATTTTATCCAGTTGTTCGTTTTCAACTGTTTATAGCAAAATTGCTCGAAATGTCGGCCCATCGTGCGAACACAAGCATGAAGACGCTTTTTTGTCATTCATTGACAGCAGTATGGATAATGTTCTGCTCCAGACAAATCCAGGCTTTACCAGTCACTTCTTAAATTCATAATTATTCCTAAACGTCATCTGGTGGATATATACTGCATGACAGTAAAACCTTGTAATAGACTGGCTGTTGGGGCGCACAGATCTAGATAAATAAAATTCATTGACTTTTTCATTCATTTCAACACGTATTATGCTTGATCTGCTTTTCCCATGTAAGCAGAAGCAGGCGTTGGGTGCTGTCAAACTTAGACAATGATGTAATAGCCAGTTGTGTCCGAAATATTTTTTGCTAAAAATTAATTAAATCTGCTAATCTTTCTTTGCGTTATAATCGATGATATCAGAAATGTTTTTTTTCAGGTTTTCTGTTTTTTCAAAGTATATTTTGCATGATTTGCTTTCCCCAGGTAGTGCAAATGCAAACAGTGGGTAAAGTAAAAAACCGAATGATCACTTCATGGCTAGTTTTATCAAAAATATTTGTACCAAATATTATCAAAGTCTGATAACTGGTTTTCAAGTGACAATCGAAAATATCGGGGATGTTTTTTGGGACACAATGTAATTCTAAGAAAAAGTGTTTATACTGACCGGTGTAGCGATGCTGAAAGTTTTGATTGGTCGAGAGAACTCTGCCCAGGAGTTTATTATCACGTGACGTCGCAAGACAAGCCACCGCACTCAGGTACCAACAGTTACCTGTGTACATGTACAGAAGTTAGTACAGCGACACACTTAAGGTGTGGTGAGATCTTTGGGGACAGTGTTATAACAAATTTACTCACGAATCTGTCAGTGAAAAAATAAAAATCGGTAAATATTCGTTATGGGCGTATAAAATGGTGCCAATTTTGGGCCACCCTGTACGTAAACTAATATACACTGTGTTTCAAAACTTAGCAAAAATTATAGACGTGGTTTCGTGATTACGAGTGTTCATAATTTTAATTCTGCGTTTAAATATTTTTAAACATAATTTCTGCATTTCTGTAAAAATGCAAAGTGCGTTCACAGAGTAAAATGCGTTAAAGTGCGTGCACTTTTCGCCAATAACAGATTGCGTTTTGCAGGTGCGAAACAACTAGGCCTATATGCAACGACCTAGTCCTTCAGCGACGAAGCTGGAAATATTGTAGGGAGATGCAAGACGTAAAGACTTTATACACAGTCGTCTGAAAGCTTGCCATAACACAGTGATACGCAACCAATATAGCCTAATATACGAGCAATGGTGAATAAATAGCAATTGCTGTTGTTGACGGCCCATTCATGCTTGACGGCGGCCGTTGGGCATGCGCTATTTACTATTTACGCATGGCTTCAGCTAGCTGCCGTATGCAATAGTAATAGACTGCATAACAAGTCTGACAACAACAAAGTCCCAGGCCTATTATTGTAGAAACCCTACGGAGCTACGGAGCGTCACCTGCCATACGGCGTCAGACAGTGTTACCCGCCACCCGACACAGGTGAACGCGCCCTACACCACCCCAAAAGACAGACCGGTACTGGATTGGATTGGAGATGAAAAGCTGATTTGACTTTCACGTTGGTTATATAGGCCTAACGCAGACAGTCACCTATTCGCTTGACATCGAACAAACCGGAAGTCAAACCCACGGCCTTTCGATCATAAGTCCGACACCCTATAGCGTTATGTCACCAAGCCACCAAGCCACAAATGAGCAACTGCTTTTGACGGGAGTTTGACTCCAAAATTTTCCGTTTTTCTAAAAGTCTAAATTCTCATCTGTCACAACGTGTCTTTGGACCATGCCAATGTACCTGCCGGATAGCATCTAAATTAAAAACGGACAGACAGACAGACAGACGATGCTACCTAACGCGAGCAGTAATAAAGCATTATACCAAGCTCTCCTTGGTTGATATCGTACTGAGTCGCTCCAGTGACTATTAGCTGAGGCTTCGCTCCAAACTGCGCCGCTATCGCCTGCATCACAGAACAACTTCGCAATAATAAAATACTCCCACTTCCAGATTTCCAGTACGATGATACACTATTGGAGTTACGCAAGTGTATGGTAACATATGGGTTTACCCGTGTAACGCCATATTGGTAATGGAGATATTGTGTTATTGATCGGCTATTCAACAATTAACAACTTCAGTAAGAAATAATATATTTCAATGAAATTCGGCAGTCGTTTCAGGAATTTATAGGGAATTAAGTGTACGAAACTTTATGCAGATTTATTTCGATTTGACTTTTTATTGCACGATGTCTAGGGGATTAGTTTTTTACCGGACAAAGTGTATAGGCCTATACGGTTTAACGCGTTCGTCGCTTTCGTTTAATGACGCAGGATTTGGTGGTCTAAAGTTGAACGATTATGAGAATTCGTGTCATACTTAGCCTACTTGCGTGCATATAGTTGAAAAGAACAGGTAAAAATAAAGTTGGTTTATACATAGCTGTTAATAGAAAACCCATCACAGAGCTATGGAGCGTCATCTGCCATATGGAATTACACGGTGTTAGCTGTCACCCGACACAGGTGAACGCACGCCGTCTGAGCCCCAGTTAGACAGAAAAGTCTATTCTAAAAAATGATAACATAATATGTTCTCAGATTACAGATAAACAGCCGCTGAGCAGAATACAGACTAAAGTAAAATACAGACTAAAGTGAAAGCTAATCTATGAGTGTTTCTTAGTACAGATTTTTTTCTATTCACGTTTTATTGTGTAACTTGCATTTTTTTCTATGTCAATGATTTGATGAATAAAGGCGCAAGCTTTTACGCTATAATTATATTAAATTGCTGTTAAATTGCAGCGGCAACGTGGGTTAAAACATGACGCGGGTTGCAATTTTCCGACGACGGAGATTATCAATGTGCTCAAAATTCCAATTTTGCGTCCTCCGACCTTTCCAAAATGGGGTTTTCGTTTAAAATTGTGCACTTTGGACGAGAATCTTCGAACAAGGTAAAGATTTTCCGATTTTTTTCAACAAGACAAAATTTAGAAATGTGGGATCATCAAAATTTTCTCTGCCCCTGCCTTTCTCGTGCCACGAAACCAATAGTAGGCTAATGATACTGCCTTGGATGATAATTCAATATTTTGTTGGCTTTGATTTCCTCAGGTAGTGCAAGCGCAGACTTTGGGTGAGATGGGAAATTGAGTGGTCGTTTGATGGTTCGTTGTGTCAGGAGTATTTTTATTCAATATTATTCAGACATAAAAATCCTTCTTCAGGTTACAACTAAAATGTTATGAACGTTTTTGAGACACGGTATATATAATAAGTTAATAAATTCTTGGCCTTTACGAACTGGAGGTCGCATCCATTCGATTTCAGAGAAAGTCTTTGCGGTAACTTTGATGGACGAAGGTGTTTGAAAGTCCGGGTCATCCCAAGGCACTCCACCAAGATTATCATCCTTATCATCATTATCTTCATCACTGTCAGCTGGTAGATCGGCGTCCCCCGCGGTAACATTGTCCCCCTGGGGACGAGTTATAGTGCCCCCTAGTCCAGGCCGGGCGTTGTCGGTCTTGGCTGGAGGTGTGCCCTTCGTCCAGATGTCATTGATGACCCGCCTCGATTCCTCGTTCTCTGTTATCAACAAACAAACGTAACAGATTAAAAACTGTATATCTCTGTATATTAGAGCTACGGAGCGTCACCTGCCATGTGGGATCAGACAGTGTTACTTGCCACCCAACACAAGTAAACGCGCCGCGCCGTAACCCCATTATACAGACGATTTGTCTACCCCGGAGGAATAACAGGCTAAGTTGACTTTGGTGGTTAATTATTTAAGTACCAAGATGGTTTACCTGTCTTCAGAGATTTACCCAATTTAGTAGACTGGTAACCACTTGATATCGATTCGACCGGGAGTTGAACTAACGACCTCGCAATCGCAACTCCAACGTCCTACCGTTACGTTACAAAAACGTCACGGTAATGTGAAGATGTTTTTTATTTATATTACTAGAAGTCGCCGATGTTGAGCCTACTAGAAATGAGGATTATTTTCTGCAAAGCAACCGACCCGATACAAGCAGATCGTTCTCAGCTAATCGCGATACATCTATGTTACCAACAGACCAACGAACAGACAACATTACTTAACGGTAGCAATGCCGCGTGCACTGGTGTGTCGCGCGACAAAAGGGTAATCCAGCATACAGCGACGATCAGGCTGCTGTGGCCCGAATCAGAAAAGAATCACGTGATAACTGTTGGTCTACTACTGTTCAAAGTTGAGGGTATATTGTGACGCACAATAACGCAAAATTAGCTCTGTACACAGCCGGGGTGGCGTCAAGCGCTATAAAAATTGTCATTAATGTGGTTTATAAGCCCACACTAGACGCAAAGCGTTTTACGTTCCGCAACTTTTATAACCAAAAACACACACTTTAGCATTTAATTTTCACGCGCTTTTTATTATCTTAGACAAGGAAGCGGCGTTTTGGGTCTGTTCTTTTATACAAGATAAGTCGAAAAGTAATGAACAGATCCATTCTAACGAAAGTTGGTTTTAGGAGGTGGGCATGGTTAAAAAACAGATTTTTTTCTGATGGCGATTTGGATTTTTTAGTTGTATTTTTTTGTAAATAAAAATTTGTGCGGTAAAACTGAGAAATTTATATCCGCTACAAAATGCACGCACTTTCAATGTTTTTGTGCTAAAAAGCGTTTGCAGCCGGAGATCCGTCCCGCACCGCACTGGAAAAATTTAGAGCACTCCCACAGACCCCCTCGCTGGTGGGGAAGGACCTCAGACCGTCTCTTCTAACTCCAATTTCTGACTACGCTTATGGTACCGCGTACCTTTGTCGATAGCGTTCTGTTTCGATGTCGTCGCGTTTCTTTCATCAGTTTGACCGGATGCACAGCACAGACTACTACTGCTACTAGTACTAGGCCTATTAGTCGTCCTCGAATTTTGCTGCTTCTGCTGCTGATGCTGCCGCTGTTGCAGTGTGCTGTCCTTGTTTTTCTCTTCTTCTGTAGCCTTTTTACGCCTCTCCAACGAACGCCCGACGAACGCAGCCACGGGACCAGGTTCAGAGGCCATTCTCCGACGTCAACTCCGCTGCCGTTTAACTAAAGGCGCGTACAGAGCGAAGTAACGGAACTGAACTGAACTGAACTGACATGGTTTAATTTTTGACGAACTGATCAATGGACAAGCAATAATGCATCACAGTAGACAACGGCTAACGGCGTCGGTGGCTTAACATGATTATACGCTCACGTACGCGTCAACAAACGACCAGTGAGCTTGTTCTGCTTGCTCATTATGGTCAGTTCGTCAATAACTAAACCGTGTCAGTTTAGTTCAGTTCAGTTACGTCGCTTTGTACGCGACTTAGCAGTGCTGCCGTCGACTAGTCGATTGTGAAAATTAGAAAAATAGTTGAAACACAATGTCATACTAACGAAAGAGTCAGGACTACTGTCTATAACTAGCTTGACTGAACGTATACTAATTACGTGGGTATTTTGACTTTAAACACCGGGCGGACATGTCAGTATAAAATTGAATTCAGTTTCATCATTTCGTTCCGTTTTTGTCAGCGTAGAAGTTGTGTATCTTGAAAGTTAAAACGATAAGACTGCTGCAAGGACTCTATAAAATGACATAATATTCAAAATAGCAAATTACTGTTTTTGCATGCTGGCGGCAAAATTTAGGTAATGATCTCCGTCACGATAATTAGGTCGACTAGTTGACTAGTCGACGAAATAGACGACGACTAGTTGACTAGCAAATTAATCGACTATATAGCGGCAGCGCTAGCCTACTGGAGTGGGTAAGCGAATACGCAGTACGATCTTATACAACTCCAGACAGTGCGGTATCGTACTCGGATATCGCATAGACTACGCGGTCGTTTGCCTTATGACGCACGACTGCAGACGAAAGTTACGACAACGCGTACAATACCCGTGCTAGCTGACTGTGGTTAAACTATAGTGATAGTAGCCTATAGCAGTCACCTCTATGGCTCTGTAATGTGACAAGCAAGCTTGACCGCAGCGTCGCAGCGGGTGCGCTGAATTGCTGGCATGCTATAGGCCTACACGTTGTCTATTTATTGCTGCTCGAAGCGATGCGCCATACGGTGTCACGTAAAACAGACGGTCGATTTTTTTCGGAGCAAACGTGGTGGGCCACGTAGGCCTATGCTTTACAGAGATTATTTAAATATAGGTCACTAAAGAAACGTTTCCAATATATTGCGTACATTACGCAGTGACGAAGATGCTATTATTAACTACCTGATTAGTTAGGCAGCATTGATGGACATGTGCCGTTTGGGCTACCTTCCCCCGGAGGGATGGAAGGCTAAGTTAACTTTGGTGTACTATTATAATTATACCGAGATTATACCTGTCCACGTACTGGACACTGACAGTCATTCATCCAAACAGAACCAGTTAATAACGACCTGACTGAGAGTCGAACTAACGACTTTGTGATCGTATAAGTCCGACACTATCGTTATAGGGCCTACCATCAATCCACCTACTCAAGATGACTTGAAAACAGACCTAAATCTTTACACGTTTATGCAGTCAAAAAAGTAGTAAGCCTACTTGATTGACTCAGGCTGAGAAAATGACTACAAAATAGCAAAATATCGAAGTCAGTTTTTACGCTGCATCCTGTAGGTCTATATATATACGCGGGCCTATAAACTTTGTCGTAAATTACATTGATGTCACGTACGGCAATGGTCCCAGGTATAGGCCTACTGCATAAGTATGCCTCGTCTAGGCCTAGAGGCTCTCACAGTGTGTCAAAACTCTAAATTTATGGCCTAAAACGGCTGAATTGCATGCATGAGCCGTAATGTATCGGCTTACTGCGTTCTTTTGGCTTGAAATGCATTGACCCTATACTATTGTCATCTATCTAGCCTCTGCATAACAGCTAAAGTGATACTATTTTGGCGCATAGATGAAGTGAATTTAATTATCAGTCAAACTAATGTAGCTAGCATAGCAGTGATGGGCAACTAACAACACTGCAAATTTCCGCCTATAAGTGCTGGAAAATTTTTAATTTTGCCCCTACATTTTTCACATGAGGGTTCTGTCTAAATTTTGCATTTTGGACAAACGTGTTCCGACAATAAGAAACTAGATTCTCCGACAATGTTCCGACAGTCCAAAATTTAAGGGGTAATGCCCGGGTTGTCCCTTTTGTCCTCCTTCCCCTTTCGGTCACTGCCTACAGCAAAAAATCTCAATAGCAGCTTTCTATCGTTGGTTAGCGATCTCGCTGTTGTTGTTGATGATGATGTTGCCGCTCTCATTCGCCTTGCTGCAAGCTCAACCGCAGGACAGAAGGTCTATCCCAGCAGTTATCTTACATCGTGCTCTAGCGCCGCGACAGGTGTGCACAAAAATAGCAGCGAAATTTACGAGCTACAGTTACGTTCGACGCAAAACAATGGCAAGCAGGCTTGAGAAGTTGCTAGCCTACTGTGTGCTCGAGTCAACTCAGCGTCCTATCCCCATCGGGACGGGGAACGAGTAAGCATACTTTACGGGCTACAGAGCAAAAGCTGATTAGCATTAGCTGCAGACGCGAGCAATGGATAGCCGCATAGTACGCTGCGGTATCATTAGCCCATGCCAATCAGCTGCCACTTTCGAGATTGCAAAGCGCTTTCGGCCACGAGTCTGCCTCATGTACGTTTACCTTTTTAGCACCACTGAATGTAAAGTGCCGATTAGTTTGTGGTTAGCAGAGAGAGCTTTGCGTGCCATCAGTGACTGATTTCTGCGATCGACCATAATATTGCGGGCGTCAAAAGCCGTGAACGCGCCTATTTGTGCCTCAAACAACTTGAAACAAGCAGGCCGGTACTCGATTTGTTTAACATGGATGGAAGCAAGGTTCAATTGACCTTGGTGTTGGTTACTTGTCAGCAGTCACCCATCCAAGTAGTAAGTAGTAACCACTTGACAACGGCCAGACCGGGAGTCGAACCCACGACCTGTCGATCGCGAGTCCAACGTGCTAAGCGTTATGCCACCTCCTAGCCACACTATAATACAATTTAGGCCGTGATGAAACGTAACCTAATCTACCAATATGCCGATGGTTATTAGATAAATGCTGACATTACATGTTGCGACGTAGGAGCTAAAAGAACAAAATCTGACCAGTGGTCCCGGAGTCGTATGTCTGCTGCGTAATGTTCTCGTTTGCCGGCGTAATCTCAGTTTGTTGATCTGCTGTATGATCCTGTTTCCTGGCAGCTTTCTTCCGTCTCTTCGCAAGACTTTGGCAGCAAGACACGAACAGACCCGGTTCCGACGCCATCTTATCAACAATCTGCTACTCCTCCCGGGATCCAGCCAATGGCCGCGCAGTCCACCAAACAAAGATGCCGATAGGTTCTGCGAATGTTAAGGCGCGTACAGAGCGACGTAACTAAACTGAACTGAACTGACATGGTTTAATTTTTGACGAACTGACCAGTGGATAAGCAGTAATGCGTCACAGTAGGCACCGTCTAACGGCGTCGGTGGCCTATGCGACTACGCTCACGTACGCGTCGACCAATGACTAATAGGCTTGTGATCCCGCTTGCACATTTGTCAGTTTGTCAAAAACGAACCCGTTTCAGTTCAGTTCAGTTTAGTTAAGCCTACATCGCTCTGACAGGGCTCTGTACGCGCTTTTATGCATATGCTACAGAACTACATATAGACCTATCCGATGTACGGCACCGCCAATAGACATTACAGTAGGCTATAGATGAGGGAATCGCGGAGTAAAAACGATTAAATTAACTGCGGCGAATTTTTGTTCACACGGCTGAGTCGTCGATAGTAAACTAAAGGTGCGTTCAAAGAGAGCGAGATACATGTAAAATAAACTTAAATGCAATCTGCAGCGCGCGGTTTTCATTGTACTTAATTTCGGTCAAGCCTAAGTTCATTTCGTTCCTTTTCGTTCGAGTTTATTTCATGTCTGTCGCTTAATTTGAACACGCCTCAAAGGCGCGTACAGAGCGAACGAGATGAACTAAACTGAACTACACTCCAACGAACTGAAACAGCATATAAATTAAGCTTATAGGCCTATTATTTCAGTTCAGTTCACTACATAAATTTCTGTCGCTTTGAAAACACCATAACTGTCTACAGGCCTAAACAGTCAGGCAAGCACATCGTTCCGCGTTATCTATAGGTAGTTATTGATCCATATTCGGTGTTTTTCTTTCGCATGGGCTAGGCCTATCGTATTGATCAAGCACTGCAAGTGCAGCCTATAGGCCTATTGTGGACAGCAGTGGTTATATTAGGCCTATACACACGTGTACCGGTGTACGTCAGCGAGTGGTCATAGCATATCTTACGGGTCCTGCAGTCCATCATTAGCTATAGGCCTACACATCGTACGGGTTCAGAGCTGGAAAGAATCCTGAATTGTTGGAAAACATAGGCGTTAGTTCGGGTGACGTCATATTTCTCTAGAAAGGTAATTCAGTATTTTACTGCCCGCGGTAGCCGTCGACTAGAGCTGACCGTGGGAATAGGATTCCCAATGGGAATGGGAATCCTGTAAAAATCCTAAGAGAATGGAAATTAGTGACAAATTGGGAATGGAAAGAAATGGAAAACAACCTGTATGGGAATGGGAATAATCCTTTCCCATGAAAATAAATTTCCATTAGAGGATGCAGTATGAGGCTAATGTTCAGCTTAGAAAACAACAGATAAAATACTGAATTACCTATTGTTTTTAGTCAAAGTCAAGTACCAAGGCATATTCTTTTTAGTTTGTGATGTTC
>Ga0056128_1012915_pt1 | contig 10158 bp, 7 predicted proteins | sample WorMetLIZISLAND2_FD_71113 | JGI IMG/M metagenome (GOLD analysis project Ga0056128, IMG submission 71113) | Marine gutless worms symbiont microbial communities from Max Planck institute for Marine Microbiology, Germany - Olavius geniculatus... ... | reverse complement strand
TATATTCTATATATATATATATATATATATATATATATATATATATATATATATATATATATATATTCATCGAAGAAACGATAGATTAATACATACGCACATGAATGCATATATACAGGAATTAACTCAAAAAGCTACGAAAAAAGCAGTTCGTGAAAAATAAGTGCAAACGTCGGCATGCATGCATTTTGACGACAACGGAAAATGAGTGCTTAGTTGTTAGTTATTTAAAGGCCGATCGATCGATCTCGCGGCGGCGAACGGCGCATAAAATATCAAAAACATGCAGCCATTAGTCTTAATTAATCGCACGATCGGTCGCAACTGTTGCATGCATCCGTACGGGCGTTCAAAGTGTAATGCGCCTAGTCGACGAGAAGGTAGGACCGAATTTCCTCTCGGACATAACCCCCAAGACAAAAGCCCCTCTTTACCGCCGGAGTAAAACGGACCCCCTCCCCCTCCTTGGCCCAGACTACAAACAGAATCCCGCCTTGAAACAGAACACGTATTGGGGGTTTTGTCCTAGGGAGGTTGTCGTAGGGGGGTTTCGTTCTACCTCTGTGGAAGAAGGCGGGAGGGTTCGTCCTAGAGGGGTTGTGTCCGGGGGATGTTATGTCCGGAGACCAGTCGGCGATGCGTCGGATGCGCTGTGGTCAGTAGGGCGATTTCCCAGCGGTTCCTTGCTGCTGGATTTGCTGCCATGGTGAAGACATCTGCATCATCTGGTCTCGAATAGATGTCATGCAGCATCCCACGGGTACATGCGTGCCGACAGGTGTCCCATTGTAGGATCGCCCCAAAAATCTGTTCCGCCCGGCGGCGCCGGGCGGGACTGATTTTTGCCGGTAAATTGTCGGCCGGGGATACTTTTCTGGTGGCGACCCTGTAATAGGGAGACTTTTATCGGGTCGGCGATATTTTAATAAGGGGGAGACATGTCAATTCCGTGATTATTTTTTTCGGGCGGATTTTTCATGGGAGACATTTTAATATGACACCGGGCCGTGGCGTCTTGGTGTGAAGTTCTATAGCCAACGAGTGTCTAGCCGGTCTAGACTCTGGACGTCCATTCGACCTGTCTCATTCTGCAGCAATGCGATGATGTGTCGTGAGCGTGACGTCATCGTTTCAGTCGGCGTCGCGTTGGGGGCAGTGGCTTTTATCCCCCGAATCTGAAATAGGAATTGGGCGCAACTTCTTTTCCCCACCTTCGGGTTCAGGCTCCCACTTTCGGACTCAAGTTTTCCCTCTATTTTGGGCTTTATCCTTCCTCTAGGTGAGAAGTTTTATTAAAGGTGTGGATCGCTGAATGAAAAATAACGTGGAACTTTTGATCTACATTTTTAACAAAATTTCCGCCTCCCATTTTTCACTGGGCGCAACCTGCGCCGACTAGGTATAGGGATAGAAGCCACTGGTTGTGGGTTCTCCACAAGCTCAGTTATAACATAAAAATTATGCTCCTGAAAATGTGCTCGCTGACATGTTATCTGATGCATTTTGTAATACAATGTATAGATACCGCACTGCTGGAATGAATAAAGGAGTACGCAGTACAAATTTATACCACTCCGGACAGTGTGGTATCGTACTTAAGCTACGCTGAGGTCACATAGACTATACACCCACCCGGTCGGTTGCTTTATGACGCACGACTGCAGCCGAAAGTTGTGAAAGCAATATACCAGTGCCAGCTAAGCTTGGTTTAAGAAAGGCTAACGTCAGTACTCAGTATACGTATATGACATTCGTTGTCTGTGGGACATCATGCGTGCAATCGAATATCTCACCCTACCGGGTTGAAAATTATATGAACTTCTCAGTTCTCACATTCGGACGAATCTTAAGATCAGGTTTGCAGGAGACGGTTACGTTAAGTTAAGGGGCAACTGTCCTGCGGGGGCCTGCAGTGGCGACGCAGCTGCTAATGTGTTCGTTTGACGTCAGACTGTACGGTCAGTGACGCGATGCATGCATTGCAGGTTGATGCTATTGATGTCATGTCATAGACGAACGTAGTCACAGTTGCATTAGCGCCCCGGTCAGCATCAGCATCCTAGCTGCAGCTTGTGCCATGCACTGTACACGGATCTGACTCTGTCCTACCGCCAACGCTCGTTGAAAATAATGGCTTTCGTTTCATCGTCGCAACATATACTGGTCGTGAACGGGAGCACTTGACAAATCAAATAATAATCCGTTTCTAAAACGCATCTGTAGAATGCTGTACAAATGCCTGTAATGCGCTATAAAGTACTGCTAATACATTAGTGTCAAAAATAGTGTCAGTATTTTTTTGCAAAATAAAAATGCAAATAAGCCGCAAAAAACGCCAAGCCTTAACAATATGACAAAATGGTGAATAAAAATTTTCACAATTTGGCTTCGAACGAAACATGTACCGAGTACTTGGAACAATATTGCTTCAGGAGGTGTTTCCTTGGATAAAGGCGCGTTCAGACCGAAAGAAATGAACTATATTGAAAAGAATTTAAAATGTCATTTTATTTCATTTCACTGCAGTTTTTCTTGTTCGCTTTGTATACACGCCTTCAGATAAGTTTCTTTCACAGAACTTCTCATTGCCAGCAGTCACTGCTTTCATTTAGCGCTCCGCTCAGTGTGAAAGTTGTCATAAGCAGGCAACAGCAGCTCGGCTGAAAAGTGTTAATGAGCGGTGTAAACGAGGTGACGGCGAACGAACAAACGCCAACATAGTGCTTGCTCCCTGCTGACATCAAACACGTTTCGTTTGCATAGAGCTGGTTTACTTTTCAAACCGATATAGCATACCGATTCCGGGGAGTTTCGCAAGTGCCTTCAAAACATGAAACGTAACGTAAAAACAACACGTATAAAAATACGAAAAAAACCGTGCACTTTGAATTACAGATACCATTACGGTAATGCAGCTATTCTTTGAGGCTATACGTCGAACATATTAATTACTATTATTTATGTAGTTCCTAATTTTCATCTATTTTTCTTTTTTTTGTTGTGCTACCAATGTTGGTGAATGAAAGATTGTCATAAAGGGACAACTTTCTTTAATATTCTATCAGCATTGAACTGCTTGCATCAGATAAAAATCACTTTCACAGCGATTTGTGGTGATAAGTAAAATAATTGGACTCGTTGTTTTACATCGCTGCAATGACACGAAAACGATAGGTCATTATTCATTAAAAATGATAGTGTTTTGCCGAATCGCCCACCACTAGTCACCACTACAGTAGGCATACGTGTCGCTTGGCCGCCGTGAGTCGATAGTCGATAGTGCTCAACTTGGTTCTGACGCCGCGCGCGTCGTGACACAGGCGACGACGTGCCCCACGCCCGCCCGCTCGCTCGGTAATTACCGGCGTTTAGTGCGACCTGTGCTGCGCAAAAAGACGAAGACGTCGTCTACTCGGCGTCGTTGTTGTTGAGTTTATATGAAACCCGAACGCTTCCGATAATGATCTGCCTCCGGGCCTCCTCGGAGCGCCGACAGGTGCTCCATTATAGGGTCGCCCCCACCCAGAAAAGTCTCCCCGGCGAACAATTTACCGCCAAAATTCCGCCGCACCCGGCGGCCACTCGGGCAGGACGGATTTTTGCCGGTAAATTGTCGGCCGGGGGAGACTTTTCTGGGCGGCGATTCTATAATGGGGAGACTTTCATGGGACCGGCGATGTTTCAATAAGGGAAAAGCATATCAGTTCCGTGATTATCTCTTTCTGGGCTGATTTTTCATGGGGGATACATTTTAATGTCACACTGGCGGCGGCGGCGGCCTGTGATCGGCGATTCTGTTCGCAAAATCCGTAAGCGAAGTCAACAACAAAGTCGTGCGTGGTGCCGTGCCGTGCGTGCGCGGTGGCTGACGGGACGGCTGAGACCGAGGTTGCCATACCAACGGACTACTGACGACGACGGTAAAGAACGAGTTTTGCGGAGATCGAATCACACGTATAGACGTATCACGTGACATCCGCTTCCGTTCGCGACAAATAACTGCTTCGATTAGAAGCCGAGTTGTTAGCGTGCACGAAATGTATCCAGTGTCCACGCCATCTGAGTGCTTGTCGACACGAATAATAATGACACCTGAATATGTGGCTACAATAGCCGAGCCGATGCTCGTCGCTCGCTGTAGATTTGAGGCTTGCCACCAGATCACACATTTTAAAGATATAATGCACCAAATTCGATTTTGGCTGGAACTCTGCTCCACATCCCGCTGGAGGAGCTTACAGCACTCCTCCAGACCCGCTAGCTGGATTTTACGGGTCCTACTTTTACGGCGAGAAAGGGAAGGGGAAAGGAGAAAAGGGGAAACCAGGCGGAGGGGGACGGAGCGAAAGGGAAGGAAGAAAAAATGGGAGACGGAAGGGGAGGGGAGAAAAAGAAAGAAAAAGAGAGTGGGACGAACCAAAACGAAAAAAGGGATAGGAAGGAAAGGGAGGAGAGGTCATCAATTCACGAATCACGATTTTGGCTGGAGGGGAGAAAAACGAACCGCAGTGGAGGAAAGGGGAAGAAAGGGAGAAGGTAAAAGGGGAGGGGAAGTGAAAGGAGGCCCCCAATTCGCAGTTCTGATTACGCCACTGTTTCCTGGTTGAAACACATTCACGGTCGCCATAGCGACATCGTCAGTTTCAGCAGCCTGGCGTGCGCTGATGCTGTCGACATATGCGACGTCGCGGTCGGCGGTCAATTAGACTCAGAGTCTCACAATCATTGCCTCCCTCGACTCGCCACTCCACTTGGCGGTCCCCTCGGTACTCTGTTCAGTCGCTAGATGGACGCTTGGTCCTTCGACCGATGGACCAGGGCGCCAGACTCATCGTGCAAAGGCCATGGCGCGATGAGACGCGCCCAGCCAGCTTGCCCACGGGGACGCGCGGTTTAATTACGTTGGAAACGTTTAGCATGACAGATTTTTCCAGCGAAGCGTCCGTGCCGGTGCGACGACGAAAATTATCGGCTTTCTTTAATGTCGTTAGAACGTGCGAGAGCGCTGGCGTTGCCTCCCCACAGTGCGGCCACAAATTATATTTGGCGACGAGGCTCTGTAATGAGTTGACGAACGGACGCACGGACACTATTTCTGGAGATTATCATCATCGCCGCCGTGATACAGAGCAGGATCTGTGCTTGAACTTGACCGGCAAACAAAGCTGTTCTGCATGTACAGTAAACGCTAAAAGCAAGACAAAATTTAGGCTACGATCGCATAGTCAGTTTGCAGAATTACTGCACAATTTTTTCTGCGTTCGATAGCAAGTAGTTCACATAGCTTATATCTCAGCCGATTTAAAAAAATATTTAATGGCAGGCTTCGCGAAAAAGTAACAATAAGCTATCATTTAAGTTAAATTTAATATGTAGATGCCCTCAATAGCTGTAAGTAAACCAACATGAAAAGCACAGTTTATTAAAAGAAACCTTTATTGGGCTGCACGAGACAAAAACGCTGAAAAATACCGCAGAAATTTGTTTTGATACTTTTAGGATGTGCTTCTACAGTTGATGCTCATTATTTTCGTTACTTTTGTGATGATGACAGCGATGATACGCTTGTAAAAATTAGTACACTTGTGTGTAGGCGTTTTTTGTTAAGTCAGTTTTTTTCGTAAAGAGCTATAGACCACTTTTAACGTGTTTATGTGTTTGGTGCAGCGGGACTACGAAAGGGTGACGGAGTGTCGGGGTCGGGCATCGCGCCGTCTGACGTGTTCTGTACGGTACCCGGCCGCCTGTCGCTGCTCAGTTCGACGTCCAAGTACAAGGTGACTGTGGCCGAGGTCCAGAGACGATTGTCGCCTCCCGAGTGTCTCAACGCGTCGCTACTCGGCGGAGTCTTGCGTCGGTCAGTCCTTCAGTCTATACAGGGTGGGCCATAAAAAACGTGGCACTACTTTTGTTCACATCTTCGCCAATTAATGACCGATTTTTAAAATTCTTTCACTGGCACGCTTTGCTGCCAATTTGCAATAAAGTGATTTTTATATTTCTCGCCACATGGTAAATGCGTTTCTACACTACCTTCTGAAATATAAATGTAAGCAAAAACTAACGATAATAACAAAAATTTAGAAAAATGAAAAAAAACGCCTCAGACTAACATTGCGATGAATGATTCGTATAACACTAGACTGTGATATAACCAAGCAGACCATTCACTGCAATGTTGGTGTGAAGTGTTTTTTTTCAATTTTACCAAAATGTTTATTATCGTTATGTATGCATATTCCATTGATATTTGACAAAGTAATGTAGAGACGCATTTACGGTGTCGTGGGATCTATAATAATCATATTATCGCAAATTGTCAGCAAAGTGTGCCAGTGAAAGAATTTTGAAAATCGGTCAATAGTTGGCGAAGATATGGACGAAAGTAAAAGTAAAGTAGCACGTTTTTTGGCCCACCCTGTAGATACAGTTAATAGCTTCTGTACATGTATTTCCTTTTAGACAGTCGACACTCTGACAAGCGTTTAGCTGCAGGGGTAATGAAAACGTTATTTTACATACAGTAACATACATATAAGTAACGTTCGTGTCAGCATTAGACGTATAGGTTTCAACACGGTCTATACACATACAGTTATGCAAGTGTAACGAGACATATACACCGTGATGAAACGTACTTATTTCATGACCGTGATCGACGGCGTGTTTTGCTTAGAATACACGGGTGATGTACAAACCCGAGACGCTATTAGTTGTCACGCTTGAGTAGAGTGAGATTATAGCAGGAGTAAGACCAGTAGGTCGTGAAATAATGGGAAATAGCTGGACAAACTAAGTATAGTGTGGCCTCAAAACTAGATTTACGCTTGTTAGCCTACTGCAAATTTTTATTTCACCAGGTATACGTGCGCAGCGGACGTAGCGTACATAGCGCGCCGCAATCAACAAGCCGAGATAAATGGTTAGGTCATGACTACACGATTACGAACATAAGAAAAAATGTCGCACAAATGTTTTCTGCATTTCGAGCAGTCGCTGAGGCAAGCAGGCTCGTAGGCTTATTGATGCGGTGATTAGTTAGATCGATGTTGCTCTTACGACCTCTCTAACGGCCAGCGAAAGATAAACTACACTTTCTTTCTCAGAACATCGCCTAAATAGACGTATTAACACCACCACCGCCTCGAAGGTGTCAAAAGGCCGTCTGGAGTAACTGCCTGGGTGGTCATCCAGCAAGTCAGCGTGGGGTCCTCCGCGCAACAAGTCGTCGCCGCGAACTTTTCCCGACACAGCGAGCGACCTTCGAAGACGTCCGACCGGGTTCAATGGAATAATTGAGTCGATTGGCGTAAACTGGTGGACTGAACAGCGTGCAGCGTGCCGGACGGACCGACAACCCTGGCGATCCAACAGCTCGGCAAAGATGTCGGATACATCTCGCTTGCTTAATCGACCGAAACAGCGCCGAGTCGCACTGGGAGTAATTAGCACCGGACCAGGTAGGTAGATATACGTGTAGGTCAGCGTGCAAGCGTGAAGTGCCTGCCTGACCGATCGCACCTTGTTAGCTACTTTATACAGAGTGGGTGGCAGTCTTGTCTGCTATATCGATATCAACTCCGGACACGACCATTCTGTTCTGTTCACACATGCAACCGTGCACTGTGGTACCTACAGCGAGGTCTGGAACGAAACGACCTGGCGGTGGGCGTGAACTGGAGTGCAGAACTGGGAGAGGCGACTCATTAAAGATAACGATGAAATGAAAATGAATAGAAACAAACTAACACGAAAACACGAAATGAGACAACTCAGACAATGCATGTAGAGTAATAATGTCTTCAATGAATTAAAATGTTATTAGGCATCAATCGTGAGCAAGTTAACTCTTATGATCATTAATTCAGCAGTAAACTCAAAGTCGCCCCATCATCGACTTTGTTACGCGCTTTATCGGCAATCGTTCTGATAGAAAAGCTGCTACTCATTCGTCTCCCAACTTTAGTAAGCGAGTAAGTAAGTATAGATATAAGCAGAAAATCACAACACAGCAAATTGCAAAATCGCAAGTTCATGCAATAAAAAAGAAAAATCCAAAGGTAGCTGAACGTTGCCTATATCGTATCACGCAGTTTTCTTTATATCACTTTTAAGCGAATTCGCTTATCAAACTAATATCTCGCAGTAACAGTCAGCCGGTAAACTAACTCGATCTCAGTTGCACTATTTCATAGTGCGCCATGCTGTTCGGACTCAGCAGGCGTCGTCGTTTGATGATGTTTACATTAACGCAACGCGCACGCTGTAATGACATTTAAATGACGTCACGATCGCTTAAGCTTCAGCACCGACGAGTTGTAAATATTTCTGTGAGCCGGGCTTTAAGCGAGACATTTTGGATTTTAGATTTTAAGTCGCTATACACTATACAGTGTTATATCGTTTCGTTAACCTTGATAGCTAACTGTCGCTTTTTAGTCGTCTAGTCCCATGGTTAAAACTCACCGCTTTTCTAATCTTTTCTACTTTGTTGGACTGCCCTTATATATGCGTACTGTTGATTTTCACCATCATCAGGTTTTTCTTCTTTATCAATTTTTAATGTAGAGTTTTTTTTGGATAAATCAAGTTGTTATCCGCTGGTTTTTTGTACATTTCGTATTTTGTCATATTAGTGATTATAGTCAGTTACTACAAAATACTGCGAATGCAGTCGTTCTGTTTAAATATGCCAGATTTTTAATGTACAAAATCTGTGCATGCTATACATTTTGGCATTGTGCACATTTACTATGCATGTCACGTTGCATTCTGTTATCAGCCGTAGCTTATCAGCCTTAGTGCCAGATGGTTTTAAGTGAGTGATCTGGAAAAAATACCCTCGCGTCTCGTGTCTCTACGCTTATAGCTATTGACTTACCTGTCCATGAGGTTACGGGTGAGAACGTATGACAACCTCCTCACGACGAAAACGGAAAACCTCCTTGACAAAAAAATCCAGCACAAACCTGTCCCCTACGACAAACCCCCCTTTACATTAAAACCCTCTCCGCGTGCATGGAAAACAGATTAGCAATTCAGTATACTAGCAGCTTTTGCTAACCCGATTTCGTAGGCTACATATCGCCCGACACATTTTATATGAAATCGATTTGAATGCTGTGCCGTCTGAGTTTTGTGTCATGATGCTACGGGCAGGCCCGTTGAGAGCCACAGCGGGGTCCGGGGAAACATTTTCGCCCCCACCCCAAACACTTTCGCGGGGCCTTTTGGGATACATTAAAAAAAATTTTTTTTTCGAATCAGTGCATTTTGGTGTACTTTGTAGGCCTATTTCGGAGCGACGGCGGGGCCCCCAAACGTCGCGGTGTTCAGGGTTGCTTACCCCAGACCTGTACCCGATTCTTTCGACGGGCCTGGTTATACGGGTGAGTTATTGGACACAGTTAGCGCCAAAAAAGGACGAAATGCAGCAAAATTTGTTTCCAGTAATTGCAAAGAAGAGGGGGTTCTGTCGTTTAAGGGGTTATGACTTGGGGTGTTTTGTCTATTCCAAACGTATCCTATGCAATCTGAAAGCGTGAGCAAGTGTTGTGATGTCATGCATGGTGGCAATGACGTGTGACTGCCGTGACTGGAAATCTCACACGAAAGTCACCATCCAGTGTTTATAGCTAACCGTCATTGTCATCTGGTAGCGTTTGTCTTTCGAGAACTGCTCCGTTTCACATTGCTTGCACGAACAGTTACGATATCTTTGTTATTGTCTGCGCATCTGCTTTCAAAAATGTATTTTCTTTATTCGTTAGAATATCTTACTGGCGAATAAATGCTTCCGTAATTCTAAGCTTAATGTGTGGTGCTGAAACGTTTAGTGCTGACTTTGCCATGACTGAGATGTTGTATCTGTTATACATGTATTTCTGATATTCCTTCACCACAAATGGCGCTAGTTTTTTTCTTGGGGGGGAGTTTTGATGTTTTCGCTTGCAACTGACCCCTAAAACTAACCTACAAAAATGAGGATATTCAACGTGGAATTGCATGAAATATGTTGTCAAACTGTTCACGAGTTTTCGAAATTATTTTTTGCTTCTGCATCGGGTATGGAACATCGACGTTTCTCTTTTCGTGTTCGGGAAACCGATACTGTGATATCAAGTATTATCGTCAACGTTAAGCTGTTTAACATTACAT
>Ga0056128_1012914_pt1 | contig 10158 bp, 10 predicted proteins | sample WorMetLIZISLAND2_FD_71113 | JGI IMG/M metagenome (GOLD analysis project Ga0056128, IMG submission 71113) | Marine gutless worms symbiont microbial communities from Max Planck institute for Marine Microbiology, Germany - Olavius geniculatus... ... | reverse complement strand
ACTGGAAAGTGTCCGTGTGTGCCCCGAGACTGTGGCAGATGGCGTGCAAAAACTGGAGGCGCGTGTAACTAACTATGTTGCACATTTTCTACAGCGACGGCTTTCCATAACTTTGAGGTTCCCCCGTTTTCCGGTTCCGCGTTTTCCACCCCTGTGATCTGGTGTCGGGTTTTCCGGTCTCGCGATTTCTACCCCTGCGATTTGGTGCCAGGTTTTCCAGTTCCGTGTTTTCCAGTCTTGCGTTTTCAGCGCCCCCTAATTAACTCGCACCATGGTAAGCGCTTTCTGTTTGTGATATTGTGGGTTTTTGCACTTTATTTTGACAATTATCATTGAATAATAAACGGCTTGCACTATAAAGAATTGCAACTGCAGTGCTGTAAACACGAGCCATTATGTTTATCACAATTTGCAAGCAACTGAAATTAGTAAACTACAGCTGATTATAGCCTCATACGTCGTCTACATTTGGCTAATAGTATTCATTCTGACATCATACTCTTTATCTTTATTGCGACTAGATCATTTTATGACGAAAAAGATTGACACGTCATAATTCTGCTTTATGATAAATAAGTAAATGAAAGACAAAAAACACTGTAAACGAATATTTCTAAGCCACAAATGTTATGCTGGTTAATATCGCTCTAACTGCAGCAACAGTAGGCCCCTATGCACGGCGCGCGTGCACAAAACGTTTCGACAAGACGCAATGGCCCGAGACCCGAGACGAGACCTACTGGGCCGAGACCGAGACATATTGCTCCGAGACCGAGACGAGACGTTAGTACGTTTCGAGACCGTCTCGAGACCGAGACTTCTCGACCGAGACCACATCCCTGTGCTATACACGTCATAGAAAACGTGTTTTTTCTCGTTAAAATAATGAAAAAAACATTTGCAAACGTTGAATAAAAGAAACGTGATCTGCTTACAAAATAACGCATTGACTAAATTTTGTATGTACTTAAAATGTGTTGTAATTGCTACCATTTTCAGTGAATGAAGATGTATATAAATCTATGGTTTTGGGATACCGTTTCTTCACGTTAACCAAATTTTGCCATCACATGTAAGCCAGTAAATGTAAATACAGAATCTGTTTTTATTTTATCAGTAACATTTCGGTGTTTGTTTAAAAATAATTTTAATTATCTTAATTTTTACACCAAAAGTTTAACCTTTAATAAAAATTTAATTAAAACTTTGTTGAAAACGTTTATTATGATGATGACTGACAGTGATATTGATACATAGTGTATACGTAGTATTACAGCTCGTTTTAACGTGATATATATTGACCGGATATTACTTGCGTCTTCATCTATAGGTTTGCTATAATAAAGGTCCGGTTACGAGTCGGTAGGCTGACAGTGTCGGTTTTCTTCTGCGTGTATTTGCATCATTCTCGCCATCATCATCATCATCATTATCATGATCGTTACTCCAGCTGCCCAAGTCGTTTTTCAGTAAATTAATTACTTATTTTTTTGTATTTACACTGTCCACTGATGGATAGACATGAAAACCAGCGCCAAGGCAAAACCAATACGACTGTTGACTATTAGCATAAGGTGGTGCAAAACTAACACTGACTGCTAGCCAGTGTGATCATCCCACCATGATTAAACCCACCGGCGAAAACTAGTAGCAGACGTAATGCGCAATGCACTAGCCAGATATTCGTGATTTGCAGTGTAAGCTAATGTCTGGCTAAGAGCTAAGAAAACGGTGCTTTGTACTTGTTACCGCTCTGCTGGAGTGCATGCATAAACGTGTACGCACTTCGTAGAACGAGCTTACGCCACTGCAGACAGTGCGTTATCGTGCTTAAATCACGCATGGGTTGCATAGAATATACCATTGTTTGCTTTATGACGCACGACTGCAGAAGGAAATTGCGAACACAGTACCGGTGCGAGCAAAGTGCGGTTTAAGTATTGTGTACGAACGGTTTGTGTTCAGTCGGTGGTGTCGTCCATGTCGAAGGCGACGCGAGCGACTCTGTCAAACCTTGGCGCAGGCGTCGCGGTCAGCGCTTTTCACGCCCTTGTCAGTGCACGCACGCCCCTCACAATGACCGGCACTCTGTCGCAGTCGGCAAGGTCGCAAGGTCAGGGGTCAATGTCAACGTTCAAGGCCGACAGTGCCTTCATGCTGAGGCCAAGGTCGCCGAGACCGTTCAGCGCCATTTCTTCCGGGTTCGTAATACAGTACTGCATCTCTCTTCTCTGTGTTCTTATCGCAACTAGTTTTTTTTATTTCTGCAATTCTGAAAATTCATAGTCGTTGCAAGAAACTTGTTGCTGTAGCTAGTTACTTTGTTGTTTTTGTTTAAAATGTTTATCTGTACTTGCATTCCTGCAAAGTAACTTACAGTGCAGACTTTTGCAGTTGATTTGTTTTCTTTTTTCAATAATCCTTAGATCGGCTCAGTTTTAATCAAAAGTCTATTTTTACACCGCCATGGCTGATGTGAATAAAATTTTGCCACTTCTCTATGAGATTATCATAGGCCATATTTTAAGATAATAAAAATAAAAGTTTTTTTATAGAAAACATGGAAAAAGAAAAAAAGAAAGAGAAGAACGTTCGCCTGCCTCTACAGTAATGTCTAAATGTCAATGCTTAGTAGGCCTATTGTTGATTTGAGGTAGAGAAACATCACCTACTGGTTGTTATTGCAGAGGAGTAGGAGAGGAGTTGGAGAGCACAAATGATTCTTCTTCCGGTGACAAGCTGGTCACCGTATACTTACCGGACAATCAGGTATTTCATTTGTTTTACACTTAATTCGATTTTTTTGTGTTTACTTGCTTTATTGCTACGATATTATTGATGGCTGAAAGTCAATACCAGATCCACGAAATTTTTTCACTTGCCAAGTAGCGATAGTCTGTTGTGATGTTGTTCAAACTATAATTCAACTGTTCTGTGAAAACGTAACATGATTGTAGTCAATGGGTGATATTAAACGTTGGCATGTTGTCTAACAAATATAACTCTTTATAAAGTAAAGAACAGCAGATTGATTTTTGGTTTAAGTGGAATGGAAAAATAGTGCAAGTGAGGGCAGTGGATGCGTTCGTTTTCCTTGTATAACGTGTAAACTTAAAGTACAAAAAAGTGGTGCAGGTGGGGATGCTGAAAATGCACGACATGAAAATGCAGACATGAAAATGTAGCACAAGCCTGCGGGAGGGTGAAAATACAGGACTGGAAAATGTGGCACAAACCCGCATGGGGTGGAAAATGCAGAAACGGAAAAAGGGAGACAAGAAAAAATATGAAACGCCGTATGTCAAAAAAAACTTTTATGGGTTTACTTTATTGTCTGACTGATGACCCTCGACAGCATCAGAGCTGGTCATTTCGCAGTTTGTTCAGGCGTAGTCAAGTAGATGTATCTGAAATGTACGTCAGTCGGCTGCGACAGATCCGCAGAGATAGTCGACGACCTGCAGTTATTCCTCGGGGTTACATTTACCTTGGTCAAAGACATAAAGGCAGTAAATACTAATGCGTTTAAGCCAATGTGAATGATTTGCTTTAATTTTATTATAGCCATCCAAGCAAAACAAAAACCCATCATAAGGTTTTATGAATTTGTGTGCTTTAGCAGGTAAAAAGTTATTCAACGTTTACAGGAAAAAAATGAGTAATGTACTGCATCAGAGTTTTATACGGCACTGTTGCAGTGCACAAATTTTGAGTTATCAATAGGTAGTAAAATGACTACCCAGTTGTTTTTCAGTAAATAATGATTACTTGTATGCCATATGTTTGCTTTCCATACTGTCTCGCATTTTCCAGGTCTGCATTTCTTGTGCCATATTTCCAGTCCTGCATTTTTACGTCCTGCATTTCTGTGCTTCATTTCCCAGTCCTCCATTTTCAACCCCCTGCAATTTTTTGTGTTAAATTTTATGTCATGCATTTTCAGTTGCCTCATGCAGTTTAAGGTCATTGCAGCATAAAAAGTCTGAACATCTGAACAGTTTGAAGTAATGTAAGGCCAAGTCTTTGGAATAGATTTGTGTATGATATCTAAGCAGGTTTTTGCTTTTTGAGCACGTGCTGTATCTGTATACTGTTGGCAGAGCATTGCGGCTGCAATAACAGAGAGGACTACGGTACAAGATCTACTGGAGTTCGTCTGTAGTTGTTGTCATCTCAACCCATCTGTCTACTTCATTCGCTTCAATCTGCCTTCATCTAACAACACCGCCGGCTCTTGCGACAGCTTCAAGATACCCGACAAAACAACGGTCGTATGCAGCGAGGTTCGTCGCCGTACGATTCTTATATTTTAGGGTCTGTCTATTTATTTTAAGAGTGGAGATGACACATAGTGACTGGTAGGCCTACGCTGTCAGTAATACAGAAGCAAACAGTAGGCCCTATGGGTGTCATGCATCAACAAGGCACATAGTGCACTAACAGCTGTTCAGAAAGAACACAGGATACAACTTCAAACAGTAAAAACAAAACATAAACTGTAAACATATTGCAGTTTTTGAATACTGTTACTGCAGTTGGAAAATGGATGAAAGTTTGAACAGCGTGAACGCGCATGGTTCGTCTGCATAAAGTAATACGTTATTACTTAAAATTAAACATAAAAAACTTACCAGTTTACATTCCTGTGTAAGGGCGACCAAGTCACACATCCAAAACAGCAGAAATCATTTTACTAGGACACAGAGTGATAGAACGACGAACTGGCTGCCCTTACAAACCATGTGACGTGACCTCATTTAACGTTTTCCACTTCGCATTATTCCGTAAGCCAATAGAGGAGAGTTTCTAAATTGGAACGGTTTCTTGATTGGAATACTTTACTTACTCAAAATCTATGAGCTGCTTACTAAAAGTGAGGAATAATTAGTACTCTACGGTGGTTTCGCTTTCGATTTTAGGTAAGTATGGTGTGCGTTATCGACTCGATTTGTAGTTAATGACGATTGTTGATTTTTGATTGATAGGCCTACGACCTTAAATGCAGCACCAGTAGTGAGGATGGCACACGCCGTATTTGTGAAGTCGCCCTTACAGCAGTGTTACGCACTACTGTGCTACACTGTGATTCATAACATTTTGCACAGTAGGGTCTGTCGGATTTAAGTGTATTGTTTGTGACTTGCCTTGAGTTGCTACTGAAATGTGATGATAACATATTCTGGCCACGTTTAGTTAGCCGTGTTGTTTATTCGTTTTTTACTACGGAATGCGAAACAAAAACTAGTTTATTGAAAATCATAGGCATGCCGGTATTTATGCACGTTATACAGTGGTTCTGTATGCGTTGGATACAGGAGTACCAGGGCATAGAGCTTTGCGCGAAGCTGCTGTTTCAGACCGAGTTGATTCGCACTCGGCGTGACCAGGAGTTTGGCTTCACGGTCGAGGCGAAAGTTGCTGACAGCTCGTTCCAGTCGGACGAACTGTGTGTCTTTGTCAGTGACGTCGCCAAGGGCGGACCCGTTGCACAGAAGAAAGGTTTGAATAGACGTACCTTGTACCTTTACAGTATTAGCGTAAAATTTAATTTTCAATCAGATCACTTGCTCCATATGATATACGTTGTAAAAAGCGTAAAAAGTAGAACGCATTTGTTTTACGTAGATTAAACAATCGGACGGTTTTGGAAACGATTTGCCACGATCATTGCAGTGAATGCAGTTATGTCGAACGTGCGATGTAAAGTAAGTAGGGCCAGTGGCGTATTTAGGATTTGGCAAAGGGGGGCATGGCGAGTGCGCAGAGCGTGAGCCTATAACGGGGGTCTGAGGGCGGAGCCCCCAGCGGCGTCCAGAGGCAGAGCCCCTGGTCGGGGGGTCAGGGGGCGAAGCCCCCCTGAAGCTGAAACACTTTTTGCTTTTGAACGTTTAATGGAAGCTGCAAATTCGCCCATTTTTTTCTGAAATTTGTTGGAAAACGGCAAAAAAATGCACCTTTTCACATAAAGTCGCCTGTAAAAAAATGTCATGGTCGGGCCAAAGGGGGGCATCGCACCATGCCCCCCTAAATACGCCACTGAGTAAGGCCAAAATAGATAAATAAAAAAATTCAACAGGCGCTAATTTAACGATTAGTTATAATGCACTGCGATCTGAACACCCAAATAAGAATGTTTTCAGCAACCGTTAAAACTGTTTAAAGTTGTTGTTGGTTGTCTCGGATGAATTCGAAAACTGCTTTACAGTGTCGGGTCTGCATCTGCGAAACGTGTGTCCGTAGTCACACAGAAGCACCATTTGAACATAAACAAACGCATCGCACGGTGCGTTCGCTGCGACAGTATGTCTCTGTTGCATGCTGACGTGCTAGTGTGCGCGTGTTGGTGGATTTATAGGTCTACAAGTCGGCGACGAGCTACTGGTGTTGAACGGTTTGGTCATCAGTCAGTTGGACATGGTCTATGTTGAGGCTCTGCTAGATGAACTCGACGCTATCAGTATGACGGTCAGATCGTGCCGCACTGTTGACCGCTCGTGTTCAATGGTCTCCAGTCCACCGTCAGACGAGCTCGCTGACACACCCTCCACACGGCCCATGTGGATACAACCGTCTGGTAAATCATCACACAGACTCAAACTCATTCTTTTCTACCGACTAGAATGTCTGAACGTATAAACTTTATGGAATGTTTTAGCTATAACTTACTTATATATTTTATGTTTTTATGGAACAGGGTTAACGTAGGCTTATTGGCAGTGCATTAGAGGTTTTTAAAGGGTATGCATTATACAAATCTATCTTTACTTACTTATTTACTTGCTTATTTATTTTATGTCATTCTTGTTGTTGGCAGTTGGCAACACAGCAGTGTAAAAACGGACTTTCAGACAACCGCATATCATGTCAGCACTGAAGCAGCATCTTCGCTTGTTTACGTTAGCTTAAGTATTTACGAATTATTTGACGTCTCATAGTGGTGATTGATTATTTTAGTTTAAACGGTAAATTACATAATAAAATGTATTACTAGCTTTCAGCCATCACAAGTAGGTCAGGAAGTAAGTTAGTATGGTACCGGTATATTGGCATTGCACTGCGCTGCTGTGACGTAGGCTTAGAGCAAAGAAAAAGAAGATTCATTGTATTAACAGTCAGTGTCTGTGGCTGTTATTTGCAGACATGTTTCTACCGCCACCGTATTCAAATCTGGTTAGCAACGGTCACGTGATTCAGGTGATTTACTTACTGATTTATTCATTGATTGCTTTATTGACAGATACATATAAGTCATTCAGTGTTAAGCAGGGCTGGAAAAACCTAGGTTCTCTAACGAAAATGTTTAGGTTTTGGGTTTTTAAAGGTTTTTTAAAGGTTTTTTGGTTTACTGTCCAATGAACCCAGTAGGCCTACACAAAATTACAACCCAAAAAGCATGTTATATGCCCTCTTATGAGTAAACGACATAATGATGTAATTAACGTCATAACTCAAAAATCAAAATTAAAGTACGAATAAAATATGTAATAATTTTTGCAACAAATAAAAACCTAAAATTAGACTTTTGAGGTTTGTAGGGTTTTTTAAATCTGAAAAACCTAGTTTTTTCGGATTAATTTTTTCGCCTTAGTGTTAAGTAAAGTGTGTAGTTATTCATTTGATGTTAGAATGAGTTGTTTTCATTGAAGTTATTTGTGCATGATTTTTAACATTGAGTTTGTTGGCAGATTTTTTATGAACTTTAGTTTACTGCTTTTTATGATTGAATACATTCGCACTTGCTATTTTCCACACGACTCAAAAGAAAAAGTCGTGTTTTAATATAAGCCAATCGTGATTTGTTTGCACGTGCAATTATGGCATAGTTGCATGTTTTGCAGTTGTATAAACTGTTACGTACGTGTAGGAAAATGATCAAGGGAACGGCGCCATGGAAATGCCCAAGATGCTAAGCGACTCTCAGCGGATGTGTAAAGTAATTGTCGAACTGATCGAGACCGAAAGACAGTACGTTCGTGTGAGTACGCTGTTTATGTGTTTATTTAACAATAAGCCATTTGTAGTTTTTTAGTGTCTTTTATCTATTGATTCTGTGCAGAGAACTAAACCGGCTGTATGGTAAATTTCAAGTGTACTTTAATATTAAAATTTATAAATTAGTAAATACTGATTTCTTGCTTTTAAAATTTTTAGCAAAATTAAGTGCAGGTTAGATTAACGTAGATTGTAAAAACATTGTTATTCTTCGGCACCACATCCGTTTTTTTATCACAATTTGTTTTTATGGCAGTATAGACTTTCTGAATTCATTAATAGGCCTACAACATCATTATGCTAATTTGCAATTTTACATTGTGAAACTGAAAGTCATCATTATGCACGTAAACAAAACATAATTAAGTTTTTGGTGAGTGTTGATAATGCACATTGTTTTCTTAGTTTTTTCTTATTTTGTTTTTGTTTATTGTTCCTACCGTGGTGTGATGGATAGAGCTGATCGTTTGCTGACAGGACATAAACTGTCTGATCGACTGGTATCTGGAGCCACTGAAGCAAGAGACGTTTCTGTCGGTCGAGGACATCGAGCGACTGTTCGGCAACATTCAGGAGATCGTTCAGTTTCAGAAGCAGTTTCTGCATAGTTTGGAGCAGGCCGTTGAACAGGAGACTCCGCCGGCTGGCGACTCCAACGACGCTGCACGCTTCAAGGTTTCCACTTCACTGTAATCAGTTATTTTGTTTAGATTAATCGCATAATCACTTATTAAAAATTTATAACGATTAATAAACTTATGATCTCTACATTTTCAACTTGAGTCATTTTAGCAAGAAAGCATTATAAGGTAGGCTGTATTTGTTGAAAAACGTCCAAACTCCGAAAATCGACAATCGCTTTCTCCAGACATTTACGTTTGTTTACGCCTCGTACGTCTATCTACAATGCTTACCAACTAAGTGCATTTTTGTGACAGCAGCTGTTATCTTAATTAATAATCCACAAAGTTGCCAAATGCGTTTTCTAGAACAATTACCATTCTTAGTTTTAAATGAAATTGATGATTGATTGTTTGTAATCCGTGGTGTGAATAGGCCTATACGTTTTCAGACCTGCTATTCGGACCTGCTCACGATTTTTATGTTTACTCTTTTTAGTTTTTTTCAGAGTTTTAGTTTTCATTATTATTTTTTATTGCTTACCTTTTCATTTTTTATGCGCGACAGCAGAATGCTTCGCGCGTCTTAGCCATCGTCTGGGCGTCTGTCCGTCTGTCTGTCACACTCGTGATCTGTATCAAAACGGTGCAAGCTATGATCACGAAATCTTCACTGTGGGCTGCCCCAAGGTCTCTAGTTTATCGTGAGAAAATTTTGTGCCACTGGGTGCAGGGGTTCACCTCGAACGAGGGCGTCGAAGAGGGGTACCCCCCCTAAAAAGACGTCATTTTGCCATTATTGGCTCGAATAATGTGAAAACGGTTGCAGATAGGTACATACATGCTGCTTATCATAACAAGCACTGGTGACAGGCTTTTTGGATTCATGAACATCGGTGACCTTGAACGACCTTGAACCCCTCAAAAAGGGGTTTTTAGTGAATTTTTTCGCAATTTTTGGATGTCACGCACATTTCAACACTGAATTGCGACTAAACGGCTGGAGATAGACCAAGACAGCCTGCATACGAAATTTTCAGCATTCAATGTAGATTTTAGCAGTTTAAGTCCCGACCCCCTAGGTTCAAGGAGGCCGGCGCAGGCGGGCGTCAAAGACAGCTACCCCCCTAAAAAGTGGTTATTTTACCGCAATTATCACGTGTAGCGTGAACACGGTTGCAGGTAGGCACAGACATGCTGCTTATTATAACAAGCACTAATAACAGGCTTTTTATTGCTGTCAACGTCGATGACCTTGAATGACCTTGAACCCTCAAAATAGAGGTTTTTAGTGAATTTTTTTGCAATTTTTGGCTGTGACACACATTTTAAGAGTAAATTGCGCCGAAATGGCTGGAGATAGACCTGGGTATTTGACATTTTTTTAGCATAGAACATACATTTTTAAGAATCTACAAGTAGTTATTTTACCGCTATTGGCTCGTGTAGCTTGAAAACGGTTGAAGATCGGCAGAGACATGCTGCTTATAATAACAAGCAATATAGTGACAAGCTTTTTATTGGTGTAAACATCGATGACCTTGAA
>Ga0056128_1012913_pt1 | contig 10158 bp, 7 predicted proteins | sample WorMetLIZISLAND2_FD_71113 | JGI IMG/M metagenome (GOLD analysis project Ga0056128, IMG submission 71113) | Marine gutless worms symbiont microbial communities from Max Planck institute for Marine Microbiology, Germany - Olavius geniculatus... ... | reverse complement strand
TGAAAAAATCACGGCATACTTTTAGAAAAGTCGCAAAATTCACGGCGAATTCACGATGCCAATTTACGGTTAAATATAGCGTTGATAAACGTCTCATTGACAAACATTTTTGTTCTCTGCATGGTCAACAATCAGTCATGTATCGTCGTCTCACAAAATGACTAACATTAATCGTTCTTAGTAACTTAGGAACAGTTTTAGTAACTATATCCAGTTATACACACAGCAGTGCTACAGTACAATAACTGTTGAGTCCATAGTCTTCAGTACAAAAATATGAAGCAACTTAGCCTAGCTTCAATGTTAAACAATCAAATTTTATGGATTTTGACACAAAAGTGCAGCCAGTGCAAAAATTCACGGCAAATCACGGCAAACGCTAAAATTCACGGCAAGCGCCAAAATTCACGGCTTCCGTGAATTCCGTGAATTCGTGATTTTCGTGTAGCCCTAGTGAACACCCCAATTTTCAGCTAAACTACTGAACCGGAACTGCTATAGGCTTTCGCGCGTCTCGTGAGCATTAGCTCAAATTTCTTGTTATTTCTGCACCATATGCATGTGGTAACGGATAGCTTGGACAAAAGACTAAAGTTTGAACACTCAACTTTCCGACAACTATCACAATGGTCATTATGGTTATACTAGTGGTATGAAAAACCAATTTTCGAGGGCAAACATTTTAGGCCAAGTCAGCCTTCCATCACTCGCGTTACGTAAATCGAGTACCGGTCTGCCTGGCTTGCGCGTGTCGAGCGGCAGCTAACATAATGTGATCCCAAAAGACAAGATGTCAACGCAACTCTGAGGCGGGTTTACATAAATAGCTATAGGCATAGACACCTTTAACATTTAAAAAGTAGCTATTCAGTCTAGCAGCGGCAGAGTAGCACAAGCCTCTAAACGTACTGCTTGGCAGATATCCGCTGACGACAACAACCACAAGAAGACTTCTGAGGACAACGTTTTCCATGATTTTCGGTCTAAAAAAATAGCGATTACCATGCCTGCTGTCTGTATGATATAGTCTGTAATTGACGAGCGGGCTGAGGCGAGGTTTGGTGCCACCGACCTGCTTTGATCATAGCCACGCATCGCTGCAGATCGCGCTTTGTATTTTTTGAACACGGCCACATAAGAGCCCATTATGCAATGCAGTCTCTTTGACTGCTTGCCCCCTCTCTGTATGTCCCGTGAGACTGTAGAATCATTCAGATGTGTTAGACGTGGTTCGAGCAAAACACTCAGCTGAACAAGCCATAATGGCACAGGGCAGTCTACGCCAGATAACACGTAAATGTTTGCTAAAAACGACAGAAATAAAATTAAATGGAATACGACACGAATGCACGTAATATTTCAGCTCAGTTTTAAGGACGACCTTCAGTCTATGGGAAAAGGCAAACTTTGACCCTCAGCCAACCAAAAACCCCTGAACCGATCATCACCAAATTTGAACGGCGTAATTGCGTCATGGACGCCTACCATCAAAAACAATTTGGGCTTAATCCGCCCAGGGGTTTTTCCTCCCCATAGAGGTAAAATATACACCCCTCCAGTTCGAAATTTGCTACTTTGGGTACTTCAACTCGCCTACAGGCGAGTCCGTTAGACCGATTTTTATGCTTAATACGTCAAATGACGCGTTTCTGCGCAAGGAAGTGTTTTTCAATCCTGTGCACGGTAATTCCATTATTCCCGTATTGAGTCGAACAGTGCAGTTGAATGCATGCTATACACTTCAACAGATTCTGCAGTTGAAGAATAGAAAACAGCGTTTGAACAACTTTAATGAAAAGAATAATACTGATCATTATAAACTACTCGAAAAACCAAATACAAGCATAAACGCCAAAGCATACATACATGAATATACAGATAAACCGATAAAAATCAACTCAAATGTTGCAAAGGATGGCCCACAAAAAAAGCAAAACAAAAACTTTGCGGAACTTACGGAAAATTACACAAATATAAAATATTTCAAATACTTGTTTTTTTTAATGGAGAAACTAGCCAAATTCATGACTTTTTCAGCACATATGTCCAACTTCATGACTTTTCAGATCTTGATTAGCAAAAAGTCCAAATTCAGGACTTTTCACTCAATACGGTAACAATGCATTTCAGCTGTGGTGGGACGACCAGTTTATTACAATTTATCACTCAATCAGCCAGTGAAAATATTCTTGTGAAGTCAAGACAACCAAAAATCGCAGTTTATTTTGTGGACCACCCTGCAATTACAAAAAAATGCTCATAGTCTGAATAGTGACGATTGTTTTGTCATACATAGCACATAATAACTGCATACTGGCACAAGGAACCTATGACAGTTATGGGCATAAAAAAACTCCCACCTTGTCTTCACTGAAAACTATTTTAACAAATGAAATCATACCCAAAGAAATACGCAAAAACTTAAAACATCTTGCATCGCACAACTACGAGTACATTCAGCACAGTCATGTTCTGGTACGTGTGAGTGATAACATTACTTTTATACCTTGTCCTAGATAAAAAGAAACCACTTTTACTGTTGCAACTATTTCGGCAGATGTGGTCAAATTTCAATAATTCTGTAAGTTTAGTATTTGGTGATAGACTGTGAAAAAATACATGTAAACGATTCCGCCTGACTTTAATCTGTCACCACATTACCTTATGAAATCTGGACGTTCAACTGCAGAACTTTTATTTGTTAGAAACAGTACTGATGTCTCAACGTCAAACGTTAATTACATGTCAGTATTATAAAATTGCAGGTATTTTTGTTCGATGGATTTACTTATAGCAGAATTACTTTTCTGAGTCCTTCTGATGTCATTCAATGGGACTGTGATATTTTGTGCCGTTGTCTGCTGAATTTTTGGAGCAGCACTGAACAACGTGTCACTAACACCAGGCATTAACGAGCAACATGCATGACTCAAAGCGCATGAATGTGCTGAACGCAGGCTATAAGAAATAACAAATTATACAAAAATCATGAACAAACAAAAAATACTTTAGATTGTAAACAGATTGTAACCACGCACACTGAACATCAATATCAACAACCATACTACTACTACTACTACAACTACTATACAAGCCAAGTTATGGCCCGTTTTGTATTGCCATGGCAACGAGGGTTGATTGGGCTGAAATAAAAATGGTACTGTTAAATTGGCTGACCCCCATCACCCAATCTAATACCAAACCGTAGGTGGATTGGATGATCATTTGCTAAAATATGGAAATTTGAAGTTCTTTCAGGAAGGCAGGCCGGTCGGTCGTCGGTCCTCATATGACACTGATGTCATATACTCTGCTACATTAAGAACGTAACGTGCACAGAGAAAAAATAGCAACCACAACGAATTTTCACTGTAAAACATTGACTTTCTGTTATTTTCTTATGGAACAAATTGTGCAGAGGCACAGTTGAACATTCAAATTAAAATTAAGTATTCAAATTTCACAAGGTAGTGTGGCTACAGATATGAGGAGAGGTGGAATCAACTGCACATACCTGCTGTTTGGTTTATCACTAAATCAAAAGTGAAACAATTACTGAAAAGTCTGTGATGTAAACAAAACTTTTATTCAACAACAAAACTTTTGTCTCAAAACCGAAACCAAGACCAATGCTTATAATGCAGCATCAAACGTTTTAGAGTAACTTGTTATATAATGCACAGGTGTACATGCACATGTAGACAAGCTGTATCAGCAAAATGTAACATGTAGCAACACAATTGAAGTGTCCGAAACAACATCAGTGTCAGTTAAATGTCAACTTGCAGTTATGGCACTCCGCATCTAGAAACAGCAAAAGTCAACTGCAGTAGGCCTAGGTGACTAAGTACACCGAATATTCTGAGTTGCATTTTGTAAGCATGAGATATACGACAGCTGATCCAAAAACGTGGAGTCCGATGAAAACTTGTTCCATGGGTGATGAGGAAAAATATATAATTAGATATGACAGATGCTACCTAACGCCAGTCAATGGTGAACAAAAGAACCACAACATAATCTCCATCAAAGTGAGTGAGTAAGTTTTAACGTCCCGCCCAACACAGTATAGGTCATTTTGGGGACAGCCTTGTCAAGCAGAATGCACAAAAACACAAAGTAATGGAATGGTAAGTTTAACCTTTACAATGAAGAAACAGAAAGTTTAACCTTTACAGAAACACAAAACACAAACCAAACCAAAAATTGTAAGAACTCCATTATGTACGTGCATATGTATTTAACATAATGGTAGTTCTAATAATCTTCCCTGTAATCCTGAAGACAGTCATTAATTTCAGAATGCTGTCTATTGGAGGACAGTGAACGTAGCAAACTGTTGATCTCCACGGACAATGGACAATGTATTATTCCATTCCGCAATAGGCTGTTCTGCACTCGCTGTAGTTCACAGACACTGAGCTCCTTCTCCACACAGCTCACGCAGCCTCTCCTCGACACTGCTGCGACTCGCCACTTTCTTCTCCTGGCAAAACATTCAAACGACATTTGGCGGCGATGCATCAACAGACTATCACCAGCAGAATCCAAGTCTAGATTTATGAGGCCCACGTAATCCGATAATTTTTGACCAAAACCCAGAACCCGTATTTTATGCTGCAAAAACCGATTCATGGATTGAAAATTAGCTGATACCAGAGTCTGAAACCCAGTCTGGATTTCTAGAAAAACTAAATCACAACAATGGTCACGCTTGTGGCTATGTTAGCGCATCTTTCTTCGATGATCTGCCAATTTAGCAGGATTATGTAAGTATCTCCATAACATGAGCCAGGTGCTCGTATCTTAAGATCACTGTAACTAATATTTCCTGTCAAGTTGTCTACCATATGTATACATCTTCCAACAGTCTTTTCCACTAATAGCTTTCCCTCTATGTAGGGAAAAATGTAACGGAAAAGACAAGCTAAAAAGACAAATACAGACACCGAGGCGCCTTCACCCGTGTCGGGTGGCAGGTAACATGGTGTGATCCCATACGGCAGGTGATGATCCGTAGCTCTGAGATGGGCTTCCTATTAAGAGCTATATCACCACCTAACCTTACCTAACCTAACCTAGATGATTTGCAAGTCCAAGGGCGCGTTGCACCAACATCGTTCATGATCTCGGCTAACCTAACCTAACCTAGACGATTTGCAAGTCTAAAAGCCAAGCATGATGGGTGCCACTATGGATGTATGAAGCACAAGAAGGCTTTTGAGCCAAGTATTAATAAACAAGAGACACACGGAGACAATGAAATTATAGCCGAAATGGATAAGCGGGTTGTGCACAACTGATGTGACAGTACAATTTGATTAGCCACCCAAAATGCAAAATTTAGACAGTTATATCTGCTAAAATGCCTGTGTCCCAAACACTTATTTCTTTCATGAACCTTCTACACCTGGCCTACTATGCACTAGTGATGACTCGATATATCAAAAATATCGATATATCGTTCTCTAGATCGATATTAAATATATCGTACCATACTGTCGAAAAAATATTGACTTTTTGATATATCGATATATTGTGAGCTTTTCCATATTCTCGTGATTATCACTACTCTGCGTGACTGAAAATATGCGGCAAGTTGACGGCGTCTTAATTCAACTAGAGTCGTATATTAGCCTATAACTTTATAAGTTCACCCAGAGACACATTTCTATTACGTCTATGTAAATAAAGCATACTGCCTTGCTCAATGTTCATGTCTTGTTCCTGTGCTTGTAAAGACTTACGTACGTATTATTTGAACAATATCGATATTGATATCGCAATATTTTGCAAAATATCGTATCAATGTCGTATCATATTGAAATCCTGATAACGAGTCATCACTACTATGCACAAAAATACATTCGCATTTCATTAAAAACATTGTTGGCAAAATTTATAAGACTCTACAGGAGATCTGTAACTTGTTTTTCATCTAGTTTTGCCACACTATAATTCGGGTAGAAAAACTACCACCAAGGCCAACTCAGCCTTCTACCCTGCCTGGGATGGCAGAACGAGTCAAATTTCGGGCTGAATAGTAATAAATGGCCATAGCAAATGAAGTCACTAAAGATGGCTATAAGCAGATCTACTGGTTCAGGTTGTTCGGCTTCATCTGAAGGTTGACAGCTGCTCATCACAATTCTGCATTCTACGAATAACCAGTAAACTCTCTCAATGGCTGAGCTGAGCCATAATGATAGCATCATAAACGTTCTCACATCCACTACGATTGATACTCATTTAATAAGACAATACCTTGTCTTTATCAAGCTGCTTGCCATTAGCAGCCTCCGTCTCCAGCTTCATAATCTACAGACAGACGTGCACAATTGCACATCATTTAACGAATAACTGAGACAAACTGCAATCAATCAGCATCGGGGTTTAGCTCATGAGGCGCACGACAGGCTTAGCAGTTCCTATTTGCAGATTGTCTCGATCTATCTCTATCCATTTCGACGCAATTCACTCTTGAAATCTACGCCGCAGCCACAAATTGCAAAAAAAACCCACTAAGACCCCTATTTTAGAAGTTCAAGGTCATTGACTTTCACACCAATAAAAAGCTTGTTACCATTGCTTGCTATGATAAGCAGCATGTTTCTGCCTATCTGCAACAGTTTTCATGCTACAAGAGAGAATAGTGGTAAAATAACCACTTTTTCTAAAAAAAGTTTTTAAACAATTTTCACTGACAAGATTTTTGTTACCTGATTTTGACTGATATCCCTGAAATTTAACTGCTGGTGGTCACCTGAAGTGCTATCTAGTCAGTAAGGGCATCCGGACAAAACCGGGAAACTGTGGCTTAGGTTTAGCATAAGGAAATAAGGCTAAAAATAGAGTTAGGGTTAAGTAAGAATTAAAGATTATGGATTAGTGATAGGGTTAGAATTAGCTTCTGTGTAGTTGGGTAGTTTTGACGTTGATGGTTTTGTTGGTCCTGGTTTTCACAGGGAACTGTCAGTAAGACCTCTACACCAAATAGACAAGACCAGTAATAAGCAGCACAGCACAGAAGGGCAAATCACACACCTCTTTCAGCCGTTTCCGCAGCTTTCTCTGTTCTTTGATTGTTTCATCCACCTGTATACACGCAACAGCATCTACATCTCAAAACTGTGCCGACACAGCTCCAACGTTGTGTATTTTATCTGAGCTCAAATTCATCGCACTATACTGTCTTTGGTAACATGGCACTAAACAGTAAGTTAACATTATCATACATGCAAATATAACCCAACAAGGCAATAGTTAATCAGGCATACAAAGGGATAGCCGACAGAAAAAAATATCGGTCTAAATTTAGAAATATGAAAAAACAACAAATCTACTAAAATGTGAGATTAGCATGATCCGATATTGCAGTTTCCTTATTTCCAACAAACTTATCTAGATAAGGCAACTGAAAAAGCATCAAGCCTCTATAAATAATAAGTCACACTCTAAAAATTTCCGAAACTGCACCGACGGGAATTGAGCAGCTCAAATGTGGCAAAATCTGGTGAAAACGAAGACTAAAAGTAGAAGTGATACAATTGAAGTTATCTTTATGGAATAACAAACAAGTCTACTGCTATTTTATGCAAAATAAATCAAACAAAATGTGAACAAATTACACCACAACAGACTGACTGTGATGCATTTTAAATGTAAAAGCTGTAAGCATCCGTACGTTACAACTACAACTGCTATGACAATCAGGGTAATGCCATTCATTTATTCTAACATCTTGCAGAGCAATGCAAAATCAAGCAGCGACCAACATAAGAGCAAACTCGAGTTAAAACTGCATTTACTGCAAATTTCACTGCATTCAATGACAAACAGAAGTTTTAAGATACAGAGAATGCTGTGGCATATAGGATTTTCTGTTGGTCCTGACGGCTTTGTTAATGAAGGCTACATAGTGGCTCTTGTGCTGTTCTCTTATTCTAACAATTTGCACAACAATGTAACATTAAACGCCAGGTCGCATGAAAAGATATTGGCTAAATATGTGCAGAATGTAACACTAATTAATAATACGCTGATCCAATGAAAAGAAAACATTGCTTTGTAGTAATTTTCAAATGTGTTGTGCCAGCCGAGCGCACCCAAACGTACCAGAATAACTGATGATGTCACATTCAGAACGCTTAGTTGTCAAACTGACGTTCGCATTGAAAACATAGTAAACCCATCGGTTTTACTCAGAATAATGTTGGATTTATCGTACAAATAATGATGCATAGGTGACATCAAAAACCACGTCATTGTTTATTTGTTCACTACTAGAGGTGTGCGGTTTGTAAAATTAACGAAGTGCTGAAATATTGTACTTTTTAGTGGGTTCAACTATTGGTGAAAAATTTGGCTTTTTGAGACTATTTCGCCATAAATTAAGCTGTATTTGACCTCAACGCAATAAAGCTGGTTAGCAACCCTCCTGCAAATGACGTCACATTTCCGATAATGGCCGAAGCCAAGAAAAGAGAAAAGGGAGTACTTTATCTACCTTATTTTTAAGGTATTAAGGTGTATTAGCGATCAGAGAATTAATAAATATTGACAATTAGCATTTGATAAAGCCAACTAGCGCTTTAAAACAGTTACGTAAACCGATGCAAATGGCCTTTAAGTGCAGGCTAATTATTTTGTTCTATTGGTTTGCTACCACTGTACAGTAAATACAAATTTTCACAAACAAAACAACTCACAGTACTCGTTGACCTCTCATTTCCACTTGCCGCTGAACCTGAACCTACACATTACAGATAACACAATAAATATGAGTCTTTGCATTTTTACCTGATATACTTTTTTCGCTGCATTAAACTACAACATCAACTGCAATAATAACAAATTTATGAATATCCAAAATGAATTTAATACACTGGTAGTAATACACGTATTAACAACTACAAGTAATCAAGAGATCTCAAACATCTGCTGACTACAGTTCTGCCACCTGGTGAACATGATCAAGTCAGCAAATTATGCTCAGCTCGCTATAGGCATAGAATCCGAGATGATCCAAATCGACGACAGAAGCCAGAGCAAAACGAAAAAAAACCTATCACTTTCTTCCTCAGCCATGGCCAACTTCACCGAAAAAAATACAAAATAATGTTCATATGAACACGGAGTCTGTCCAATGCATTTTGACAGTTTACAGCATATGTCCGTATACATATAATCAGTGAGCTGTTTAGACCGGTAGAAAAAAACATACAGTTTAATTTCAAATTGTACAGCAAAACCAAAACCCCCCTTTAGACGCAAAAATCTCGCAGATATCTCTTACACAGACCGAGTTATAGCCAATTTTGTCCCAAATTTCGTTGCCATGGCAATGAGGGTCGGTCGGGGAAAAATGCAATTGGCAGCATTCGATGGCACATCCCCGAAAACCCCCCTACAGGCGCAAAAAATCTTGCAGATATCTCTTACATGAGGCGAGTCATAGCCTATTTTGTCAAAATTTCATTGCCATGGCAACGAGGGTCAGTCAGGAAAAAATGCAATTGGCAGCATTCGATGGCCCATCCCCGAAAACCCCCCTATAGGCGCAAAAATCTCGCAAAAATTTCTTACGCAAGCCGAGTTATAGCCCATTTTGTCCCAAATTTCATTGCCATGGCAACCAGGGGAAGGAGGAGGGAACGGGGAAGGAGAAGGGGAAGAGAAAGGGAAGGTGGAAGGAAGATAGCTTAAGGAATGTTGGACGCAAGAATGTACGGACACTCAGGGGCCATACGCATAACAATGTCGTAACTTTACTTCCAAACTAAAATTGAATTACGTCGGACGTAGTGCTAAGTCAGTATGCATGACGACGACGTAGCACTAGTCAGACGCCTACGTCCGAACTAACTCTAGTCGTTCCAGCGACCTGTTGTAAATATTTAGTCGATCGTTGTCAATGTAAACTAATGTCGCTAAGGAGAAGCTGCAATCACGTCATGCGTCGTAAAGGACTTATGGCGAGTCAATTACACTACTGAAACTAATTGCAGTATTAAAAGTTGCCAAATAAAACGTTTAGCGTTCAATAAATTTCACTTATTCGCATCGCGCATTCTTACTTAGCCCATGGAGCTGTAACTAGGCTCGAGCACGCCCGAGACTGCAGCAGATGACAAGTCAGGCCATATCTATTTTTAGCTG
>Ga0056128_1012906_pt1 | contig 10161 bp, 5 predicted proteins | sample WorMetLIZISLAND2_FD_71113 | JGI IMG/M metagenome (GOLD analysis project Ga0056128, IMG submission 71113) | Marine gutless worms symbiont microbial communities from Max Planck institute for Marine Microbiology, Germany - Olavius geniculatus... ... | reverse complement strand
TGAAATATCAGTCACTTTGTTATCAATTACCAAATTTATTCAAAAACAATATATTTTTAAGTCTGTGTTACAAAGAAACAGATATGGCTTGAGATGGACTCTGATATAATACTGAATAAGTCTGATTTAAATATTGACAGTGTCGTGGCATGGTCCTATGACTACCAGGAACATAAGTTCTACCATGTACCTAATAATGTGCCTACCCGATCTACCTCTAGCCATTTTCCAGTGCTAACAGCAAGATCGCCGATCTACCGCTAGAATTATTGGAAGGTTAATTCCACCGATCGGTGATTTTAGTCTGATTTTAACCTTCTAGGCTAAAATCACCGATTGATGAAGCTAACTGCCAACACCAAAATTACCAATCTGCTAAAATCTGCACTAAAAACGAAGCTGAAAATGCGGCAAAGTTAGAAGATCACTAAAGATAAGATCACAATGCATATAAAGTAACTATCAAAAACATCAGGGCTAAACAAAATGGTTACTTACGTGCAAATGTTGTAGTAATCACACCTTATTGCACATTTCATGAATGTTTGTCATCAGAGGTTTCGTTCGAGTGGTGGAAACAATTAACTTTCTGTAACAGTAAGACAGACACTTGAAGTAAGCATCTCTGATATGGAGATTGCATTACGTGCAGGTGTACAATTTGTTGCAAAATAGTTAGAAAAGCATGAAACGATCATAAATATTTCTTCATTTTCGGACTTTAGACATCTTTGGCAATTGATTAACGTGAGTGAAATCCAAAATTTGCGGGTAAGTAATCATACTATTTCGCCAACATCAGCACCATAAAAACTCAATCCTGCACATCCTATATTATACAGAGCTAGTCTAAAAGATGACCTATTAATTGTTCAGCAGCACACGCATATGAATTGTTCATTATCGTTCTTTGGCAACTAAATACCACGCATACAACACTCATGGTACCAGTAAAAACAGACGTCGCGCTTAATCCAAAGAATGTTTTTTGATGCACCAATACTAGTAGGAGGCTCTGTCATCCCACACTCCATGCATCTCTCCATCTTATATCACCAGCACTATCTGTAGGTCTACACGTTTTCTTCCGACCTCGTCTTTGTTTTACTGCTTTGCCCACTGATCCACTCTGCCTGGGCTTATATGCTTACGCAGTGGTCCACATTCTAACTCTGGCTTGTCAGGTTCAACATCTCTCTCTTCATAATCTCCGTTGAGAATGTTTTTGGCTACTTTGCTGCTTTTTTGAAAGTTACTGTTTCATTCTTTTTCACATTGCCTCTCCTTGAAACTCTGAGCAATCAGAGTTTTAAATCTCTCACCGAAATCACTACTATGGGCATGTGAAAATATCACGGTTTCGCCCCGTCGGTGATCGTAGTTCACACGGCTGGTATCACCGATTGGTAATTTTAGCCTAGAAGGTTAGAACCAGGGATGTGGTCTCGATCGAGAGGTCTCGGTCTCGAGACGGTCTTGAGACGTACTAACTTCTCGTCTCGGTCTTGCCTCGGACAAGATCCTCAACGTCTCAGTCTCGTCTCGGTCTCGGACCTATGCGTCTCGTGTCTCATCTCGGTCTCAGAGCAATATGTCTCGGTTTTGGCTCAGTAGGTCTCGTTTTGTGCAGGCGCGCGCCGTGCATACTGTAGCTGCAATTATTGCGATACTAACCAGCATGACATTTGTGGCTTAGACATATTCGTTTACAGTGTTTTTACTCTTTCATTTACTTATTAGTCCGCCTGGAAGCGATAGCTTGCAGAGCGGACTTAAGTTTTACCCATGATGTTTTTTTTTCTTTCAACGCGAGATCTCCGAGATGCGTGGGCGGACCGGCGTGAAATTTTGCACGATGGTCAGTACTAGGCCCAATTTTATAATGCCGGTCCAAAATTTTGGGGGGCACACCCCCAAAAAATTTCGGGGGCCAAAAACATGCAAAATTTAGCCCGATTTCGGACGACTTCGAAGTTTGGCAGCGAATATCTCTGAAACGGATGAAGATATTCAAAATCGGATTTTTATTCCGTCTACCGCGATTCCTCCTGCGTTAGGCGAAACAAATCCGGTGAAGTTTGGTCCAGTGACCTTGGAGATCTCGATGTGAAATCATACCCACCTAAAGCGCATATTTTGGAAGAACATATTTTGGCCCCTAGGGGGTGCTGCGCCCCCAAATTTTTACACGCGCTAGAGAATGACCAAGTCTTACTAACGCACTTCCCACCTGAGATGGGGGCACCCTTACAACCTTTTTCAAAAGGGGTCAAAAATTGGCTTAAAATGCAATAAAGGAGCGCTTATAACTTCGGAGTTAGGGGTGTAGCCCGACGAAAATTTGGCACTTGACATGGCTCTAGGTTGGGGTGTTAACGCAAGTACAACTTTTGGGGGCACTGCCCCCCCCTTAAAATTTGGGAGGGCGAAAAACGTTCAGAAATCGGTGCGATTTACGACAACTTTCGAGTTTGAGCGCAAATATCTCTGGAACCGATGAAGATAGTGACAAAATCTAAACGGCGTTGACGAGTATGATCCTTTCGGCATTGAAAAAAAAATTTAGTGAAATTCTGTCCACTACGAACAAAGTTATAGGCGCTCATGTTGACCTACCCTAGGTTGACAATGCGCGTTCGTCGTATGCCAATGCATTTGAGTTTGGGCCACGTGACTGATGCCGGGAAAATTTTACCCCACCCCCTCTAATTTCCCCCAATCGGACTTAGGGCGCCGGGCGGACTCACGTTGGGCTTTGCCCCAAATTTCTAGTTTATCATAAAGCAGAATTATGTCATGTCAGTCTTTTTTTGTCATAAAATGACATAGTCGCAATGTAGATAAAGTGTATGATGTCAGAATGAATACTATTAACCAAATGTTGACGGTGTATAAGGCTATAATCAGCTGTAGTTTACTAGTTTCAGTTGCTTGCAAATTGCGATAAATATAATGGCTTATGTCTACAGCACTGCAGTTGCAATTCGTTGATAATTGTCACAATAAAGTGCAAAAACTCACAATATCACAAATAGAGCTTACCATGGTGCAAGTTAATTAATCCATGTAATTTTTTTCATTGTCAATGTGTTTCACCATTTGTCACAGAAAATGTCTTGGCCAGATGTTAAAGCTCCCGAGACTCTCAAGATTCTCGGGAGCTTCAAGGTCTCGGCCAGCGTCTCGGAAGCTGCAACGTCTTGTCTTGGTCTCGGAGACATGGGTCTTGGGTCTCAGCTCAGAAGGTCTCGTGCACATCCCTGGTTAGAACCACCTAGGATACTAACCTTCTGACCTATTTTCACCGATCAATGATCCTAATCACTTCAGGTTCGCCCCTGGCTCTTTCGCCCCCTGGATTGTTCGCCTTTTGGCTTGGGTGAAAAGTTATCAATCTGTCCTCAAATTTTAATGATTCAGAAAGCGTTTTTGGAAACCTTTACATCTTATGACACTATCTGTAATAAAATTGTTGTTTTTTTTTGTTATTTTTCTGTTGAGAGGGATTTTTTTACAGTAAAACAGCAAGAATTGCCATAGACATGGCATTTTGCTTTTTGATAGCCAATGTGACATCATGTATAATTTTAGTGAAAGTCTGTTCAATGTAAAGTATGAAACGTACCTTTTTTGACGGTTTCGCATTACAGTCATTGATTTAATTGTTTTAAATTAGCACTGTTTGAGCAAAACAGAGTTTGTCAACATCAACATTTGAACCAGAAAAACTTTGAACACAAAGTAACGAAACATATTTAGAAGTTCGAGGTGTGGCTTGTTTACTTTTGCGCATTCGATAAAATGTCAGCGATTAATTGTGAAATATACGACTAGGTAACATAGCTAACACTAACCCTAAAATCTAAACCTAACCCTATCCCTCACCCTAAACTCCAATCCTAACCAAAATTCTGCTAACACCAGGCGATTTAAAGTGCCCGGTGTTAGCAGTGGCCGTTACGGCCATTGGTAACACTGGAGCACTTTAAATCACTCGTGAGCAAAAATTAAGAAAAAACCCGCAAATTTTGTTTTAGATATCGACTAATAAGACAAAGTAGTGTGCAAAAAAGTAATTTAGAATGCAATGATCTGAATGAATGGCTTGTTCTCCTTCTGGCTGATTTGCCTCTTGGCTCGTTCGCCCTCTGGCCTATTCCCCCCCTCACCTTGGACGATTCGCCCCCACTGAATACCGGTAATTCGACATCAAGGTTTATACGTAATATTTGTCTTTAGCTTTTGACAGTTTATACATGAGTACAAAATTTGCAGGTGTTTATCAAATTTATGTGCAGTTCTTGTCAGAAAATTGTTACGAAGCCTGAGATGACTTACTGTCATTTTTGTGCTGTGAATACTTATGCTTTGAATTTGTGTCACGTTCATCGTATATCGTTAGGCCTAGTTAACATTTTTATTGACTGCATGCTATTGCTATATAGGCTTAGGCTGTAGGCTAACGCTATCTATGAATTTCATATCAGGGTATTCAAAGCCCAACATTTTGATATGTTTAACCCGAGTTTTAAGCATGCTAGGTATAGACTATAATCGCGAGTATGTATAATAGTTGCGCTGCTGAAATGAAACCAAAGATGACTGACTTTGTGAGCTGTGATCACTTATTATGCAGTTTATAACTATTAATCAGTGGTGTGATGATACACTTACTTGTTGCCTTTCTGTAAATTGAAACACAAGCCTCAATAACGAATCAGTGGTCTGTTCAACAGAGGGGGGTGAATCGTCCAGAGTGAGGGGGCAAAACAGCAAAGAGGCAAAAGAGCCATAATTTCGATGACACGCCGTACTTGCATATTCGTTGTATCACAAGCAACATGAGTTTTCGCAGCTTGACTGTAGTACTCCAATTGTTTCTGTTTAGTTGTTACTGTTAGTGTATCTTCTGCCAACAGGCGATCGATGCTTAGGGATAGCCTGCCAGCATTATGACTAGTCAGAAGTATCAGTTGCACACATTTGGGTGGCATAGTAGCTGGATTTTGAGATGACATAAAATTTGTTGAATAGAACTTTATTTAGTCTATCTAGATTTACACATATCTTCTTAAGCTCATAATGAGCAAATGCGTTTTAATGGCATATAGATTTTGAAACATCTCATTTAGAGAATTATGTTTTTGTCAATTAAGAATTTGACTGTGATGCAATAAACCAGATCTAGTGTTCACTAGTGAATGGCGGTTGATGTCTGTAATTAAGTTGGGTGAGGAGAGGTGGCTGATGTTACAAATCCAACATCTGGCACCAGAAGTCAGTGTAATAATTGTATTAGTTTAATTTTATAATGACATTTGTGTTATAGTCATCTATTTTGGATGGAAATAGAGGCCTTTTACCTGCTTCCGGCTATTCTTTTATGATGATGCTAATTGATCTGAGTTCAGATAAGTGGCCAACCAGCACTGTCGGGTGTCAGCCATTGGGAAAAGTGCAGTAATTGACATAAGATATTTGATTGTTCGTGGTGTCTTTACTGTCTACATTGGCTGCTTGGCATGCCATGCTTCTATCCCTGCAGCAGACGAACCATAGCCATAGTAGGTACAACCGTGATTATCCATACTGGATTCACAGCTGTACATCTCTCTGCATAATAAGCAGGTGGGTGGCAGTTAAATTCAGTGTCATCATCAAGGTCAGGCAGCACGGCCTAGCAGACAGCAGCCAAGCAGGTTTGCACTAGTTGCTGGCTAATGGCAGATGATGACGCAAGATGGCGATCAATTCATTCTATCTATAGTGTCAAGTTGTTGATTACAAGTCATTTTTTCTTATAAATAGACGTCGTACATCGTTTGTTTATTACTAAACAACTTGCACCTAGTTAGTAAACAGGTTGGAAGACTGAAATGGCGATAGAGCGATGCTTTTTCAGCAGACAGATTCTAAGCTGCAATCTATGAATGCAGCTTGTAACTAGGCTAGGCGAACCTTCGCAATGCCCACATTATATCTGTGGCATGTACTCGATCTGTCTCGACTCCGAGGCAAAAGGTGCATTTCGCCAGTTCCAGTTGTAGTACAAGGTGGTTTTAATGTTACAACAAAACTGAGGTAGAGCATATAGTTTGGTAGTGTGAAGTTTTGCATGGGCTGTGTTATGTTTTTGTGCTTTTGCTGAACTTTATTCAGTAGCCAGTGATTAATTATGTATTTGTTCTGTACAGATGCAGGACAGACAACTTCTGTGGTCAATCTTACTGACAGGTCATCGTCGGTTGTGAATTTTCATGCTGTTGGAACAACTGAAGCGACATTGTATAACAGTACTGCAGCATTGTCTTCTAATTTTAGCAACAGTGCTGTGGTAAAGAATGAGTCATCTGTTATTGGCAACATCATGGATGTGCTACCACATTATTTGGAAATTTGTCCGAGCAGAGTTCATTGTGATAAACTTGGTGCTGACTGCATTGACTGTGAATTTAATTCAACATGTCGATATGGTGCCAATGTCAGCATTGTGTGTCATGTGAAGCCACAGATTGTATGTTTGGTATGTGCACATTACATGGCTACTATAAACAACTAAACGTTAGAATTTGCCATTGGTACTATTGCATAAGTGTTACACAATGTAGCTGTTAGCAGTCTCATATCCCTTAACCTGTCTGAATGAAGGCTGTTACATGTATTTATTTTAAAGGTCCATGGCCACAGTCAAACTCACAAGTGAAATTTATGTGGACCTCAGTCACCTTGTATATATATAATATGTTGATTTATGCTTTATAAATGTTTCAAATTTATGTCTGAATATAACAAAAAATGGTGTTACGTTATGTTATGCTGAAAAATCTGATCTTGGCATGTGGCCTGAAATGATGTCACTAGTAGAACACAGTGATTACCAATTAATTTTAATATTTTTAATGACAAAAAATACTGTGTCGCATGACACCTGCAGCAGTACATAGGTAGAAAATATAATTTTATAATTCTTATGTTTCTATGCGTATTTTACGTTGATGACATGTTCAACCGGTGATGTCATTAGCATGTCAACATGGCGTCTCATTTTCTACACCATTTTCGTACATCGTCAATTTCAAAGGTAAATTTCTTCATGTTGACAAAACGCTGGTGGCCGATATTACTGTCATAATTATCAGAAAAGTTGCTGTTTTAGGAAAATGGAAAAAAATATATATGTTAATTTTGGTGTCCATGGACCTTTAAATATGCTACGTTCTGCATATTTATTTATGTGCAACAGGATGCAGATTAAATCAATAACTGAGCGTATTTCAGATACTGGAATTAGCAGAATAATTCACATTGTAACCGAAGGAGTTTAGCACAAACACTTTTGTCTTATGTTGAAAAGTGAGTAAGAAACTAATCGTTTGGTATCAAAACAGTGCTAGTTAACTGGTGACTGATTGGGCCACAAACATCAAAAAATTGTAAATGTAAATCGAGTATACTGGACTTACAGCTGTAAATTTGTTCTGGAACTGTTTACTTTTTGATGGTAACCCTAATCTGTGCAGTATGTACACTACTGAAATATTGTGATGATTTTGTAGGGTGATCGTGACTTCACACGTTGGTTCAGTTGTCGATATTGTTACCAGACACACGAGTCTGTCCATCGATGTACTTCAAGTATGGGATGTCATGTAGCTGCTGCACCACTGCAGACATACGAGGCCAACTGTACTGTCAAAGATAGTGTTCTCTGCCTTGGTTTGTTGGTTGCTTGCTCATCTTCTATCCACGAGAGTATTGGTTATACTTGCTTATTTTTCTATTTTTTTAAAATGAGAAGTGAATGTACTAAGGCATGGTCTTCCTTTCTAGAGCTTTTGTTTTATATGCACTAATTTCATACATAAAACAGATGCTATAAACTTCAATTATATGCTATGTTTGTAATATACTGTGTCTTAAAAATTCTGAATTGAGTGAATATTTCACAAGTACGTATTGCGTTATTGTAGTGTTGGATTTTGATTATAATTTTGATGATAATGGTGCAAAAGTGAACTGGTTTCATTCTACGCCAGTGTATTTGATGGTTAAGTAAGCTACTGTCTGAAGAGCTGTGTAGATGACCGGTGACATGCTTAGACTGGTCAGTAATGTGAGGCTATGCTGTTTGTTTGTTTGTTTGGTCATAGATAACAGCACCCGTGTAGTTATCAAACACTGTACCATTCCAGATACAGTAGTAGAGATAGATAGTTTGAATGTGTTCACAACTTTACAGTATGTAGAATGTTTTAACAGGTCGTCGGCAGTTCCTGAAAATGAAGCGATGCAATTGGACTTCAGGCAAACGTTGGTCAACAGCTCTTATCCTCAGGTCTGCTATACTCGTATGCTTGTTGTCTATGGCAGTTTCATGCACTTTTTGTGGTACAAAAATCAGCATCTTTGACTTTGATTGGTGCATTAAATTAAACGATGCTATTCTTTTTAATGAAGATGGTGTAGCTTAATTCTAGCATTTTCTTATGCTTTTCTGTATTTCTTTACCTGTAATTTTATGTTTGTGGCAGCATCACACTCGGTGGATTTGGTGCCGACCGGTTTTACCTTGGTCTGTGGCGCGAGGGCATCGGCAAACTGTTCAGTTTCGGCGGTCTTGGAGTCTGGACAATTGTTGATGTAATTCTAGTGGCTACAGGCTACGTTGGCCCTGCAGATGGGTCACTGTACATTGTTTGAGTCATTCATTTTAATGAACTGTTGCAGTTATGTTGTTGTATGTTGTTTCCATTTCTTCTTCAGTACTGTTTTTCATGTTTGTGTTCTTCTGCAGAACTGGCTTCTAAGGCTGTGTTGTATCACATTGAGCCTAACTTGTGGGTGGCTGATGGGATGTGTGGTTGTCAGTAATGCTTTCCTCATCAAATGATATCATAGGCCAAAGTTGATTGTAGGAAAAGTACTTTTGACAGGTTTATTTGTTCAATGTGCGATATACAGGGTGTACTAAATTAAAATATCATTACACGAAAATCACAATGTCTCTTTATTGTTTATTTTTGCACCAAACTTTCCGTTTTATATAGCACACAATACTTTGTAAACCTATTTAGTTTAGCAGCATACATTAATATTTGGCAAACTGGTACAGCATCAAATTCAGTGTTTGTTTTTTCCTGGTCAGCAGCATAATGTATCAAACTTCTCATGAATTTCTGATGCTGTAAAACAGTGTTGAAGTGCTGCCAAAATTGGCTCACACTGTATTGAGCATTTTGCAGATGGAAAGCCTGCTTAATCACCCAATTTGAGCAGGTGACGCCCACAATTTAACCTCGTCACCCAGGCAAAATCAATTATCCCCTGTCGATGATGTCTCTCACTTAGGTCCCAATTTGCATTTATTGTTTAAGCTGCAGCAAATTTCGTCAGTTGATTCCCAGGAAAAAAAAATTGTTGTCATTGTGTAACGGCGGACGGGGTCAGCTGTCGATCCCTGGCAACCGGCACCACTATCGACACCCCATCCTCGGCGACAGTCACATCAGGAGGCCGTTCTGTGGACATGTTTCCAACAGTCGTCGGAATTGGTCCGTTCTGACTGTCGCCCAGGTCGAGTACGGTATTAGGTATTACACCACCTGGTGATTTCTTAAAGGAGGCGCCGGGACCCCCAACTGAAGCAATCCGAGGTAGGGCCGTGCACAGTTCCCCGAATTGGCACAGGTTTATCTGGAGCAAGGCTGCACCCAACCCTCCAAATCCCACTAAGGCAGGGCTACGCCCAGCACCTTAGCTTTTGCGCTCTAATACCCTAAATTAGGGCAGGGCTGTGCCCAACACCCAGAAGCACTACCACTCTCAATTTCTTCCTACTTTCCTGCCCAGCAGGACGGGACTGCGTCCACCTATCCTGCACACTATCGAGGTAATACTTCGTCTCTCTCCCCTATGTTGGGGTAGGGCTATGCCCTTTTCCCCAAAGTTAAAAACTGGGTGGGACTAAATCCTACTCCCATGAAGAAAATCAGACACGCCGTTCTCCTACTACCATAAAACTGGTTTTATTTATTGTCAAATGCTGAATTGTCACCTCAAATATCAGCAGAAACAACTCAAGAGCTCGCAGGCGACTAAATCTACCACATATAATGAGAAAAGCGTCTTCTACACTGAGAAAACAAAGAAAACAAGTACAGC
>Ga0056128_1012904_pt1 | contig 10161 bp, 6 predicted proteins | sample WorMetLIZISLAND2_FD_71113 | JGI IMG/M metagenome (GOLD analysis project Ga0056128, IMG submission 71113) | Marine gutless worms symbiont microbial communities from Max Planck institute for Marine Microbiology, Germany - Olavius geniculatus... ... | reverse complement strand
CACTTATGCCCCCTTTAACGCAATGGTAACAAAAATTTCAAAGTGATCCAGAATCCAGGATTCCTGCCGGATCACCCCCAAAATTTAATCACTTGTAGCTTATGCCATGCCCGACATACCCTCAAAATTTCAGAAAGATCCGTGCATAACTATTTGAGTTATCTTGTACACACATACACACACAGACAGACAAACAAACAAAAACCGGCAAAAACATAACCTCCTTGGCGGAGGTAATTACCATTAAATAGCATAAGCTATACCATAGCAAAACTTTGGGAACTGAGCAAAAATCACATTCCAACTATCATTCAGCCTATGAGATATCAAGTACTGGCTTGTATACCAAGTACCAAATATTTGGTAGATTTTCAATTCTTCACGTAATAAACTGCTGGTTTCCACAGCAACAATGTTCACATATGCATGTTCTTGTCCATAGTGACCATGCACCTATCTGGCACTGTTACGGAGATATGGCACCTCAAAGATAATGGGGTCACGAGTTTGACCTCTTGGGGTCACGTGACGTCATCGGTCACGTGACCATTCGACTCCCGGGGTCGACTTCCTATCGGTGGTCTATAGTGACCTTGTGTCTATCTAGCACCGTTATGGAGATATGGCCATTCGAAGTTCTTCCAGGAAGGCTCTTCCAGGAACAGAGGTTGGTCGTTGGTCGGTCATCGGTCAGCCGGTCGGTCAGTCGGTTCTCAATATTACACTGATCTTATATACTCCTCTTCACTACGTTAGAAACGTCACGCTCGAAGAGTAAAAATGTGTTAGACTAGTTTTTCTACTGACTGACTGTATAATAATGCATACAATAATACAACAGTCTGCCAATAAGGAATTAAGAACTTGTGAAAACACTAAGAAACAAAAACAACCTCCAGAGTATTCATCATATGCTGAACCAAAATCATCATAATAATCTTCATTATCTTCGTCATCCCAGTCATCCCATCCACCACTGCCATAGTAGTCATCATTGAAGTGACTGTAATTGTTACTGGTACCGAAATCACTCTTCTGTCAATACACATACAAACATATAAAACTTTCAGCAACTGTTGTGTAGCATCACCTGAAGGGTAGAGGTTATAGCAACCGATCTCAAAGCTCTACATTAGCCATATGGGATCACATACACTGTGTCTCAAAAAAACATCCCCAACATTTTCGACTGTAACTTGAAAAGCAATTATCAAATTTTGATAATTTTTGGTACAAATATTCTTGACACAACTTGCGATCAAATGACTAATCAGCTTCTCATTTCACCAAACATTTGTTTCTGCACTACCTGGGAAAAACACAACCAGCGAAATATCACTTTTTTATCCAATGCGATATGATTGTTTAATTAACATAACGCGTAAAACACATTTTGTTCACATTTCTGACACTTTGGCCAACATTTTATTAAGTTGATCATTTTTCAGCTGGCAGATATTTAGCATCGGCAACTGCACAGTGTTTAATCCTACCCCTGAAGTTGTTTGTAACATCGACAAGTTGAGAACATCTGGATCTAGATAGTTAGTCGGCAGGGTGTCTGGCTTTTTTGCCCCTTTGTCGGTTTGCCCCCTGGCTTGTTCGCCCCCTGGCTCTTTTGCCCCCTGGTTCGTTCGCCCCGTGGCTTGTTCACCCCCTGGCTGATTCGCCCTCTAGCTCTTTCACCCTCTGGCTTGTTCACCCCATGTGCCTGGCTGATTCGCCCTCTGGCTTGTTCGCCCCTGGTTCTTTCGCTCCCTCATCTGGACGTTTTGCCCCTGTTGAATACCGATAATTCGACATTAAGGTTTAGACAGTTTATAAATGGTGATGAAAATAAACAATTGTGTGAATGTTTAATGCTTTATTTAATTCTGAAATAAAATCATTAGGCCTACATATGTATTTTATTATACAGAGTTTTAGTTCGCTTTCTCGCCTTAGAATGTTTGCAATAATGTCTGATGCCGTCTATAGATACATGTATAGGCGTTCGTCGAGCAGTTATTAGGCCTAGACCCAAGTTACAGTTACACTGTTACAGGGTTTCACTCTTCAACGTTCTCAGAGGAATCATGCAGTGTAGACTTATCTGAAAAGATAGGTTTTCAGCTTAGATCGGAACTGTTTGTGACTGTTAATTATATAAATATGTAAATAATAAGTATGATGCCAATTTCGTGTTACAGTTGCAGTATAAATCTGTGTTAAAAAAAGATATGATACTAGGGGTCATAGATATAAATTAGTGCCTCAGTTATGTAAATATGATCTTCGTAAACATTTTTTTTGTAAATAGATTAGTTAAGATATATATAATTCTCTACCTGATGATGTTGTTTCAGCATGCAGTGTTAATAATTTTAAGAGTCGTTTTGATTTGATTTGGCGTGGTTTTAGTTTGTATTATAACTATAAATACAACATCTAGTACCGGAAGTCAATGTGAAAATAGTATTAGTTTAGTTTTGATAGATATTTGTGTAAATGTATCTACTTCGGACGGAAACAGAGGCCCCTGGCCTGCTTTCGGATATTCATTGATGATGACGATGATGATGATGATGTTGTGCGGTGAACGCAGATCAGGTGGAAGCAAGTTCCAGACGACAGGAGCCGCGATGAAGAAACTTCGCTGGCCAATGGACGTGTTAGCCCGTGAAACGAACAGGTTGCCGCGGCCAGCTGAACGAAGTGATCGACGTGACAAGTCCGAGACTGGGCAGATGACTTGCTTGAGGTAGACGGGACCAGTACCTCGGACACAGTCGAAGGTCAAAGCAGCAATCTTGAACAGTATCCTGGCCGTGACTGGTAGCCAGTGAAGAATGTCGCGAAGCACCGGTGTAATGTGTTCATATACATGTAAGAATTCATTTCAAAGGAAGCTTGACGTTGACACACAAGCCGAGTTTTAAGCGTTCTAGGTATAGGCTATAGAATAGTTGTGTCGCTGCAATGAAACCAAAGATTACTAACTTTGTGAACTGTGATCACTTATAATTCAGTTTGTCAAAACGTTAATTGAAGTAACTATTAATCAGTGACGTGACGCTACGCTTGTTTGTTGCCATTCTGTAAATTGAAACACAAGTCTCAATAATGAATCACCGGTATATTCAACGGGGGGCAAATCAGCCAGGGAGCGAACAAGCCAGAAGGCGAACGAGCCAGAGGGCGAACAAGCCAAAGGGCGAACCGGCAAAGGGGCGAAAAAGCCATAATTCCAACTGCGCAACATAGTCAGCACTCACAGTGACTGCGCAGTTCACCCGATTGATTTTCGCACTGGCAAGTACATGTCACCCTGTGGTATGTAACAATAACTGACCTTCGTTTAACCCTAATGTTACCAGGCTGGCAGCAAAAGATATTTCTTTATGCTGCTTTAATTATCACTCATGATGTTATTACTCTGCAAAATAAAACATATCAAAAGCGCAGTAATTAATAAATATTCTATGTCAACAAAGTCACCTGCCAACAAAGTAGTGATGATTCGATATCAGGATTTCAAGTTCGATACGATATCGATACGATATTCACAAAATATCGCAATTATTGTCAATAAAGATTATGTAAATCTTATAAAAGCAAAGTAGTTTTTCGACATTAGGAATATTTCATAAATATAAGCCTTTGACGTAAAATAACGAAAATATCTGCTATATGGAACAAGGTAGAAAACCCAGCTGCCGCTAAAAGACACGTTAATTACAGCCTATACAGTTCCTGTTGCGGTACTGACCTTCAAGGTCATCCACGGTCAATGATTTTTATGTTATCTGTAAAGGCGTATATGCGAGTTTCTAATGATCAATAGCAACTTTGGCCATCTCGCACTGGACCTCAGAGCCGAATTTTTTATGGTCAAACTCCGGCTGACATATTTTTTCGGCTGAAATCCGACTAGCCGAATTTTTTTCCGGCTGAGTTTTGGCTAACAAAATTTTCGGCTGATTTTGGTTGAAAATACGGCTGATTCAATTTTTAGGTTTTTACGGGGGCGAATTTAGGGGGCGTTTGCCCTTAATTGACTGGACGCATCTTAAAACAAGTAAAAATTTTTTAACAAAAATGCATTTTATGCATACAATTTTAATAAATTTTTGGCGAGGCACTGTGTCTCTTCCTCAGACCCCACCCTCTATCTCTATAAATACGTCCCCTATTCCAAAATTTTGGATCCGTTACTGACTTACTCATGGCCAGGGCTAGAAAACACCTAAGTTTTGAAAGAATTTTTTTTTAGATTTTAGGTTTTTTGTGATTTTTAAGGTTTTAAAAGTTTTTTTTTATTTTTTGGTTTAGTGTTTAATTAAACACCATAGGGGGCCTGTACAAAAGTACGACCTATAGGAAACATCTTCATACACCCTGTCCGTCACATAATTACATTGTTTTCTATAAATTATAACAAGATAAACTAATGGTGCCGTGAACTTATGATTAAAAAATCATGACTAAAATATGATTGTTTTTAGTTTTTTAAAACTCAAAAATCTAGTTTTTTTCTGGCCATTTTTCCAGCTCTGCTCATGGCTGTTTTACTCCACATTTAAATTTATTTTAAAACTAAACTAAGTGAGTAAAATAAAAACAGACAACAGTCACATGAATTCAGCAGTTCAGTTTGTTCAAACCACGTAGACTAGACTGTAACTGGACTTCGTACCATAGTCTAGACTCTTCGTACCATCACTGTCATTCGTAGCTTACTGTTTTTTGGCCGATCGTACCGTAACAGTCGACCTATTGGCATGGTTGTCGTCCGTCTGTCTGTCTGTCTGTAACGGATGTATTGTAGCTAGGCTTTAGATCATAGGAAAAAAGTTTCACACGAATAATTAGTCATGTGTGTTAAACTTAGGCATGCAAAATTTCAGTGATGTAATGCAGGAGTATATTTTTAAATTTGGGGTTTGATGGAGGTAGTAAAAAATGTGCGTTTTTCAGCGGAAAACTGGCCGTATCTCGGAAACGATGGGAAATATGGCCAAGATTACTATTAATCAATAACAGAAATTATACGAGAATCATCGAACTTGGATGACCTTGAAAGTCACTGACAACCACTACGGTCGGCTAGCGACAGCTGGGTTTTTTGTTGACCTGTAGCGTTTCAATAGTGGTCAAAAAGCACTTTAAAATGAACTGCTGTTGTTTAAGAAAACGAAAAATTGTACTGAAATTGCAGCACTAGAGGGCTACTTTAATTTTTTAATTAGCAAGCTAATAAAATAATGTGACATTAGAATTACATGCATATGTGGTCAAACATTTTAATGAAATTAATCAAGGTCCGTAACGCTGGACTCTGGAAGAGCAAGAGTCCGATTGACTAATTCACTAAGAATGTACGTCATATAAACGTTTCCAAGTATCTTTATGCATTTTCACGGGGCCCCTCTGAGGAGAAATTTTTTGAATTTTTCTTTTCAGAATGGTACATTCTGGTATACTTTATATTTCTGGCCGACGGCGTGGCCTCCCAAACGTCGCGGGGCTCGGGGTAGCTAACCCCCCTACCCCACTCTCTCGACGGGCCTGGGCAATGGTGCCATCAAATAAGGCGGTGGCAACTTCCCATAAGCTGCAACAGTAACCATGTCTCCATCTGCAGCGGTTTGGCTGCAATTTTCAATGGAAAGTTTCAAGCTATAAATGGCCGTATTTCGGAAACGGTGAGAGATGGGGCCAAGGTTACTATTAATCACTAATAGGAAATGGCATACGCCCTTTAAAAATCATTTACTTTGGATGACCTTAAAGGTCACTGACAAACAGCACGGTTGGCTATCCTAGCGACAGCTGGGCTTCTTGTTCTAAAATACTTGTGTATGCACTAAACCGTTTAATTATGCATTATACTGTATTTTAGGCAGTATGGCATACCGCATTGAGCGCACGCAGCGGCGTAGGCCTACACGTTCTATATCTGTTCGACTGGGACATTAACGATTTGTGCAACGGGTTTGAAGTGAGGTATACGTAAACGTATATTTTTTCCAGTACACTGCTAAATGTAACGGTAAACGGAGTAGGCCTATTTAAAATCAGTTCATATTTGCTTGACAACGTTATTAACTATAATCATTAATCACTTCCATGACTTAGCCTACAGCTATTGAGCGTATAGGCCTGTAACAAACGAATCCAGATATTCAAAATTAACGAAACACTGCATCTCAAATACTCTAAATGACTTTCCTCTCAGACGAACATTTACTTTACTAAGTCAACCTGTTTAACATTTTATAATAGGCCTAAAGGTTTAAAAAATACATAAATGTCTACTCAGTGCCAAAATAATACAGCTGTCCGCAAATAGTTTTCTGCCTTTACTGTGCAACCCTCAGTTCCTAACCCTGACCTTTGACATCGTGAGCTGAACATTGGGACACTGATTACCCATGTCATGCAGGTAAAAGTTTACAGCATTTTTTTCTCGTAAAAATGCCTTTTTCGACTAATGAACTCGTACGAGACTGCAGGCAAACGGACGGACAAAACTCGTAATGCGTCTTATATTAGGACAGCCTGATAATTACTTAATTTTTTCTGACACTGCGAAACACACATGCACACGAGATGAGTAGGCCTATAAAAACGTTACGCAACAGTCATTAAATGGTTTTGACGCTACGGTCCGATTACGATGACATTTCAAACAGCAGTTGTAGTCCGCCAGCAGACCAGTGACGAAGCGGCTTCGACGAGTAGTGATCTTCTGCTCGTGCAACTGGATGTTGATGATCTTCGTCGTCGACGTCTGGACGACGTCAGTGCCGCTCTGGCTGCTTCAGCGAACACGTCCACCAGTCCCACTCCGCTCAGAGCCGAGCACTCGACGTAGCTGTGCGCGCCGATCTTCTTCGCCGTCTTCATGGCGAGCTCGCGCCCGACCGTCGACACCGTGTCCGCCGCTGTCACCGAGCCTCGCCGTCTTTGATGAGGACAGTCGCTGGCAGGAGCGGCAGGGCGGAGGTCGGCCTGCGTTCCGACGAGGATGACGGGAACGGTCGGCGGGCAGTAGGTCTCGAGCTCCGGCAGCCAGCGACTGACGACGCTGGACAGCGACGCGGCGCGAACCAGCGAGAAACAGACAATGACGACGTCCGTGCCCGGATACGTGATGAATCGCATCCGATCAAACTCCGTCTGCACGACAACATCATGACCGATTAAAGTTACTCTTGATGTAGGCCTATAATGCGCTGACTTTATTGTTTTTTCAGTTCACTCTTCTATATTTCTCAGACCAGATCATTTAACACTGCAGTCGCCAGACTGATTGCGATTATTGGCTCGTGACTGTGCACCCGACTCTCCGCAGTTCGGCTACATGTTATTGTCTTATCATTCGCGAGCCACGTCACCTGCCAGCTTTTTTTACGCGCGAAAGCAGCTACTGTTATAGCGCGTGCTAGCCATCGCAATTCTGCCTGTCCGTCTGCCGTCTGTCACACGGATGGATCAGTCAAAAACGGTGCAAGCTAGGATCACCAAATCTTTACCGTCGGCTGCCTGGAAGACTCTAGTTTCAGGATCCATAAAGCTTTTCCATAAAGTCGAAAGAGGTCACCGCGAAAGAGGGCGCTAAATGAGAGGGGGTAGAAAAATGTGCGATTTTTAGTCAATAAGTCGCTGTATCTCAGTAACGGTGCGAGATAAAACCTAGGTTACTATTAATCACTAATAGAAAGTCGTGCACTAACTCTCGATTGGCACCGAATTCAACGACCTTGGATGACATTGAACGCTAAAATAGGGGTTTTATGGATTTTTGGGGCAATTTCGGACTGCGAAACACATTTCAAGAGCGAATTGCACCGAAATCAATTGAGATAGATATGGACAAGCTGCGTATAAAATTTTCAGCATTGAACGTAGATTTCGACGGTTTAAGTCTCGATTTTCTAGGTTTAAGAAAACCTGCGCACGAAAGCATCAAAGAGCGGTACCCCCGTAAAAGTCGTTTTTTACCGTTGTTGGCTAGTCTTTCGTGAAAACGGCTGCAGATCGGCATGGGCATGCTGCCTATCACAACAAGAACTAGTGACGAGCTTTTAGTCATATATTAACATCGATAATTTTAAAAGGCCATAAACTTTCATAATAAAGGGTTTTTATTGATTTTGCGATCTCCGGCTACAGCGCACACTCCAAGAATCTACAAGAATGAACCGCGACGAAATGCCTGAAGATAGACTGACAGTTTGCGAACAGGAACTGCTATAGGCTTTCGCGCGTCTCGTGAGCATTAGCTCAGATATCTTGTTTCTCTACTGTTTCGCCGAACAAAAATCTTAAAGTAGGCAAAGCCATTTGCAATGAAAAATAAAGAAACCGAATTTCTACATGAGAAAAAAACATACAGAATGCAACAAATACTACACACGTTAACTCAATATTGAAGAAATGTGAACGATCGATAGCAGGATATGTTTTGATACCGACAGGTGCAAGCCTAAGGTGTTTGTTTGCGCTTCCTGTAGAATTATAATGCTTTTCGTTGCGTTTCTGTATCTTAAACTGACTGGACAAAGTTTCTGATTGTGCTCAGTTAGTTTTTTTTGTGTTTTTGTTCTTTTGTAATAAAATTCGTCACAACGATGACAACGATCGATGACGAATAGAGGCTGGCTGTTCGCAGCGAGGCATTTCCAGGGCAGCGAGAGCGCGTGCGTCCAGGTAGCCTAGTTAAAATGATGCCAATCAGTGGGTCACGTGGCTCTATGCGACCCACAATGAATAATACGAAGTAGCACGTGACGTCATATATCACAACCACGAAGCCAACCGCCCACACAATGCCAGTTAAGTGCCTGGACGGCAGCAGAATAATTGAAGTGGTTAATAGGTCATTTTGAAGAGACCGCAACATGTACGCCTATAGCGACTGACGTCATATGCGTGCATATGCGAAACTTGCAAGAATGCCATAGGCGTCTCTATTTTGCAATCGAACTCAAACTTAGACAGCGTCATGCACACTGTGCGGACAGCCAGCTCTAATGAGCAAGCGCGAGTATTGAGTTCATAATGTTTTCATTATTATTAACGTAACAGCGGAAGGGTGCAGTGTGCAGTGGGCGTTTACGCATATAACTGAGGTGGACGGCCGGCGGCCGCATACATGCAAACGAAATCATTATACGGAACCTGCTAGACGACTAAATGGAAAACGAACTGCTAGTGGCATATTAAAACAAATGAACACTGATTTGGTTTGCCGGAACGAACGATTTGATATTTAGGCCTCCATCAGCATTATCATTATTATTTTCATACTTATATGGAAAGAAAATTGATATTATCATACTACGTATTAACACAAGTAGGCCTACTGCCATAGTTTGTATTAGCTTAGTTGTCACAGTTTGCACGAGAAATGAACGTCACTCATAATACACAACTGAGAAGGATAGGCTATGTAGTCCTTTTTAAATGCATCTACCGCAGATATTGCAAAATAGTGATTAGTAAACGGACAAGAAACAATGAGCAGTAACAAATGCGCTTTTAACCCCGCGTCGACCGAAATAGACAATTCTACGAACGGCTAGAGCTGCAAGTCGCAGATCGAATGATTCATGGTCATTAAAATCACATTCCTTAGATTCTCCGCCGCAGTGTACTCGTTAAGCGTCGTGATGTCCTAATGTCTTATGCATATTTCGCCGAATGTTCTTTGTTTTGCACAGCATCGTCATGAATGATGGAATCATCATTACAGTAGTGCGCCGATGCAGTACGAGTGACGGTCGGCGTCGTGGGTAGCCGAGCGTGGGGTGAGGGATTGTTGACGTCACAATCAAATGCCGGAGAGATCGCCGTGCAGTGATTAAGCAACGCTACGGCGACAATAATAACCACAAGCGAAACTGTTCTACTACTGCATTATACGCGATGAAGTGGGGATTATCGTACTTTCTCACTGTGACGACACATGCTGGCGCCTACATCCAATCTCGCACTGCATTCTAGTCTCTGCGGCTGTCTTAAGACAGCACCTACGTTTCACTACTAGTCATTAGTGCTGTTTTACCGACGACTTTTTATGGACGTTGGGCCTTCTCTGTTACCGGCCCGATGATGTGGAACTCAGTGTCGAGACATTCGCGTGATCCTTTTCACACTACTTCCGTATTTGGACGA
>Ga0056128_1012902_pt1 | contig 10162 bp, 8 predicted proteins | sample WorMetLIZISLAND2_FD_71113 | JGI IMG/M metagenome (GOLD analysis project Ga0056128, IMG submission 71113) | Marine gutless worms symbiont microbial communities from Max Planck institute for Marine Microbiology, Germany - Olavius geniculatus... ... | reverse complement strand
ATGATTTTTTGCAGAAATCAAGGTCGTTTCATTCTCAACACGAAAACATAAGTTATTGAAATTAATTATGTGCAACAGTGGCGCCACCTGGCGAATACGAGTTACTATTTCAAATGACGCTCCCAAAAAAATTAATAACGTCAGTAAAATTAAACTGCTAAAACACTAATTTTGATGAATATGTATAGCTTAATAGTTATTCATCTCCACCCATGAGTTTATTCAAAAAAAAGCTAAAAACGCTCTTATGTTGCTTCACATTTTGTAAGCTGCATTAAAAAAAATACCAGACCTGATTTACGCTGGACTTGTTTGTCTCAAAAAAGCGTTTCTCAGTTTCCACGAGCAAATGCGGGCCTCCAGCAATGGCCAATATGACGGCCTCAGCCCAACGCTCGTGCTGGATGCAGACATCTACAGCTGACTCAAAGTTTGCTGTCAACAGAGCTTGTGTAATCAAGCCATTGCAGTCTGTATACGCAGCACACATAGCACAACAAACACCTGCTACTACTGTTCTAATACACAATGCCATTATGTCAACAGTTTGAATACTTGATCATCGGCATCGAGGCAAAATCTGGCTCCGATAATGTTTTTGTTAAATTTCCAAATGTGGCAGACTTCAGCAAGTTGCAAAAGATGTGGACTAATTTCAGCTACAAGTAATGTACAAAATCATTATCTGAGAGTTTTCACGAACAATACAACTGCCACAGAACAAACTAACATAATGACATCACATGATTATAAAGTGTGTGCATGCTTGAGTGAGTGAGTAGGATTTAACGCCCCGCCCAACACAGTATAGATTATAGGTCATTTTGGGGACAGCCTTTTCAGACAGAATGCACAAAAACACATAATAACAAAACATTAACTTTAACCTTACAATAAAAAACAGAAAGTTTAACCTATACAGAAACACAAAACATGAGCTAAACCTAAAATTCTAAGAACTCCATTATACACGTGCATATATAATTAACAATAATGGTAGTTCTAATAATTTTCCCTGTAATACATGACTCTAAAGCCTTCAGTTACTTTTTTGATAATGCTAACGATAAATTATTTGACACAGATTGCAGGAAACCAATGACAATTATATGACAGTGACAATGATGTTAATCTGGTGAAATTCTCTATGGCACCATTTAAGAAATTAAAACCACTGATTCCTACCGAGATAATTTAAACAGTGATATACACACAGAGAGAGAAAAAAAGACGCACATTATTAAGCAGTTTTCCACACAAATCTAGATTAAGAATTATCCAAATAATAGTCATAGTTACATCTTTTGTTTCACTTTACCAACTTTTATATGAACTAGCAAAATTCCCACCCTATGAGTGGGTCCACTCTGTTACAAGGCAACTTAACCCTCTACCCCCTCAAGCTACTCATGGGGAAAGGTAAGAAACAAGGTGGGGGGCACGTACCTAAGGCCCAAGGACTCAAACGCTGTGGTTGGGGTCTGCGACCGTGCAACACAGAAGCCGCAAGAGGCATATGACAAACAAACAGAAAAAGCCAACTGCACATTAGATTTGTACATCTCAGCATGTTTTAACTGATTAACAACAAGTGCACGCTCTTTGCTCTTACAGTGCTTTTCAACAAACAAATATTGTAATCCATATTATTACTCAGTATAAATTTGCCAAAAAATGCCAGAACTTTCAAAGTCCTGACACCTACCCGTGCCAACATCCATCTTGAGCTGCGGTGGTTCAGTGGCAACTGATGAAGCTTGGATATTGTCAAATGGTGACGGACTGAAGGACCTTCCATCATCGACTGTTTCAGTCTAACAAGACAAAAACAGGGAAGTTCAACCTCTCATCCTGCTTGCAAAAATTAGACATCAGCTACAACAATTTCAAATGCCAGCTAAAGACACACTTGTTATTTTCGCTCCAAAGAGTGCACTGAAGCAGTTTGCCGATCTAATGAATGTTTTATCATGGATAACAGCCATGCTTACTTTTCACACATTTCCTGCCAGCTAGTAGTCAAATAATATGTAATGTATGAAGTCAAAACACTACAATGCAGCACTTGCCTTTAACTGCTTTACAGAAATAAGTAACATTGCATGCATTACGCCAAAAACACAGTAAATGGGTGAATACTCATTATTAAGGTGTAATGCAACTTTCAATTAATTGATAGTTGACCAAATTAATGACCAGTGATGGCTACTGAAATGGAACGACAGTGCCTCCTTTTGCACAGCATTTCAGTGTTTGGTTACTTTCAGCAACAGAGTGCCTAAAAATTTGACTGTTCAATAATTGATTAAGAAATTACATCACCAAATACCAAAAAAAATTCAATAACTGTATCTTAAGCCATCGTCCGTAACTGCTAACAATGGACAACACAACAAATCAACTAACTAAAGGTCCCAAATTAACTCTGTCCTAAGATAATTAAATATACACTCACACTCAAAGTTGCATTAATTCAGCGAAAATGCTAAGCACGAGAGCTTCTTACAGGTGTCTGCCGGCTGCCAGTGGCTGCAATGTTCATCTGCCTCATAGCATCAGTTAGTTTAGTCCGGACCGACGACTGACTGTAGCCGAGCAGGTTGAGATACTGCTGGCGTGAGTCTGGCTCAAAGTTCACCTGTCAATTCAATAACATTACAATTTTGTCCTGACTTCTGGTCATTTTTCAAACTTCCTCCCCAACAGCAAAAAAAATCACCAATATTTCTAGATTTTACAGGCAAGTGGTTATGCAGAGTGCGTTCAGTTGTTATACAACATATTACAATATCATTACAAAAATCGAACACTATTGTTAAGTTAATTGTTTGATAACAATCAGTTGCGATAAATTCAAGTGCTAATAATATAGTATTATACTACTGTTACTGTCACATTTGCCAACTTTCTTTTAAGACAAAAATATGAATATGAATATATAACTTAAGGCACTATAACTGACTGCATCAAAGAGCTGATAAATCTTTAAAACCTTAAGATGACAGGAGCTTGTCTTCACAGCATGACAGCTTTTAATGTTTCTCAAATCGTGAATTACTATTACACAGTATTTAATACTATTACAATATATATAGCGCTACTATGCTGCACTGCGACATCAACAAGAGCACCTTTAGAAAGCTCCAGATGGTCGACTCGGCCTTGTCCTTGCAGAGTGCTATCTTCTTATCACAGAACTCAGTGTATCGGCCGCTGGCGAGCGTAGCTTCCAGCAGGCTGGACCGAGAGACGAGTTCAGTGTCAGTCACCACCTGACTGACGGTTACCAATGACTGACCAGTCTGAGGCTTTGCTGGCTCAAAACTCACCAGCTTGCCCCCAAACTAACAGCACAACAATATCACCAACAGATACACTCGGACAGCGAAACCGAACAGCATGCCACAGAACCAAGGCAAATACTTTCAGTGCCAACAGCACAACATCTTATTAAGAACGGCCACATGTACTAGGGCTAAAGAAATTAACGATTCATTAATTGATTAAGCATTAAAAAATTAATTAATCAAAATTTTCAATCCACAGAAATTCAATTAAAATGTTAGACTTCTTAGCAGTTAAAATAACTGATGATCAACATTTACAATCCAATATTATTTTGCATAAAACATCAAGAATTTCACTTGCATGGGTCTGCACTTTTTGCACTTTACCACACAGCTTGTGTAGGCTACTGCATCATCATCACTTTTTACGCACGAAAGCAGCTACTGCTTTCAGCGCGTCTTAGCCATCGCAATTCTGTCCGTCCATCTGTCTGTCACACAGGTGGATCAATCAAAAGCAGTGCAAGCTAGAATCACCAAATCTTCAACATCGGTTGCCTCACAGACTCGTTTCAGGAACCGTAAAGCTTTTCCATAAATTTGAAGGGGGTCACCCCGAACGAGGGCGCCAAATGAGAGGGGGGTAGAGAAAATTTGCAATTTTTGGCCAATAAGTCGCTGTATCTCAGTAACAGTGCGAAATATGGCCTAGGTTACTATTAATCACTAATAGGAATTCGTACACTGGCTCTCGATTGGCGCCGAATTCAATGACCTTGAATGCCAAAATACAGGGTTTTATTGATTTTTTTGGCAAGTTCGAGCTGTGACACAAGTCTATATCCGTGGCGACACGGAACTATCGTTATGCAATAAAGATAGAGAATTTGATATTCGTATATTAAATTAGCGTGAACACCCCAATTTTCAGCTAAATTACTGAACCAGAACTGCTATAGGCTTTCGCGCGTCTCATGAGCATTAGCTCAAATTTCGTGTTTATTTTGCTTTAGTTTCCAAAAGATAACAATGTCAAGCAGTAGTTGAATTCTGCAGTTTTCACAGTCTTTCTTTACTACCAGAATTAATTGACTAATTTTGGTTAACTTTGTAAAATTAATCGATTACAAAATTTTTCATCGGTAGCAGCCCAAATCATACAGAATCTATGCCTATCAGTGTTTCAATACTGTGTGGCACAAATAGCATGTGGCGTTGTGGCCTGCAAAAATTGATGTTCCAACAATTAGTCAATTAACACTTCACAAAATAAAACAAAAATTTAGAAAAACATTCATGCAATTGAATGACTACTGACAAATTGTAGCATCATGTGAGATTCAGTGCCTCTTTGAAGTTATTTAATCACTAATTAACTACATTACTTCACCAATATTATTCTTAAAGCAATCAACAAACTGTAGGCTAAAGAGCAAACATACTGTCAACTATACTGAAACAACTGGAAGATCTTTAACATCGCACCAACATGTGACAATCAGACAACAATGTTGTTTAAGCCCACCGTGAAGGAAGCACCGACAGGCCTTCGCAGCCACTTGGGCGGCTTCTTCAACACGGCCTGTTCTGCCACCCCAGCCGTGCGCTGTGGCAATGGCTGATTGAACGAGTCCAGCGGAAATGCGTCCGCAACCTAGCCACAAACATCAGTCAAATTCTAATAGCCCAATTCAACCCAACACTTACACTGCAACAGCACAGTCATATTCCATTCGGCTGATTTTGCTGCAATTTACCCACAACACACATAAAACTAAGAATTTGAAGCAAAGCCTAACACAAGTCCACCTGTTGCCATAAGTCCAAATGGGGGAAACATTTAAAGGGTTGAAATTCCCCTCATAGCAGTCATGTGGCCCGAACTTAGATGCACTAGCATACACAGAATGAGCATTGTCGACTTAGAGTCGAATAACACCAGCGCCTATAACTGCTTTGTTAGTGGACCAAAATTTACCCAATTTTCTGCTGAACCCAGTGGAAATCGCTGTCGATCAAGTTTGTTTCCGATTTTCAACATCTTGATCGGGAACTGAAATATTCGTGGTCAAAGTTTGGGGTTCTAAAGCAACACAACACTGAGGAAAGTTGGAGACAAGTACAGAGTGGACCATAAAAATCGTCTCCTACATTATTCTGTTTAAAATGCTACTGCATTTGTTTATAAAGGTAAAGGTCGTCAATTTGTATAGCGCATCGTCGCGAAACATGCCTCTAATGCGCTTTCATCACTAACCATAGCCGCCTGCCGCACGGCCACTGTGCAGCCTGCAGACACAGGCTGGCACAGCGGCCAGCTAGGCAACCCCAGTCAGCTGTACCAAGGTCCCCACCTTCCGTAACCCATGTAAATGAGTTACTACTCATTTTACCATACCACGGAGGGTAGAAGGCTCAGTCGACCTTATATGGACAAAGTGACATACCATATAAATTGCTAGTCTGTTCTGCACATATTGAGGACAAAACCTAATGAGTATATCAAAATGTTATTATCAAATAATACAATAGAATCAAAGCACCCCAACTGTATTATATCACAATGGTGAAACACAAATGGAAATATGTGCTTGCGGATATGTCTAAGTAAAACAGCGAAAACTTCATACAAGACAGTCAAGTAAACAACAGTTCAATGTGCCCTCTGTGAACTTTAACTACAGTTTTCAATCTCGGTCGAGACTGATCAATGGCTTTGTTGATCAGTTGTTGATCGAGACTGGTGCAGCAGGTAACACACTCTGTCTTTGAGGTCCTCCAAACCCACGATCGGAACTCTGTACACATTTTGCTGCAGAGCACCCCAGAGAGCATAATCGACGGGGTTTATGTCCAGACTGTTCGACGTCCAGACAGAAGGCTCGATGAAGTTGGGTACATTCTGCTGCAGAAACTCGACCGTTAACTTCACCTGGTGACGTTACAATGTTTTCCCCATTGTGTTTCCTGTAGAGTTAGGTTGCATTCATTTATTTTATCCCATTACAAATAATATTGAAAATATTTGCATGAAATTTGCACACGTTACTCAAAATTGATTATATTTCAACGTGCATTATTCACTTTAAATGTAAATCACTCTTGGAAGACATAATTAGCTGACATGTAGGGAGACGGTTTTTTATGCAACTTAGACATGAAATTTGAAAATGCACAACAGTAAGAATTCAAAATAGAAGGTCCACCTTCCTAGGCAGAGTTGATTATTATCACACCTAACAATATTTTACCTTGTTGGATGTCTGAGTAGGTGGAGCTCCTCCCATCAGTGAGTAAACACTGACATGGCCATCAAATGAACAGCTCGAGATCATGGCAGGGTTCCTCGGACACCACTGAACATCAAAGCTCCACTGGCTGCCTGTTGCCAACTCATATACCACCTGTAAATCATGCAGAGCTGTAAGTTATTACTATTAGTAGTAGTATTATGAAAACATTCATATAGCGAACTATCATTCAATAAAACCAGAATCTCTAATGCACTTGATGCACTGTGTCTGTCAGTCATGGTTCCTACTACTCTGCAGAATTCATTTTCACTGAATTTCCAGGATAAAAGAAATCATTTTCCCTGACTAATTTGTTTATGCAAAATACCAATGTCGATTTTCAACCGCTTGCAATGACACTAGAAACAAGGGCAAATTTTTGAATGTCCGATGTGAACAACGATGCTGGCTGCTGTTCATGCCACTGAAGAACAACTGATTGCACCTCGGTATTCGACACAAATTTCTGCCCATCTAGCATTTTCTTACACCAAATGTGAACTGTTTGCTTCGTAGGGCAGTTGTCGCCATACACTAAGATGAGAATCTGATTTGCATTTATTTTTTTACCCAAAAAAATACAATAACAGCACGCTGTTCCTTGGGGGAGAATTTCAGTGGCAACATTGCCGTATTTAATTCGTCATGAAACTCACAGCTGTAATTCAAAATTAAATTTCCTACAAAACGTATATTTCAGATCTCTAATATTTGAAAAACTTACAGAATGGCACTGTTTTGTAACTTACTTATCGAATGACCCTCGTAAATTACAAGACATGTATTTAAGCAGTGTACGACATTTTATTACTAACTATTTTTCTGACAATTTGAACAATGTGGCTTACATTCAAACAGGAGCTGACATAACAGTTTTTCTGGCTAGAGAAAAAACTACACGTTTATTACATATATATCAGAATAATTATAAGTACATATAATATAAAAATAATCAAATAAACGATTGATTGATTGATAAGAGCATTTAAATCAGACAATCATTTATGTCCGAATCGACACAGAATTGCTGTAAAATCTCCTTATGCCAATGTACACAGGGTTTCATCTCTAAAACACAACGTTCAACTTACTTCTCCCACACGTGACTCTGTATTTGGATTCCAGCACAGTATGCGGTTGTCCTTGCCACAGCTGAGCAATAGATCAGAATCACTTGGACACCAGGCTAATGACAAAATTCCCCTGCAAATGATAAAACTTACTTATAAGAAACTATCAAAAAAGCAAAACCAGCAAGAAAATGAGAATAAAAAGAATGATGACTATCCAAAGTTTCTGACCAAAATAGCTACAACTAACCAAATACTGGTAAATGTGAATAATGATGTTAAAGAAAAATTTTAATTAATTTTAATCGTAAAGTACATTTCTACCAAATGAATCTATTTGTTGAAAATATAACTTTCAATTAGCATTGACTATTCCATCTGGTAGCCACCATTTTGCGGAATTTTATGCAAACACACAAACACCAATCACAATATCACCAAAACTTATTCAAGCAATTCATTAACACAAAATACCTGCAACTTATCAGTCTACAGCTATCACACGATAACAAAAAAAGCTAAAATACACACAAGACAGTTGAACAACAATGAGACAGAAACCTCTGGTGGCCTTCAAGCAGTTTGAGTGGCGAAGTGGCCGAGCGCAGGTCCCAGAGTTGTATTATGGGAGAGTGATCTCCCTCCGATGCCATGCACAGTTGGGTCGCAACATCAGGATGCCAACAGATCGACTGACATTTTATCTAAGCAACATTGCCACACGAATATTGATGGTCAACAATCAACAGAAAACGAAAAATCTCTAAAGTAATGCACGTTCTTCCAGTTCTGCACGTTTCACAAGGCACTACGATTCGAACTCCGCGCCTACGATTCGAACTTCTGTTTTGACATAATGCAGACTACTTACTTTTACTTACTTACTTCAGCCAAACAACAGCTGACACTGCATGACCATGCACAGTTGGATACAGTACACAGTGCATACATGAAATATAAAACATCGCAGTGTGCCTGTTGAGCCAAAATTTCATTACGCCAACTTTGTGACAAAGTCCACAACAAAGTCCGCTGCGAACACAAATCATGAAAGTCTGCAACACAAATCACAACGCCATCTTTCAGGATTTGTGTCCGCAGACTTTGTCATGGACTTTCCCAGTGCATTGCAATGGTCTCAATTCCATTAGAGCGACACAAACGGATTTGTCGCAGACTTGTCATGGACTTTTTCACAAACATCTCGACACGTCGAGATGGTTTATGTCGAGATGGTTTGTGTCTGCAACTTTCGCCGAAACTTCATGATTTGTCACCGTTTGCGTCGGCAACTTTTTTTTATGATATGTGTCCGCGACTTTCCCTGCAGACAAGTTTTGGTAAAAGTTGTCGTAATGGAATTTGGGCTTTATTAGTCACATGTTATCACATGATGGATGGCCAGACTGAGGTTACCCTGATATCAAGGTGGTATAGTTGCCTGCAGTCAGTCATACAACCAAGTACTAACTGGGTCCAAGGTACAGTAACCTGTTACTATGTGCCACATGTTATTATTATATGTCATCTACTAACTTTTACTCACTCACTATGCAAAATACATATACAATTTGATTGAAGGCACAGAAGAATGATAATTATAATAAAAAAGATGAAGTACAATGGCAAAAGCAGGGCCTATGATGTCAACTATCAACTCACCTTAATGTGTATGACATTGTATGTAATGATAGGCTAGCAAACGTGGGCACAAATTCACAGGTATTGAGTACAGAACAGAACGGACATACGTGCGACATGCTGTCTCGTATCTTGATGATGGGTTCATTCTTCCTCAGGTCCCAGACAATACAGCTGCCGGCCTGCGATGATGCCAAAATGTGCTGGACTTGTCGGTTCCATGCGACACAGGCCACATCGTGCGCAGGCTGATGTTATCAACACACGCAAACAAATACCATATATATCATGATTACTCATGTCAAGCATACTCAGAGTAAAGGTGAAGGTAAAAAGTTTATACTGCGCAAGGCCAGTAGCCACAGAATAGAGGAGCTCATCCCTTTTCGATATCCTTGAGCCAGGCAGTACAAGTTGAGATTGCATACATCTCTGTTGGGTAGATTAGTTTTGAATTTTTCTTTTCAAAATGGTACACTCTGGCGTAGCCCCCTACTTTATATTTATGGCCGACGGCAGGGCCCCACCAAACATTGCGAGGCCCAGGGTACCTTACCACCTAACCCATCCTCGCGACAGGCCTGCCAAGCTGAGCAAACTGACACCAAATCTTACTGACAGCAATGACTGGTTCAGTGGTTCTTGCACCACTGCTAGCCATCAGCAAATTTTATCAAAAATTATTCTAAACTTTCTGGGTAATCTTGTGGGTGAACAAACAGTCAAACAGACGTAGGAGAAAACATTACTTATTTGATAAAAAAAACTAGAAATTTGGGGCAAAGCCCAACGTAAGTCCGCCCGGCGCCCTAAGTCCGATTGGGGGAAATTAGAGGGGGGGGGTAAAATTTTCCCGGCATCAAAATCACGT
>Ga0056128_1012901_pt1 | contig 10162 bp, 8 predicted proteins | sample WorMetLIZISLAND2_FD_71113 | JGI IMG/M metagenome (GOLD analysis project Ga0056128, IMG submission 71113) | Marine gutless worms symbiont microbial communities from Max Planck institute for Marine Microbiology, Germany - Olavius geniculatus... ... | reverse complement strand
AACATACTATACAGCAAATTGTTATTTGGGTCAGAGGTAGTCACTTTATTTTGGTTTCGTTGGATTCCTTGGCCCTAAAAATGTAGATTTAGGTGTTGAGTTAAAATCTCTATCTTATTTGGAAGCACACATATGGACAAATTTGCATTTTCCGGCAGCCATTTTGAAAAATCTAAGATGGCCGCCATGTGGATACCTGTGCAAATGGAAACATTGGTTTTCTGATTGCTTATGACATCTAGTTTTCAAAAATGTATAGTTTTCCTAATCCCCAAACAAATCCGACGAAATTGGAAATTCAAACATAACAGACCTAACTAAATGCATTACATTAGGCACCGTCTCAGAGCTAGAAATAAGTCAGTGGGTCATGGGTCACTGGCAGTGACCCATGACCCATGATGAAATAACATATTAACATTGGCATAGATTAACATAGCAAATATCATAGGCTACAGAAATAGACAGCAATCCTAGCAGCATGCATAGTAAACCATACGTGGTAAAATGTGACATCTCTAACGCACCTGTATAAAAGCTCCTACACACCACTGAATTCCTATATCTAGCTTCAAAATGATAATTAGGCCGCCCGGAACGGTAGTTCCCGGAAGGCCTCATGTTTTACTGCTGTTTCTAAATTTATTTTTCAACGCAATATCTCCGAGGTCCGTGGACCTATCTCCGCGAAATTTTGCCACATGGTCAGAAGCATGCTTAATTTCAAATGCCGGTCCAAAAATTTGGGGGCCTGTCCCGAAAAAAATTTTGGGGGCGAAAAACATGCTAAATTTGGCCCGATTTCGGACTCCTTTCCAGTTTGAGCACGAATATCTCCGGAACGAATAAAGATATTCAAAAACAAAAAACTAAATTATCGACAGCGTTTCCTCTCGCGTTATACGGAAAAAGTCCGGTGAACTTTGGTCCACTTTCCACAGCGTTCTCGCGGCTAATGTTTACCCACCAAATCGACTTTTTGGAAGACCATATTTTGGCCACTAAGGGATGCTGCGATTTGGAATTTTTACACGCGCCACAAAATGGCCAAGTCTTGCTAGCCCATACCCCACAGGGGATGCAGGTTACCTCAACAATTTTTTAGCAAAAGGGGTGTCAAAATTGGCTTAAAATGTAGCGTAGCGTATGAGCCGCCATAACTTTGGAGCTAAGGGGAATAGCCCCACGGAACTTTGCCACTTGATGTGCCACTAGATGGGGGTGTTCACCCATGTAGAACTTTTTGGGGGGGAGCACCGTCCCTTAAAATTTCGGAGGGCAAAAATCGATCAAAATTTGGCGCGATTTTGAACAACTTTTTGAACGTTGATATATCTGGAATGGATGAAGCTATCGACAAGCAGTAAACGGCGTTATAAACTACTGTTTCTTGTGCGGTGAACACCAAAATAACTGATAAACTTTGGTCCACTACCACGAAGTTGTGTTTGCTCATTTCGACCTAACCAAAATCGACATGCGCGCGTTTTCGGACAACTTTAGACTTTGATCGCATATATCTCGAGAATAGATAAAGATATCGATAAATGGAAAACTATCGCGAGCTTGGGCTAAAGTGTTTTTCATTTTACTACTCGCTTTTTACCTGTTATTGTTAGCTTTGCTTGCATTTATATTTCACAAGGTAGTGTAGCGACACAGTTCAGGTGTGGTAGGATACTCAATAATGGCTTTATTGCCAATTGTATAAAGAGTGTGCCAGTGAAAGAATTTTAAAAATCGGTTAATAATCGACAAGAATATGGAAAATACTAGGTGTGACATTTTTTTGAGACACAGTGTGTTGTAGCGTAATATTGAAATACACAACAAATGCAGTAGGCCTACAGTCCGTTAACCAAAACTAATTTTCATGAGCATGTACAACTAAATCGCGACGACAGAGCTACTGCGCAGTTATTTCATCATGGGTCAACTGGTCACTGGTAGTGACCCATGACCCACGTGACCTATCCAAAAATGGTAGCCTAACCAATTTGACCCACTGACCCATTTCCATCACTGCTGTAGACTATAGGCGGCTGGTCCGCTGGGATGCGAAGAGACGTAGCCTACGTATATGAAGGGTATTTCACGTCCTCTTTCGGGAAACAACGTCCTTCGCCTTACATGCTTAAACGAAACTCTAATTGGAACGTGTACTGGCTAAGTTGGAAGGTGTTCTGTCGGGAACACAAGCCTATTAACCGCTGTTAAGTATTAACTGGTTAAAAATTACGAATGCCCGACTCCACATAAAAATCTTATTGGCGTCTATTGATTCTGTCCGACACGGAGTAGCTCCTTGGTATTGCTACTGTATAGCCTGGACGTTACACCCAGGCCTATTGCTAAGCGCGTCGACAACAGCTGGTGTATTATGTTTTAAGCCGATTGATTATTATAGCTTTTCGGCATCCCACCTACGAGTCGGCGTGCACGAGTTGGTATATTGCACGGTACTGAAATTGAATAGGCCTACAGTACGCCACCCATTATGACACAAGATACGATGAACGACAATCGAGAAAACATCACAATCAACTAGACGGACTATAATGAAATAAACACGTGAATCACACAGATTTACAGCCTGCGTCGCCCTCTATTTCGGTTAAGAAAACTGCGTAGTCCACTCAGTTGGTTCGATCACCGCTCACGTGCGTAAACGCTTCAGCGCCGACCGGTTTTTTTTTCTGTTTTTTGGTGAATTTTCTGATTTGACTATACGTGCAACAGAGTAAAACCGTATCTGATTTAATACAAAATAACTTGCAGAAACGTTTTATTAACCGACCGTGCTAACGGTCGCGTTTATGGCACGATGTTGCGACAGTCTGTTGTCTCTCTGCCTGTAACCTATATAGGCATATATTGTGGCTATAAACGAGACGCTTCATTAAAAAACCATGTAAAGTGGCAAATAGGGTTGCTCGATCGCTACCATACGGTGCCAACTTGGACCCACTAAGATCCCCCGTTCTCACAAGCCAGGGTACTAACTGCACCCACAAACACTTGCATTGCAAATTGCAGCCAAACAGCCCCATTTAGCGGCATGGTTCGGCCTAGAAAGCTACCAGCATCCCTTCTGACACCTGTTCTCCCAACATAGAGGAGGCCCGAACCCTCCCGCCTCCAAAATATATGTTGCCAGACTGTACGGTGGGCTATGCTAGCGAAAGCCGGTCTTTGTTTTACATAATAAGTGATGACGTATCCATAGACTGAGCTGGCTAACTAGTTTTCAGCGTGCTTTAGCTTATGCATCGTCGCATTTAAATTTAGACATGAGGGTGATTTCTGCTCATCAGTAAATTTCCGTTGCTGCCGCCCTGACTGTTAGATAATATCTGATGGAATAACTTTGTTTGTGAAACGGCGACCTTCGTTCAGTCACGGCCGCAGTTGGACAGGATGCGACTCGCACTAAACAAGGCGCTAATTGGCCTACAACATCTGCAGCAGGAGCCGAAGCTCGGCACTGCTATAGGCAGTGATTATGTATGTATACGTTGTCAAGGGGGCGTGAGAGCGCATCATAATCGTCATAGGACACACAGTACGGACCCCCATCGCTGATGCTGCAACGCGCCAGTCGAGAATAAAAACAGTTCGTGGTAATTACACGAACTACTCTATCATACCGTGCGCCGCTGCGGCACTGAATACGTAAAACATAGTCGCTACTGAGCATATGACTGGCTCATTCATTATACACTGTGTCTCAAAAAACATCCCCGACCTTTTCGACTGTAGTTGAAAATGGACAACTAAATGAAATGTCAGCCACAGTGTCAGAAATGTGACCAAAATGTGTTTTTACGCGTTATGTCAATTAAGCAATCATATCGCATTGAATAAAAAAAGTGACATTTCGCTGGTTGTGCTTTCCCCAGGTAGTGCAGAAACAAACGTTGGGTGAGGTGAAAAACTGAATGTTTGTTTAATGGCAAGTTGCGTCAGGAATATTCATACCAAAATTATTAAAATCTGATAATTGGTTTTCAAGTTACAGTCAAAAATGTCGGGAATGTTTTTTGAGACACACTGTACATGTTACCACGGCATTTGGCTTAGGTTAGTATTTAGCAATGCCATCAAAAACAACTCAGGCTGGCCATCCTCCAAGAGATGTGCATCATAATTGAAGTCGCGACCGGGACAAGACGCAAGTCGCATAGCTCCGAGACTGAGACGAGACCGAGACGTTGGCTATTTTGTCGGGGGACCAGACGTTAGTAAAAGGTGGCCAGAATTACACCATTTCTATACGCTTTAACTTCATCAAATATTAGCCGATTTTCAAAATTTTTTACCGTTATAATCAGGAACAAAATTGTATAGGCATATAGTAACGCCATCACTAAAGATCCCACCATGCCTCAAGTGTGTCGACGCACTACCTCGTGTCTTATAAAAGCACCGTACGTCTCGGTACGGTCGCGAAACGTCAAGACCGAGAGACGTCGAGACGGAGACCACATCCCTGGGGATGAGGCAAAATTTATTTTTAAAAAAAATAACGCCAACGCCAGCAAGATAATTATGAATAATCATTAATGCATTATCAACATCGTTTGCTGCGTTTAGCAGTATGTCTTGGAGAAGATTAATTTGATAATTCAGAGCACTAGCATATATCGTTGTTGCTTAACCGTTAACGTGTCCTTCAGAGCAACGACTAAAGAGTTTGTTTTACGTTTGTTATAAATGACTTTAAAACTCAATGAGCCTAGATGGCCAGTAAACATTTCATTGGAGGCTGTTGCTGAAACCGATCACAACTTTAGCCGAATCGTTATCCGCCGTCCGTCAACGACGACTCAAAACCCGCCTCTTCATGCACCAAGTTATTTTTTGACTTTTTCCTCGACTGCACTCTGTCTAGTCTCTTTCCAGTGGACCTAGCAGTAGTCTGCATTACTTGGACCACTTTAAAAGTTCCGGATTGATTGACTGATTGACAGAACTGTACAGTGAAGTGATATGCTTACCTCGGAAGGTGAGCGAAACGACGCGGTCGTACTTGCCGACCAGGTACTCGACACATCGCAGTTCTACGACCAGCGCCATGCTGCCAGTCTTTCGATCTCAGCCAGTAGATCTAGTCACCAGACTCAACCCATATAGCACCGAAACACCTGGACGTTGTCTAATAGCCACGTATCTGTTTACACGCACGTACCGTACAGTGGACGTCCACTCGTACTGGGCCTATTATACAGCACTGTCATCAGTTGGCGCTGTGCAGGCAAGTGTGTCAGTCTGTAGGCCTACGTTACGCTGATGAATGCTGCTTAGGGCATGGCGATCTCTCGAGCCTTTTATATAATGAGCTGCACTGAGTGTGTTGACAGTTGCACGGCACTCGCTGTACGTCCCGAGCGGAGCCGTCTCCAAAACGACAACTTTTTCTGCACGCCTGTCACAGTGTTGCTTCAGAGCGCCTAACGTACGCGTGGAAATGTTTATGCGGCCGTACTACTAGGCCGCTTTACGGGTCTTGTCCATCCGTCTGTCCCGTACGGGCTCCTAACTCGGAAACAAAAGGCATAGCAAAACCAAAATTGGTCTAAACGTCTGAACGGCCAAGAGTAACTGGTGTGATAATATATTATCTGTTTTTAAAATAAGGCCGATGGAGTGGCGCAGCGTAGAGGGCAGGTTGCTATAGCGATTAGCGAGGCGGACGACCGCATATGAGATCGACACTAGACTGACATCTTAGTTATATTTTTTCTTTGAATCAAAATACATGTACATCCACGAATACTCGGGCATCAATATTGGCTTGCGACGCGTCAGCTTCGCAAGGCCTTAGTTTCAGACAGCGTGTCGTTGTGCCACAGCGTGCGGCGTATATACGGCGGCGTCCAGAGATCGGCATTTTCAGATAGATATAAGTTATTATCTCAGCAACCGAGCGTCGGATCCACTTCGGGTTTGGTTCTAGTGTAGAATATTGGGGAACCAACGGTCACGTGGCCGATGACGTCGCGTGACCGCAAAAGGTCAAACTCGTGACTCCAACATCTTTGAGGTCGCGTATCACATCATCGCATGATCATCGTTGGTCATGTGGTCACGAATAAGAAATCACATGCCAAATCCATTGGTCCACCTGGTACCATAACTTGACCTCATCCAATGTCACTTGACTTGTCACATATGCTAAACGGTAGTTCAAGCCATGTGTTAACGGCGACTTCTTTCCTATGGGGAAGCCAAAAATTCGACCCCACAGAATCAAAACCCCTGACCCGATTGAGATAAATTTTGGCACGGTTGATTACATCGGCTAGATGACCCCTCACGCAAAATTTCATATAAATCTGCCCAAGGGAGGCTTCTCGGCAAATAGGTGAAATATACGCAAAAAAAAATTTTTATAGCCATACACCTTTTTTTCTTCCACGCACGTGCAGGTCAGACCCCTCAGCGGATTTTTGCACGCAATGGCTCAAACGATGCGGTTTCAGGCAAGGGTGTGCCTTTTTGGGGTTAGAAAATTAAAATTTAATATGTAACGTATTTATTAGAAAAATTCGAAAAAATTACAATGGCGCCTATAGGGAAAATTAAACAATTCTTTAAACGGTCATAACTTTGGCTGTGTATAGCGTCGTAATTTTTGGTTCTAGGGTATAGTTTATAGTCTATAGTTTTCGGGGATGGCCAATCTAATGGTGTTATTCAATTTTACCCCAGACCCTTCCTAGTTGCCATGGCAACGAAATTTAGGACAAAATTGGCTATAACTCGGTCTGTGTAAGAGATATCTGCGACATTTTTGCGCTGACAGGGGGCTTTGTCCATGGACCTTACTGAGGGCTCTCCCCTTTGGCTATCCTGGCTATCCTACTGCTGTTGCTGCCTCTACTAATACTACTACATTTAATTATTTTTAAGCGATGAATTTTTCTTCAGTTACTTTACGGCCAAATAGAAAACTAATACACTGGTTACCCAAAGAGGCGTCCAAGAGTTCACTGCAATTTAAAAATGTTTTACGCAGTTTTCTTCTCGAGTCAGCTACCGAGGTCTGCATATACAGACAAACGGGGAAGACGTATAATGCGACATATGCACGATAATAACAGAGCAAAAAGTTGACTGACTACAGTGGAGTCGTAGCAAGAGAGGAAATGGAAAACAATTGCCCAGACCAAATTTTTGGCTGTCATAAAGTTGTCGGAAATCTCTTTGTCGGAATACTTGCGTTAAAAGATGCAAAAATTGGGGCTAAAACCGCCGTTTTGCGAAATTTAAAGACAAAAGACAAAATTTTAATTTTGAGCATTTAGAAGTTTTTCTGTTAGCAATTTGCAACTGTCTGTCAACATTTTGTCGGAAGTTTGCATTTGCACCAGTGTGTGGAAATTGAAAAGTGCCAAATTTCTGGTCCGTCTAGTTCTTTCGACCCCCGTATAAACGCCGCCGACTGACCACATCGGAGCTGCGTTGCAGCGGCTCTCGCTTGACCGTGGACTTGGCGGCAGAGTCTCCCTCCAGGATGGTGGTCTCGATGCTGACCAGCAGACGACCGCGGAACGCTGACGTGTCGCCGATGCCTTCGTTCAGTTCCTCTTCTCCGCCGACCACCTTGAACTGACGCACCGATCCGTACATGTTGATCCAGCTCGGACCGAACGTCGGCAAAATCCCTGCGGTGCACGTACGAACAGCGGAAAATTTCACCGTGGAACTGACCGGGCGAAAGTCATTACTGTCCGCGGTAGCAAGAACAGTAGGGCCTTGCTGCAACTAAAGCTGCCGCTATTGGCTGACGCTGATGTCATTGATACTAAAATTGCTGCATGCCACGGCAACTATTGCGGACGGCCTTGTCTTGTGCAAGGCCTCACAGTTTACTAGTGTTTTTTAATTAAAACTATTACTTCTGCATTTTCTATCACATATTTCAGCACAATAATAGTTAAAAATCGTTGTTCTCTGACATACAACAATTGTGATTGTGATCACGAACATTAGATAGATAGATAGATAGATAGATAGATAGATAGATAGTGAAATAGATCTGGTTTACCTTCCGTGTCGCCGCCGGGGTCCATGATCTGTGAGAGTTGTATGAAATGCGTGGCGATGACCTCATCGCTGGTCAGATCGGAGTCGCACAACTGAATCTTGATGCGATTGCACAGAGGTGGAAACATGTCGGTGAACAGCAGCACTTCCTTCCACTCCGGGTTGTAACTCTTGATCGTCGACGTCTTACCCTGCGACACAGTCACATCAACATGGTACGCTATACCGACACGTCACATGAGCACAACGAGTATGCATTAAGCGACGTTTACGTATGTGATAAAACTAAAACTAAACCAAAGCCTAAACAGTTTTGGGCTCACTATCTCTGCCCATAATTTGTCTCTGTTCAAACTCCCAAAGAAATCTTTTAAAAGTAAATTCTCAATGTTGATCTACATGTAATACGGCGTCAGCTTTTGCCTCAGCAGCCTGAGAAGACCGGGAGAGTGTACAGACTAACGACATGGTACGTAGCAAAAATATCACTTAGGCCTATACTGTTAAGCGGTGAAGTTAGTTGTTTTGAACAGAAAACGAGTGACCTACAAACGCGAAAGCTTGATAGATTTCTGGCTTGGTAGGGCGCGTTCATCTGCTTTTCTTAATCATACTGATTTGTCAAATTTTCTGTTACATTGTGCTGATTAGGGTAGATGTTAGTGTTCCTTCTGGAGCCTTTCTATTCTTGGCTGGCATTTTGTTGTTTTTATTTGTGTTGCTGGTGTTGTCAGTGTCAGTGCTGAAATAAATAAATAAATAAATAACGGTTAAGACGTTGGACTTGTGATCGCCAAGTAATGGGTTCAACTCCCAGGCCGGGTCGCTATCAAGTAGTTCCCACCTGTCTGCAGACAGCTAAACCACCTAAGTATACAACTAACACTAAGGTCAACTCAGCCTTCCATCCCTCCGGTGAAGGCAAATCGAGTACCGGCCTATTTGGCTGGGGTTCTGGCAGGGCGCGTTCATCTGTGTCGGGTGGCAGGTAAAATTGTGTGATCCCATATGGCAGGTGACGCTCCGTAGCTCTGGGATTGGTTTCCTATGGAGAGCTATATCACTCCACGATTCAACTTACGACGTGGCCGACGAAGGAGACTTTGACGCAAGCGTCGATGAAGGCGACGTCCTTGCCAGTGATAGCCTTCTGAACGCTGGCCATCAGACCGAGGTCAGTGCGAGGTAGATCCTCGGCGCAGTAGATTGTGACCGCGTACATGGCGCGCTGTCGCTGCAGCGGCACGCCCACCGGCAGCAACAGATTGCTAGGTAACAAACCCATGTACAAACACACGTTACAGTTAACTCAAAATTACTGTACGTGTGCATAAAAATGGTTAAATTAAAATTTGAAACAAATACATACTGGTACGTGTCAATGTTATACACGATCAATGTTTACACGATCAACACATTTTTTCAATTTTCTTTTGTCTTTTTTATTTCTATACGATTTACTACAATTCCATAGTTAATTTTGGAAGTGTATAGTCGTGTATGCTAAAAGTAGTAGTATTGCAACGTTTGCAATCAACATTTACCCTTCAATGTTTGCTGTATCGTCTTCTTTTATTCCTTTTGGCGGCTGCAACACAAAAAAAAATGCATTTTAGATTTAAATATTCACTGGGTGCTTCCATCGTTGTAATACACGCTGTTTTCGCTACAGTGTAGACATGTAACAAATAACTTTGTTTTTGTGATCTTTTAATTTTCAAGGCATACAAAATATTCACGTTAGAATTACACAAGTATCATACATAACTTTTACAAAAAAAAACACAGTTCAGAATGTGAAAGGACGACGAGATTGGTAAAACTAATTAAACTAAGCACGGATTCTGGTAAATTCTGCTCGTGTTCAATGTTCATCTTTTTTAGTATTACATTATCTAGTACTATTTTAAAAAAACTTTGTTTAACTATCATTTTTCGATTGTGTGTTTTCCATTATTATCACATAATATCACAGGCTGAACGGTAGTTCAATCCCTGTGTTAACGGCGACTTCTCTTTCTTATGGGAAAGCCAAAAATTCGACCCCCACAGAATCAAAACCCCTGATCTGATTGAGATAAAATTTGGCACCGTTGATTACGTCGGCGAGATG
>Ga0056128_1012897_pt1 | contig 10164 bp, 9 predicted proteins | sample WorMetLIZISLAND2_FD_71113 | JGI IMG/M metagenome (GOLD analysis project Ga0056128, IMG submission 71113) | Marine gutless worms symbiont microbial communities from Max Planck institute for Marine Microbiology, Germany - Olavius geniculatus... ... | reverse complement strand
GAAGTTATAGACTTTTTAACATGACCGCTTACCGATTTTTCAGCATTCAAAAATGTTCATGCTAAAAATGCTATTTAATTTTCACAAACTGGTTACACGTTACTGCCGATGACGTCACAGGGACATTTTGATAAACAGCAATTTATATTGTTTATAAATTATCACTAAATTATCGTTCCTTTAAAGCAATCGCCGGCTGCCCACCGGATTCATCTTCCAGCAGGACGTCGCGCCGAGCGCGTCAGCACACACAGCGCGCAATGCCGCGCAACGCACAGAACTGGCTGCGGGCCAGCTGTCCAGATATCATCACAAAAGACCAATGGCCTCCAAATTCGTTGAATATAAACCAAATGGACTATCACATATGGGGCACAATGTTGGAGGCTTACTGCAAGCTTGAAAAAAAAACAGAAAACAGGCGCCAAACTCAAAGAAGTGCTTCAGGTTATCTGGGATAACCTGCCACAGGGACCGATCGACAAGGCTGTAAAAGATTTCTCAAATAAGGCGACTGGAGGCTGGTGTTATAGCTTGAAGCTGGTGGTGAACTCTTCGAACATTCGCAGTGACAATGGAATTCTGGCATTTGATGATTATTTAACTGTGTTGTTTCAACGATGTTATTAAATTGGTGTTGTAGCTGGAACATTTTTGAATGCTGAAAAATCGGTAAGCGGTCATGTTAAAAAGTCTATAACTTCGTCGTTTTTTAACAGAATCAAATTTTACTTGGCAGTTAGATTTAGAAGGTTTCCATAAATAAAGCTGTAAAATTTCATATTAAAATCCCAAACGGTTGCTGAGAAAACGGCGAAAAAATTTAGGGGTCCATTTTTTTCTGCCGCACCCTGTATATGTTAGATCAATCCCTGTATAGAACATTACTAAGAATAACTGTACAGCAGGAATAACAACAACTACTACTACTACAACTATCACAAATACTACACCTACAGGTCTTCATAGAAACTATTTGCATGTAACTTGATAGTTTAAGGACTACGAAGATGAGTTGACTAGACTGAACAGTTTTCGTATCAGAAAGAAAAGATGTTAGACAACCAGAACGGACTTTCAGAGACTAGCAGAAGCACTTGTATCAGCCATAAAAACAAAAAAAAACTGTTAAAAATCTTTTTTTATCATCACACAGTATTGACTGCTATACTTCACCTTCCACTTGTTGAGACCACTCTTGTACTGCACATTTGACAGCTCCGAAGAAACATCGACCAATTCGACTGACCCTGTACCACAATGCAACAGAATAATGCAAATGGCTAACACTAAGGAAACAACAAAGATACATATTAATCAAGGTTGGTGCTCATTAAAAGTTGTTTGAATTAATTAACCGCCATAAATTAACTCTGATAATTTGACTAATTTCAAACAATTTTCGTAGTCAATAACAAAAAAACAATAAAAATTGCAGAATTCAACTAGCTACTGGTAGCTGTTATAAATCAATTAATCTATCAATCAAATCATGAACCAATCATTTATTTGCTCATACATAACGAATGTCAGAACTGGGGACAGTGCTGAGCCAAGTTCAGGCGATTTTCTCAGCACATGACCAAAAAAAAATCAAGCTCCTGAAACCCACACAAAGGTTACAGAAAAACAACATGACTACGAGCAAACCTTTCTGATGGATAAGAAGACTGGCAACAACGGCCTCATTCTCAATGGGATTCATGGAATGCGTGCAGAAGACGAGTCGACCACCAACCGCCAGCTGACATGTGCCCGAGTGCAGCATACGACACATCCGACTTCACGTCATCACACACAAACCAACATGGCTTAACAACAACAACAACAACAACAACAACATTAAGACATAACTTGAAGTCCTACATTGTTTAGGCCTAGTGTATTTAATTATCAAAAGCTGCCGTTCAAAACTGTGTAAGAGACACTATACAAATTTTTTATAAAAAGCATAAGAAAACTTTATTAGAAAACAGCATCCAAATTTGATTTCTTGACAAAAGCTGGTCACAAAATGCTGCAATTATTCAATCCGCCGGCCGTAGGTGGGAAAGGACGGAGGCTGAGCAGATCTGAAACTAGAAACCTGTGGTGTTCATGTGCAACAGCAGGAGACCAGTCAGGAATACCCTGAGAATTGCTACGACACAGACCGTCATTGCTGCAAACACATCCAGCACAAGCACAGCTTTCACGTTCTGTTTAATTAATACCAAACTGTACGCAAAACAAATAGATAAACAGCAAGTAATTTGGGCAAAGCTCACATGATGCATGATAGCAGCGGTCCTGCCACTTTGGCAATCAGTGTACAGCATGCAATAAAATAATAATAATTTTATATGCAATTCACTATGAGAATGCATCGCAACCTGTAATCGCAAAAAAATTACTAAAAACTCCTATTCTGGCGGCTCAAGGTCATTTAAAGTCAACAATGTTGACACTCCTAAAAAGCTCGTCACTGGTGCTTGTTATCATAAGCAGAATGTCTGTGCCTATCTGCAACTGTTCTCATGCCAGACGAGGCAATATCAGTAAAATAACCACTTTTTAGAGGTACCTCTTTTACGCTCACGTGCGCAGGCCTCCTTGAACCTAATGGGTCAGCACTTGGACTGCTAAAATCTGCGTTATTGCAAATTGTCTGCATAGTGTGACAGTGAAAGAATTTTGAAAATCAGTCAATAATTGGTGAAGATATTAGCAAAAGAAAAGTGTCACATTTTTTGTGGTGCACGGTGTAGAAGTCAAAAATGCATCTCATGAGTGCACTATGAGAAATATGTCTGCAACAGCGCTGAAGCAAGATAATGAAGTTAGAAGTAGCTGCGAATTTCTCTCAATTTGCAATCAGTAGACTGCCAGGCCCAACGTTTGCATCCCAGCTGCAGTGAATATCAACAACCTTTGGCCAGTGCCAGTACTAGATTATACAGCTCGCTTGAAGAGGCACACATGAGTAAAGAAGCTGACTGAGTTGTCAGTGAATTGCTGAAATCGATACATCACTACATTAAGCGCAGTACCCCTAAACCACTACAGCAGCATAATCAAACTGTCGGAAAAAAGAAGCCGATTATTCAGACCTGCTCATTAGATCACACAAAATCCTGTCATATCTGACGGGTTTACGCTCATTTTCCTGAAACAAAAATTGGCGACAACACCAACATACTATTTGCTACTAGTATTCTATTGTTATTACAAATATTCATTTCTGTTGTAACTGGTCCACATTTTCAGACCTACTTCAGGTCATGTTGAGTTTCCACCACAAAATGTTTTGCAGCAATTTCTCACACACTGCATGCTGTTCATGACACTAAACCAACAATGTCAGAAAATTGATGACAAATTTTCCAACCCACATTACTCAGTTCATCCAATCCTTCTATCAAATGTCTATAAGTTGTAACTGACTATGAACAACTGTTATGCATAAATAAAAATAGCTGTTTCTGATGGTAAAGTTACACTTTATACCACAATCAAATAAACTAACAATTAATTTGTTATTTGCTGCACATCAACAAAAAACCGATTCGTTTCACAACATTTCACAAGCACAATTTTTGCAGTGCATGTGCATGTGCAGGTTCCTGTAATGCAAATTCAAACTTTTCCACCTCCCTTCCCTTCCTTTTCCCTAACTGCCCTCTCCCTCAATCCAGCTAAATGATTATGTGAGTGCTGTAGCAGATTAAAACAAAAATTGGTCATTAAATGTACTTTGTTGCAATTTGAGGTAAAAAAAACAATCCTTGTTAAAAATATGCAAAAAGCATATAAAAAAGAAAAAAACTGAATACCTTAATGGTGACAGAGAGTCCATGGATGTTGGACGGATCAAGGTTTGCAATGGCAAAGTGAGGGCTATAGAGATACGGAATCTGTTCAGCAAGATCATATGCTACCCGCGAATACTGCTCGCCGACAATAACGACACCGTCTACAACCAAAGCCCAGCAAAATAATAATATACAGTATTCACGGACACTTGCAGATGTCACAGTTTTCGAGATAAGGCCAATAAAAATTAGTTCATCTATATCTGGTTCCATCTGATGGGCAAGCTGGCAATATAACTGCTACAACTTCACAGAATATGAATTCAAGAAACAAGCATGAAATACTAAATGCATAAGCAACCAGAATCAACAATTCTAGTGAAAACGAGCAAATTTGGTACATACACTTGTCGATATTTATTATGAAATCATACAAAAAATACAATGTGGTGTCAATCTTTATCCAGTACACAGTAAGTCCAATTCAAAATCAGTTTCCGTACTATTAGTCAATGCCAAACTTACTAATTAACATGATTTATGAATTTTGTAATCTAGAAATGAAACAAATGTGGAATGCCATCTGAAGCATTTTGTCATTAAGACCCACACATTAATTAAATGAAATTGAGAGCTCCGCTGCAAAAAAATAGCAGCTTGAAAAATTACTTCTAATTTACAAAAAGTATAGATGTCAACAGAACAGCAACTGAAGATACCAGTGTTTTTGTCTAAAACAGTGCAGCCAGGGTGGATCATGTCCAAAATCTGAACAGCTTTATTTGTTCTCATGTTCAACACCTGTTCACCACAAACATTATGCAGCTTGGCAATTCTACATAATTGCTCGTATTATATCTATTTTTAAACTGTAATATTATTCGTCACAACATTACACTAAATGTTAAAGATGCCTATCAGCAGCATGTTTTACTCTGCTCACAGACCGGGAAAAACCCACCTACAAAACAACATTTTTATAGAAACACGGGAACTATTTTGCCAGGATGAAACCTACTGATGTGACTGACTTAATAACTGGGGGTGATCTGCCTGCTCAAAGTGCCACAGAACAGATAGTCACCATGCAATGATCCGCAAACCCAACACAAAATCTTCTTACCATACAACATGGTTAACAGTGCTTCACTCAGTTTCAGTGGAGCATAGTAATATAGTTATTAAACTGGTTCTGGAAAACCAGTAAACACATGAAAAAAATGAACAAATGCAAAACAGCACTAAGGCAATAACATTACGGTCAAATAAACAAGAAAAAATTGCCAAAAATAACCTTGTGGTGGGATTCAACGTTCAACAGTAGAGCTGGCAGCATCCCAATGGCATCACACTGCTCCACATTACCCTGAACAGCACGAATACTCTGCCAGCATAGAAATGCTCCGCGAAAAATTTAACACACACTTGGTGGTACCTAGATAAAAGCTTAATCCTGATTTTGGAAATGATTAGCCCAAGTAATCATTGCAGTTAAGAGGGGTCATGTTGAACACTGTGTTCATGTGTTCAAAATGACCACACTTCTCTGCAATGATCGATCAAAGCTAACTGTTTTGAAAACAAAACTAATCAAATGAGCAATCTATGTAAAGCACGCATGTTAACTTTTAATGCATCTTCCTGTACGTGCCTCAATTTCAACTACTGGTCCTGAAATGAAACTGAATGAAACCTATTAGTGTTAGAATCCAAATCCAGGAACTTTTTTAAAGCAATCTCAATGAATCACTGGATGTGATAAGCTATAAGCACTCTCTGTCACTAACAAAAATAGCATTGTGCAGATGCAAGCTAGGTAATCACATATATCCAGCACATATCTAAAAGTTCTATGACACAAAAGTAACTAACTACTACAACCATATTTACTACTGTACTTGACAGTGTAACTCTGTAAGTATCATTACGTGCAATAGCAAAATGCTTCGCACGTCTTAGCCATCATCTAGGCATCCATCTGTCTGTCTGTCCACCACACTCATGAGCTGTATCAAAATGGTGTGCGCTAAGACCACGAAATCTTCACTGTGGGCTGCCATTATTGGCTCGTCTACTGTGAAAACGGTTGCAGATAGGTACAGACATGTTGCTTATCATAACAAGCACTGGTAACAGAATTTTCAGATTTATCAACATCGATGACCTTGAACGACCTTGAACCTCCAAAAGACGGTTTTTCATGAATTTTCTGCATATTTCAACAGCAAACTGCGACAAAATAGCCGGAAATGAACCAAGACAACCTGCATGTGAAATTTTTAACATTAAACGAAGATTTTAACAGTCCAGGACCCCACTCTTTAGTTTCAAGGAGGCCTGCACAGGCGGGCATCAAAAACGACTACCCACCTAAAAAGTGGTTATTTTACCGCTGTTGACTCGTTTAGCATAAAAACAGTTGTAGATAGGTACAGATATACTGCTTATCATAATTAGTGACAAGCTTTTTAATGGTGGCAACATCAAAAGGTAAAGGTAAAAGTCAGAATATAGCTCTTAAGGAGCGAACTGCTCAGAGAGCTACGGAGCGTCACTCGTCATATAGGATAACACAGTGTTACCTGCCACCCGACAGAGGTGAATGCACCCCACCTTAACCCCAGCCAGATAGGCCGGTACTCGATTTACCTACCCTGGAGAGATGGAAGGCTGAGTTGACCTAGGCGGCTGGTTACATACCGAGATGGTTTACCTGCCCACAGGCAGTCACCCGTCGCAGTACTAACCGGGCCCGGCATACAGCGTACAATGACCTTAAACCCCCAAAATAAGGGGTTTTGATGGGTTTTTTGCAATTTTCGGCTGCAAAACACATTTCAAGAGTGAATTGTGCCGAAATGGCTAAAGATAGACCTGGACAACCGGCATATGAAATTTTTAGCATTGAATGTACATTTTTAACCATATGAGTTCCAACCTCCTAGGTTCAAGGTGTCTTCCGTATGGAGGCCTCAAATTTGGGCACTCCTTCAAAATGCATCATTATTTTATTGTATGCTGTAAGCAACTGCCCAGGTGGCAAGACCACTGCTATTGTGCATCATGTGAGCATTGCTCAAATTACTTGTTAACGTTTACAAAGTAACTTAATGAGTAAATAAGATATACTACAGTAGTATTCAATCAACTTCAACAGAAAGACACAGCCAGCTCTTGCTAAAATTGGCATATTCCCACAGTTGGCAAAAGCTGGCTGTTTAGTAGTCATACTCAAGCAGTTGAGCCATGCTTACACAGGCTGTTTCATGTTCAATGAACTTATTCAACGGTTCGATACTTGTTCCGGATTCTGGCAGCATTTTCATCTGCCACGCTGCCTCATTAGGATACCTTCACTCACAACACGCAGCAACTGGAAAAAACTCCCAAAATGTTTCAGAGCATCTTCTATCCAAAAAAATGGTCCAGGCATGAAATAATCCCACTTACCAAAATTGAAATATAGAAAAAGTAGTGAAAAGAGCTATTTTTGTAAGCTTAGTTTGCCACAACAGTGACCGCAGTATACTACTAAATACAAAAAACAATAAACAAACACAAGTATGCACAAGTACAACATACAAAAAACACTGCTTGCAATATGCTAACACATTAATAATTCTGCAACAATAATAATGTTAAAAAATACTATGCAATTCGATCCAAACTCTGTTGATCAATCGTTTATTGTCTTAAGGTCTATGATGACCGAAGACGCCAGTGACTATTTGTTTTGTTATACCTCAAAACCAACAATAAAACATTTAAACAAAAATCATTTAAACAAAAATCATTCGACAACTTCACTGTTACCCACGCAGTTCACTTCACTGTTGACCGTCTGAACTGTTGACCAGTAACAGTGCGAATTTTGGACCAATCATGTGCAGGTATTTTGCATTGAGGTATAACAATTACAATTATCACTAGATGCCAAGTAAAGTGATACTGCATACCAAGGCAAACTTGTCAAATCACTGTTCTTGCTCAAGAACTCTGATTTAAGCATCGACTGCACTTCTGACATAGTACTGCACCATCGAAAAAACAATCATCTTTCAACAATTAGCCACGATATTGTGATCCACCCCTAATCCCTATGCAGTGTCCACTGTCCCCTTGCAATTTGCTTGGACCGACCATACTATTATTGAATACTAATTACTTAGTCACCCTGAAGATTGTGGCTGCACTGTTCCCTATTCATTCAAGTTTAATGGCTAATTTCTCACAGGCACAACACTGGCAGTATGTCTAATAATGTACAAAGTTGAATAATGATAGTTAACAATGATGTTCTTATGTAAGCTGCATTCAGAAATGTCTTGACATCTGACAACTACCCATATATTTTCACAAATTTAACAAAAACCGTGTCATTGCCACTTTGTACAAAATGTTTAAAACTGTCCAAAAACACCATTATAAGAATTATTAATCAAAACTGTCCATGGTGTCAGATACAGCAAGTGTAACTATTTAGTTAAGTAAACTGAAGGAAACATTGTTTAATCAAGCATTTCATCTTGTAAAATTAATGAAATAAATGCATGAAATATATGTGCATAACAGCAATCACAATATATTGTATAATAATACGATAATATACTATAACATTAAATGCACCGACAATCTACTTACAGTAACAAATGACATACCGTAAAACTGCTAATACAATCCGGGTTTCATATAGTAGCTGGGTCTCTAATACAAGCCGGGGGTCTGAGACTGATGTTTTAATAGAAGCCGGGTCTCAAAAAAAAGCCGGGTCCCTAATAAAAGTCGGGTCTCCAATATAAGCTGGACATCCAAGTCATTGTTGTTGTAGGTGTACTAGCAGTTGTAGTAGACTAGTAGTAGTAGTGATTAGTTGTATGTAGTCTTATACACTCACTCTAAATTGTATTATAATAATAGTATTACACACACTAACCATATAACAAGTGTATTAACGTGATATGCCAGATTGACATTGTTTTAATAGAAGCCGGGTCCCAAATAGAAGCCGGGTCTCCAATACAAGCCAGAGCTAAGTCAAATGTTCTAATAGAAGCCGGGGGCTTCTATCAGCAGTTTTACGGTATTATTTTCTTAATGTGACAATCACACTTACGAGCCAAGACTGGAAATTCTAAAAGTCCAAGGCACTGGCTTTTTCACAAACTCTTCAAACTGTTTCACTTCATCAGCTGTTAAAATGCCCTGACCCTGCAACAATCACCACACCAATTATACACATACAACAACAAAGCAGCAGAATTACCATTAATAATAGTACTAATTGTTCAACTGGCTAAATCATCCAGAGTTCTCTAGGTTGGTCTGGTCTATAACAGTAAACATTTGTCATTTGTTTAGCAGTACTTTCAAAGCAGCAGCAAATTCATATGCATTTGTAGAGAATGTCTATTTAATGACACATAGACAAGACTGTGAAAAAATTTTGTAGTCTAATACATTATTTCTCATCATTACTTATCGAGTGCCCCTCGCAATGACAAATTTTGACTCAGTGACTGAGAGATGAAATAATTCACTGAGCGATATTAAACATCTTTACTGGATCAACAGTCAACACACCTGGCAAAATGTTGCACAATATCTGTGACACCTGCAGTGACAATCTGTTACTTGGAAAACACTCAACATCAGCCAGCAACTGCAAAGCGATTAGAAATGGAAAGTGCAGAATGAATCTGCTGAAACATTGGTCAAATACGAAGGTGACAACAACAGCAATGAAGAGAATACGCACCAGATAATACTCAGTGAACATACAAAACTTTTCACGTCGCTTCACATCTAAAGTTGAGTCAGTATCTTCTTCCTGTACTTTCTCACTCTCACCATTTTCCTTCACCTCATTCACACCTGAAGGCTGCTCATCACCATTGGCTTCCATCTGCAAATAACAAACACACCAAATAAGACCTCAACAAAAGCAGAGTTACTCAGCTAATAGCACATAGTGGCAAATTATACTTTGGCACTCTTCAGTGTTGCATATTTCCTACTGAACTATTTCAGAACCAAAAGAGCAGTAAAACTACAGAACTACTTTGCAAATGCACTTCACACAGTATAGTACCTGTCAGCATTGCAACTGACAATAAAATGATGAATCTCAGAACTGGATGTACCAATTATCAACACTTCTAGGTAATCTCAGACTATCATATCAAAATGCATGCATGCATTTTCTTTACATTAAAAACATCATAGGTTGGTAACCCTTGGCCTTAAAATGAACTCACTTATCACAGGCTGAACGGTAGTTCAAGCCCTGTGTTAACGGCGACTTCTCTTTCTTATGGGAAAGCCAAAAATTCGACCCCCCACAGAATCAAAACCCCTGACCCGATTGAGATAAAAT
>Ga0056128_1012894_pt1 | contig 10166 bp, 6 predicted proteins | sample WorMetLIZISLAND2_FD_71113 | JGI IMG/M metagenome (GOLD analysis project Ga0056128, IMG submission 71113) | Marine gutless worms symbiont microbial communities from Max Planck institute for Marine Microbiology, Germany - Olavius geniculatus... ... | reverse complement strand
GAAGTATTTTGCTATTTCTTGTTTGCTGTTCTTCTGCTCACGGTGCCCCCCCGTGCCCAGCCATTCGTAAAAGTGGGGGGGCACGTGCCCCCCCGTGCCCCATGGTGTCGGCGCCACTGCAAGCGCATGAATACCAACCGATTCAGGAACTAAAGTGGATAGCTTACAACAGGCAATAGCACGCTGCAGTTAAGTAGAGCCATTTCGCAAAGTTATAAGTATGAACAAACTGGTGTATATAATCAGTCCGATCCTTGTTTTGTTCCCCACAGGTAGGTTACGAAAAACGTGTACATTAAGGTGGGATGACGTTTTGAAAATTGAGGTTCAGCGGTGTCAAAATGAGTTCAGTAGGCAAATGTAATATATTATTTTCGTAATTTGCAGACTTGATATAGCTAGTTGCATGTCGTACCGTAGTTGTAATAACGGTTTTAATTTGAATACCGGGGCAACGTCTTACACGTATAAATAGTACCAACCAGCTTAGCCTATAGGCCTGCCAGAAATTTATGCTCATCTGCAGTCCCTCTACTACATCAGCCTTTAGCTATTACCGGTACTGTATTCTCATCTCGTTCCTTCCTCCTTACTACTTCCACTCTCTGGAATAAACTTTTTGCGAACACTGAAACTGCCAGTATTTTTGGCACATTTAAAATATTTTAAATATAGGCGCCTAGGCTTTAAAATGGATTGTTTACTTTAGCGTACACTTACAGGCCGGCACCGTTACAGAACGTCTAATTATTAGCAGTAACAGCTTGACAATTTTTGCTGTATTTGTATTAAATTTAAAGTTTGATCTTGACAGCGTATAGCAAATAGCAATGTTTGTGTCTCTGTAATTAGGAAGTAAATCGGCGATGGATATCACGCCGTTGAACACAGCGCTTGTACAAGGCTCAGCGGTTACGCTTCAGTGCAGCGTTATCAGCTCGTATCCATACGTATACTGGTACAAAAGTCTGTGTCTGACGACCAATGGGGACTTCTATTACTGTAGAGACGACGACGTCATCTATTACCGCTTCAGGATTCGGTCCGCCTTTCGATCGAGATTTAAAGTTACCGTAGAGATAAACGATACATATCTCAAGGCTGACCTCAACATCTACTCAACTCAACTGGCTGACGCCGGTGTCTATCTGTGCGCTGAAAATCGTCATCACTTCAGCAGCACTCAGCTCATTGTTCTCGGTAACTTAATTGTTACATTTTTGACGCGCTACAGCCATGCTGTAAGGCGTCTTTGTCACGATGTGTTGTCTGTCCGTCTGTCCGTCTGTTAGTAACGGATGTGTTGTAGCTAAACAGTGCGATATAGGGCCTAGATTGCTATTAGTGACTAACAGAAAGTCGCATATTGGCTTTCAGATGACACAAAAATCATTGACATTGGATGACCTTAAAAGTCAGTGCGCGCTATTGTGGCTAAACGGTACGGCATATCTCAGAAACGGTGAGAGATATGACCAAGGTTGTTATCAATCACCAATAGGAAATCGCCTACGCTCTATCGGATGAGATAAGATGAAAATCATTCACCTTGGATGACCTTGAAGACCAGTACTGCAATAGAAACTGCTGTAGCCTGTAGCGCATCTTCCAGCGACAGCTAAGCTATTTGTTTAAATTTAGGTTTTATCTGTTGCACTTAAAAGACTGGACTGTATTTGGAGTCAGAACAAGCTCAGTATTGCCACGAAGCTCAGAATATACTCCACGTGCGTGTTATCCATACTACTCTACAGCTCCGAGACCTGGACTCTCACACAAACTGATTGGAAAAGATTGGATTTCTTCCATCTACGGTGCCAACGACGCATCCTGCACATCAGCTGGTACGATTTCGTGTCTAACGATGAGGTTTCGCGTCGTTCTGGCCTGTTTGACGTCTCCTACATCGTTCGTAAACGAAGACTGGGTCTCTTTGGTCACGTCGCTAGACTTCGAAGTGATGCACCGGCAAACCAGATCCTCCGAATTTGTACCAAGACGAGGGACGGTGACCGGCCTTCGCAGGAGTGGAGACGCGCCAGCGGTCGTCCACCCACCACCTGGATTCACCAGATCTGCCGTGACACGGGTGTTACAGCGACGGAGGCTCTGCAGCTAGCGGAGGTCAACCCGTTTTGGCAAACGATCGCAACGGCAGGAAGCTTCGGCTAATCGCTTCTCGTCGCATGATGATGATCTGTTGTCGACGTTATAAACATACAGAATTTTGCAATGGGTGCTCACAAACTTTTCTACACATTGCTCTCTTCTTTCTCCGTTTAATTGGACCAGATCTTTTTACCACACCTTCGGAAAAAAACTATGTGAAAACGAATGAGGATACCCCATTCAGTCAGCAACACAAATGTTCGCCACTGATTCTAGTTTTTAGTGATATAGCCTAAGCATAGTGAAGACTGAAAATATTTTGCAGCCTTTCGAAATTAGGCAGAAGTTTAATGTATAAGCTCACCACAGACATACTTACAATTCGTGTTGGAGTGGTTTTATGCGGATGTTTGTTGTTTAAAACGGATGCCAAAAAATCTGTGGATGTCAGGGTGCGTTCTCGTGCATTCGATGCTAAGCAGATCTGCCACGCCAAACGTAAAAAAATGTATAAAGAATCCACGAAAACAAGCCTTATTATCAAGACTAGCATTATGATAAATCAAAATGCATAAGCAACGCCCAGTTTTCTAAGCGGCAGCTAAGCTTTTTGTTTGTTTTTTAGCTGCCGACACCAATTGTTCAACAAGCCTACCAGCCTCTGGAGCTATAGGTCAGAACGACGTCATTACGGTCACGTGCAGTGTTGCGTACAGTGGAAACTGGGCACCGGTCATTAGATGCTACAACTCGCTTACACACCATAACTACACACCAACGACGACGTACGCTGAAAGCCCAGACAACGACACAACGGTCATTACCCAGCTGACGACTACAGCGTGCCTCGGTTGGCAAGGTTCTCGGATTATCTGCGCTACTTACTTCACCGAGTTGTTAACTCCTCTGCCGACCAGTGCCACTAACGTACCGGACTACTCGCACACGTGGACGTCACCGACTCTCGACATACAGTGCAAGATCGACAAATTAACATTGCCGAAACTTGCTGATTTAGGCTAATCTTTGTCCCGGCAGCGGTTTTTCTGCGACATTACCGGCAACGACGGGCCGGGGAGGGGGTCGAATGATTTCCAAAATATTATCTAGAGTTCTAAAGCACATAACGACAAAATTCCAACAGCTTCTTCATCGGGGTAACACCTTGAAGCAGTGCTGCGTGCCGACGTCGCAAAATTTTCACATCCAAGATGGCGACCAACTAACCAGAAGTAGTAATAACTTTGCGACTTTTAACAGACAATGTTGTTATAAAGGCGTCGCGTGACTCTATCACGACTTTCGACAGCAGTGCTTATGGGCGTAGATTTATCTGGTTTATTCTTCAACAAAAATTTAGCTTGCATCAAATAGACCTATTATTATGCAGGAATCGTGGGACTTCCCTAGTTGGGAGACAATTACACTATGCATGCACTACGCGCGGTTACGTTCGTGAGCGGACAATTGCGTTGTTGTCCGTATATCCGCACTGCGAACACGAGACAACTACAGCGTCGTCCGTACGCTATACGGACGCGTACATGGCGGATCGACTTGCATACGTCCGTGTTCGTCCGTTGACTTTTCGGGCTTTGAGGATTCGCTTGTACTCTGCTTGGTGGATAAAATAAGGTAATTAAAAACATAAAATTTTTGGTTTCGTCTGTCGTCTTGACTTTTACACTAAATAAGTTGTCACGTGACCGATGACGTCATCAGTCACGTGATGAAAAAAATTTAAATGACCATGGACTTAATGGACTAGATATTGTAATAGGTTTTATTTTAAGACCTTCTTCGAGCAGCTATGGATTGGATAAATTGTTTTGTTCAATGATTTTTGCAGTTGCGCCGAGAAATCTGAAAATAGTTCCGACGCAGCCGATCTATTACCCCGCCGATAAAATATACTGCTTAGCAGATGGCAAGCCAACGCCGTCGTATCAGTGGACAAACCTGGACAGTGGAACCGTGATACAAAAACCTGTTCTTGTCATCAGTAAAGATATGGTGGACAAAAACTATACCTTCGTGTGTACAGCCCGAAACAAATACAACGGTAACTTGCTAAGATTAATTTTTTGTTTAAAATAAAAATTTATTGCGATGCTATTAAATCTAAACCATCAATAAACCTCTTTCTATAGGCTTTTAGACAAAGTCATCGAATACATGGAAATTGTGCTAAATTGTTAACGTTGCAGTTCGCAGTCAGTGACGAGCAGTTGAAATGAACTGCAGTATATAGTGCTTTTGCGGCAAAAAGGTGCCGCCACGCGATATCCCTCAGGAGGAATACAGTGTACATAATTGTACTGACTAAGAAATGGTATTGTCGAGCACGACAAATCTTTTTTTATTTCTGGTTGGTCTTGTGCTTAATGTTTGTCGGAAACGATCAAAATCACTAATTACAGAAAAAAATGTATCGAAATCACCAAACCACAATCACAAACGCTGTGTGACAAAATCACGAAATAAAAAGCAACAAAATCACGTAACGTTTCAAGTGATAATGTTTTGTTTAACCACATCGGATAAATGTGACAAGTTTGGCGATTACTTTTGTTCGACCTATGTAGAAACTATACAATTTTCCCTCCCTCGCTTTGGGCGCAAGTTTGTTTGTTGCACGTCGTACTAATAACAAACCCGAGTCTTTCCGTCGGCATTTCAATCGCAATTCACTTCACCGCATCATACATTTTTAAAAATTGGGGATAAGATTGTAATACAGCAGACAGTAACGTATATTGCCACGAATGATCTGGACACTATTGCGCCTGTTACTATTGTTGAACGCAAACGACAGTAATGCCTTTTCCGAGCCTGGCAGAAGTTCCAACAGCAGTTGATCTCAAGACAACAGTTTTTGTGCGCTGTCGGCCACAGCTATGCTACAATGTACGATTTATAGGCGAGTTTCAAACAAAGACTTTTACCGCTGAGAGCATTGGTTTATGCTTACATTCTGCATTGCGACTTGTGTCTGATGTTGGTGTTTTACGTGCAAAACGTTAGGCCTATTTTTGTGATTTTTGTCTTTTACGTTTTTATGATTTTGGTTTTTTTTCTGTGTGATTTTGGATATATCATAAATAATTAGCGAAACCTAATTAGTCATTTAAGTATACGCCGATGTTCGTATATTGTTCAGGGCAGCTGCAGCCCCAAAGTGCGATTTCTGCCTGGTTTTTCAGGCCGCATTACTGCTTTATCATTGTAAACTATTATTTTTGTATCTACTTTGGCAAACGACTATGAATAGCGATAATAAAAAATGCTGACAATTCGTGATGACCAGACATGTAGTGCATGTAGGCCTCACAAGCATGTGAGATAACGCCTGTGTTGGCGTTTCTGTATGATGTTTGTGTTCCCAGGATTAATAAATAATAATTATTATTAATAATTATTGTCTCACTGACGGTAACGTGTCGGACTTGTAATTCTGAGGTAACTCAGAGGCGCAGGTTCGACTCCGCACCAGGACACTGCCGGATAACGACTTTAGGCTAGTTGTTCACACACATGTGCCTCTCTCACCAAGCAGTATAATTTGGTACGGCTCCACCGCTGGGACGTAAACAGGCACACCTCGCGATACACTGGCCCCGTATCCGTGGTCTCGCAGTGTAAAAACTGGTGACTCGCTGAGGGCCTTAGGAAACGGAGATCAGCGCCGCCCTATGAGCCGTAAGGCTCGGGAAAGACTTTACGTTTTTATACTCCTATTACTTGGCAAATTTTACTTGTACTTATTCATGCAGGTCTATTACACTACAGCCTCCTCAGTCCATTTTAACCTGTCTGCTGTCAAACAATAATAAACATAATATGCAAAGTATTATTTTGTTCATCTAAACTACGTTTTAGCATCGGATGCTTCAGTTTCATCAACCGTGAGAACATCTACGAGCAGTTTGGGTAGGTACCAAGCGTCTCTAAACATTCTGCCAGGATAGAGTCATCTCGTACGTAATGTAACTATATAGCTTAGCACATCTCCCTTTTGAGCTTAAAATAAGTAGAAGTTTGTTCTACAGCGTGCTCGAGATGACATGGATTATAATAATTAACTTGTTTCACGGCAGTATCAATGGCAAAAGTGGACATTACATTTACATTTTAGTTAACTCTTAGTTAAGTTATAGTTAAGTTTAGTTATTACATTTATTGTTTACTCTTTGTTTATTCTCTTTCTATCGAATACGGTAAAGAAAGATGTGTGTAAAAGTATATGGTAGAAAGTTACGGGTCTTGCCCGTCCGCCTGTCCGTCCGTTTGTCACTTAACCACTTAACGGGCTTCTAACTCGAAAATGAAAAAGCATAAGACCTACAATTAGTAATTTCCATAAGCATTCGTTTATAGTTAGTTGCCTTGCTGACTTTATACAGTTGCCCCCAAAATATTGTTTTTTCTTTTATTATTTTTCTTGTCATTTGTTTTAAAATACAAAACTTGTTGCTGAACATTTCCTGTTTTGGGAGAATATATGTGAATGCAAAATTAACAGTTTAGAATGAGTTCTCTGTCAAAAATTTGCAGCTGTTTGTTGAAGAATTGCAACTTATGTCACCTAATTGTTAACGCACAACGCCGCTGACCACGACGTATAATATGTAGACTATTTAACCAGTGGAAAATAATAAATTATCAAATTGTTTTAGAATGCGGAGAGTATCAAGGAGCATACAAGTCTGCCACTATAGCATTGGTGGTTATTGCAATCATATCAATTGCGATAAATGTCCTGTTGGCGATTTACTTGCTACGAAAAACACCGGCTAAAGGTTGGTTTGTCTAATAGCTGAAAAAAACTGCTCAAATTATAGGTTTATTATCAGACGTTTCCCGACTAACAAAATGTGTTTTGTTGCCAGTGGCGTAGTGGTCAGGACAGCAGGGGGGAGGGAATTTTCCGTCTTGTTTTCGGTTGTTGGAAAATTGTCGGAAAAAATTTTTATTATCGAAAAATGTTTTTTTAATTGCAAAATTTGGGGCTAAAGGCCTCTGTTTTGGGATAAATTAGGGATAAAATTAAAATTTTGAGCACTCGTTATTTTTTCTGTCTGAAATATGCAAGTTTTCCCCCGCTTGGTTTTGTAACCCAGACGCCGCTGTTTGTTGCTGTTCATAGTTCATAAATATTGTCTGCTTTTAGGACAACGTTTAAGATTGCCTTTCGAAGGTTTGCTTTCTCGTGTTTTAAAATGTACGCTGTAAGATTAGATGCACTGTTAACTTGTTGCCGCTAATCTTTGCTGTTATTTTGTCTATACAGAAACAAGCGTGAGCGCTGAAGAGAGAAATGGCGCGACTGAAACCAGAAGTACGAGCGACTACTCGACTCTGGACATGACGTCATTGAATGCTAACGTCGTCTACGACGAACTTCGGCGACCTTAAAGCGCGTACGCAGCGACATCACTGAACTGAACTGAACTGACCAATGAACGAACAGTAATATATTACTGCTCGCCCATTGGTCAGTTTAGTTTCGTGATGTCGCTCTGTGTGCGCCTTTAGAGGGTGTCTACATGTACAGTTGTTGCACGGCAACTGTTGCCCAACAGTATAGGCACCGCCTAAGCGTAGACGGGTGTCAACGACACAGCAACCGGGTGGCGGTTGCTGTGTCGTTGACACGAACGTGAGCGTAGTCACGAAGTCGCCAACAATGGCGAGTGTCTACTTTTGCGCAACAGTTGTGCTGCAGTTGTGCAACAGTCGCATACGGCATGTAGACACCCGGTTATACCCCGTTTACACGATCGAGCAAACATCGAGCAAACGTTGAGCAAATGTATTTAAAATACACGTGCTAATTGCTCGACCTCTGCTTGACGTTTGCTCGATGTTTGCTCGATGATTGCTCGACGTCTGCTCGATCGTGTAAACGGGTTCATCCAGCTATCTCGACGAGCTATGGTAATTAGCATGCTAATTAGGAAAGCGGGCGGCTTGTAATTGGAAGACCTATATAACACGTGATCAGCTGTGGACTAAGCCTAGGCCTACATTTGAGCTAGGAGGCGGGGTTCCATTAGGCCTGCTTGATGTTTGCTCGATCGTGTAAACGGAGTATTAGACTCAACTACAATATTACTTGCGTTAATTTTACTGCGTTAGCTTTTATTATTCTTAAGCCTGGTTTCCATCCAACGCAACAAAACGTAGGCCCTACGCAACGAACGCAACCAGTGGCTTCGTGGCGGAGGGGGATAAGTGGGGTAGGCAGCCCAGTTAATTTCAGGCTGTCGGAAAATTGTCGAAAAGTTTTCTTCTCATCGGAAAATTGTCACCCAAAATGAAATATGAAGGTTAAAACCACCCATTTTAAATATTTAAAAGCAAAATTGTAATTGTAAGCAGCCATAACTTCCTCTGTCAAAAATTTGCAATAGGCCTATTTGTTGAAAAAGTGCAACTTTCTGCCCCGTCTATCTTTAATGCACGACACCGCTGTCAGAATCCGTTCGCATTTTGTCATCTTGGGTACACGCAAACAAATTGAAAACAACTTCTTTTTACGGATGAGATAAATAAACCTGTTTTGTTCTGACAGTGCAGTAGCGGCAACTTTTACAGGAAACTTTAAGCTAGCAGCAATCAGAGAATCTCAAACTGCCGCCGAAAATTGTGTCCTGCGCCTGGCGAATACGAAGAACTTAATACAGTCGCCGGCACAAAACAACAACAACAATAGGCTACTAATAATCACAACAACTACTACTATACAGGGATGTGGTCTCGGTCGAGACGTCTCGGTCTCGAGACGGTCTCGACTCTCGAGACGTACTAACGTCTCATCTCTGACAAAATTATCGGCGTCTCGGTCCCGTCTTGGTCTCGGATCGTTAGAGCGATACTAACCAGCATGACATTTGTGGCTTTAGTGTTTTTACTCTTTTATTTACTTATTTATCATGAATTAGTTCTTGTTCGCAAATTATCAGTCTATCTCCAGTCATTTCGTCGCAGTTCATTCTTGAAGTGTGCGCTGCAGTCGAAGATCGGAAAAAATTCCCCAAAATCAATAAAATCTCCTTATTTCGAAAGTTCTGAGTCCTTTAAAGTCATCGATGTTGATACGACTAAAAAGCTCGTCACTCGTGCTTGTTGTGATAGGCAGCATGCTCATGTCTATCTGCAACTGTTTTCACGAAACACAGGCCAACAACGGTAAAATAACGACTTTTACGGGCGTAGCGCTCTTTGATGCCCTCGTGCGCAGGTTTCCTTGAACCTAGAAAATCGAGACTTGGACCTTCGAAATCTTCGTTTAATGCTGATAATTTCATATGCAGCTTCTCCATGTCTATCTCAATTGATTTCGGCGCAATTCGCTCTTGAAATGTGTCTCGCAGCCAGACATTGCCAAAAAATCCATAAAAACCCCTATTTTGGCGTTTAAGGTCATCCAAAATCATTGAATTCGGTGGCAATCGAAAACCAGCGTACGACTTTTTATTAGTGATTAATACACTGTGTCTCAAAAAACTGTCACAATTTGTCATTGTCCATATCTTCACCAAATATCAACCGATTTTCGATTTTTTTTCACTAGCACACTCTGTGGACAATTTGGAATGAAATAGTTGTTAAATATCTTACCACACCTTAACTGTGTCGCTACACTATTTTGTAAAATATAAATAGGCCTATTCTAAAATCACTATGATCAGAAAAAATACATCACAAAAACTTATCTTCTGAAACAATTTTTTTACTAATTTGCCTACTGAAATTAAATTGTGTTTAGTGTTCGATACATACTTAGCGTTTGTAAACAAAAACAAATGATGTTATTGGAAATGATGGTTTCTAATGTGGTGACAAAATACCAGCATTGTGACATGCCATTCAGCAACAGAAGCAAGGCAGTGATTAACAAGTAATTTGAGCAAAGCTCATAAGACGCGCGAAAGCTATAGCAGTTCCTGTTCGCAGGTAATCGTAGTCTATCTCCATCCATTTCGTCGCAATTCATTCTTTTGCAGCCAAAAATCGCCAAAAAATCGCTTAAAATCAATATTTTTAGGGTTCAA